>JACCEC011941593.1_pt1 | contig 50901 bp, 39 predicted proteins | sample 7450121 | NCBI WGS metagenome assembly JACCEC01 (sample SAMN15323455, study PRJNA562643) | freshwater metagenome | isolation source: river surface water | place: USA:Blue River Watershed | collected 2017-08-18
ATTTCCTCGATAAATTGCCACTGGGCATCGGATAGAGACTCGTAATGGGTTTGCATAGATTATAAGTTTGGTCACTCATAACTTATGCTGCCGATGCCTATTTTCAAAATTTAAACATACTCTAAATTATCCTAACCGAAAACTTCATGCAAATAGATAAAGAATTTCTTTACTCCCGTTTTAATGGCTTGTTTGAATTAAACTTACTCAAAGAACTTGCTCAAGTGGGCACATACATGGAAATCGAAGAAGGCCATGTATTGATGCGCCCTGGAGCTTATATTCGAAGTGTGCCTATTATTTTGAGTGGCTCTATCAAAATTTTGCGCTCCGATTCCGATGGCCGAGATGCATTATTGTACTATCTAGGAGGGATGGATTCGTGCGCTATGTCATTGACCTGTTGTTTGAATCGTCGCCAAAGTGAGATTACGGCCGTGGCAGAAGAAAAAACTAAATTGATTTCAATCCCCGTTGAAAAAGTGGAAGAATGGGTGACAAAATATGCTTCATGGAAACAATTTGTGTTTGCCACTTACCAAAAACGATTCGACGATTTGTTAGGAGCCATCGACCAAATTGCTTTCCGCAAGCTTGACGAGCGCCTTTTGAGTTTATTACAACGCAAGTCAAAACAATGTGGTTGCAGTGTATTTACAGTAACACACGAAGAAATTGCGGGTGAATTGGCCACGTCGCGGGAGGTGATTTCGCGTTTGCTTAAGCAGCTTGAAAAATTAGGAAGAGTCAAACTTTCACGAAATAAAATCGAATTAATATAAAAAAAGAGGCTTTGTGATAATTATCACTTACTAGCGGTAAGCGTCACTTTACTTTTGCAACATCATTCAATCCCTCTGCAAGAGTATGAGCACGTTAGAAATTTTCGGTTTTGGAGCCTCTATTTTGATTGGCGTTAGTCTTGGCCTCATTGGTGGTGGCGGTAGCATTCTCACCCTTCCTGTTTTAGTGTATCTTCTTCATCTTAATCCAGTTACCTCAACGGCCTATTCGTTGTTTATTGTAGGGTCAACGTCGTTAGTAGGGTCATTTACGTACATGCGTAAGGAATTAGTGAATTACCGTGCTGCGATTGTTTTTGCGATTCCGTCGTTTATCGCTGTTTATCTTACTCGGAAGTATTTGGTGCCTGCCATTCCAAGTTCTTTGTTTACAGTAGGTGGTTTTGAAGTGACCAAAAACATCGCCATTATGGTATTCTTTGCGCTTGTGATGTTGGCAGCTTCTTTTTCAATGATTAATGATAAAAAAGCAACAAAGGCCGATGGCACAGAAGCTCTGAAGTTTAACTATCCGATGATTGCGCTCGAGGGAGGTGTAGTAGGAATTTTGACAGGAATAGTTGGTGCAGGTGGTGGCTTTTTAATTATTCCTGCCTTGGTGTTACTAGCACGTTTGCCCATGAAAATGGCCGTCGGAACGTCATTACTCATTATTGCTGCAAAATCCCTCATAGGTTTCGTAGGTGACATGTCAAATATGCAAGTTGATTGGCCATTTTTGTTCGAATTTACAGCCTTGTCAGTGGTAGGTATCTTTGTCGGAACCTATATGTCAAAATACATCCCAGGACAGAAACTTAAAAAGTCCTTTGGTTGGTTTGTATTGGTAATGGGGGTGTATATCATTGTTAAAGAACTCATTTTTAGCTAAAAAAAGTGGTTTGTGTGACCAATGTCACGCTTAAAGCCCATTGAATTCCCGAACTTTACATTACAAAACATAACATTCTCAAAAGCACATGAAAATCGAACAAATTTATACGGGCTGTCTTGCCCAAGGTGCCTATTATATCGAAAGCGAAGGCGAAGTAGCCGTGATTGATCCACTTCGCGAAGTGACGCCGTATATTGAGCGTGCAGTCAAAGATGGGGCAAAAATCAAATACGTTTTCGAAACTCACTTCCACGCCGATTTTGTGTCTGGTCACTTGGATTTGTCTCAAAAAACAGGCGCCCCTATTATCTACGGTCCCAATGCAAAAACGGGTTTTGATGCGCACATAGCTACTGATGGGGAAGAGTTCCAGCTCGGGAAAGTGAAATTTAAAGTATTGCATACTCCTGGGCATACGATGGAATCAACTTGCTATTTGCTGATAGATGAAAACGGCCAAGAAAAAGCATTATTTAGCGGAGATACGCTTTTTATTGGAGACGTAGGTCGCCCTGATTTAGCTCAAAAGTCAGACTTGACTATCAATGACTTAGCAGGGCATTTGTACGACTCACTTCGTAACAAAGTAATGACCTTACCCGACGACGTGGTGGTTTACCCTGCGCATGGTGCAGGTTCGGCTTGCGGTAAAAACATGAGTAAAGAAACAACGGATTTGCTTGGTAACCAGAAGAAATTTAATTATGCTCTTCGTGCCAACATGACGAAAGAGGAGTTTATTGAAGAAGTAACAAACGGGTTGTCTAAACCTCCTCAATATTTTCCTCAAAACGTTAAAATGAACAAAGAAGGCTACGAAAGTATTGATCTAGTGATGGAGCGCGGTGCCCAAGCATTGAGTGCCGTAGCGTTTGAGGTGGCTGCCAACGAAACGGGAGCGGTTATTCTGGATACACGCGGAGCTCAAACTTTTAACAAAGGTTTTATTCCAAATTCTATCAATATTGGCCTAAAAGGCGATTTTGCTCCTTGGGTGGGGGCACTGGTGCCTGATGTGAAGCAAGAAATTTTGTTAGTAACTGAGGCCGGTCAAGAAGAAGAAGCCATTTTGCGTTTGGCGCGCGTTGGGTACGATAACGTGATTGGTTATCTCGATGGCGGTATTGAAACGTGGGTAGCATCAGGACAGGAAGTGGATACAATAACCTCTATTACTCCCGACGAACTTGCGGATAAAATGGCAGAGGAAAAAGTGTTGGTCATTGATGTGCGTCGTCCTGGAGAGTTTTCAGCTGAGCATATCGACGGAGCCAAAAGCTTACCCTTGGATTATATCAGTGAGTTGATGGCCGAGTTTCCTAAAGAGCAAACCATGTACATTCACTGCGCGGGTGGGTACCGTTCGATGATTGCCTCGTCGATTCTCAAGTCACGTGGGTTTGATAACCTCGTTGATGTGGCGGGAGGCTTTGCGGCTATTGCAAAATCAGGACGATTTACGTTGACTGATTACGTATGCCCAAGCACCTTGAAAAAATCGTAGTTAAACTGGTATGAAAAAAACGCTTGATAATTGGCAACTCTGGTTGATGGTAAGTTTAACCTTAGGGTTAGCGCCTTTTTTCCCTGAACCACACATTGTAGGAAAGGTTCGGTGGATAGTGGGAGGGGCAGTAGGTATGAAAGCGATAGATTGGTTTGATTTTCTACTGCACGGAACACCCTGGTTACTTTTTATCCGAGCATTGATAGTAAAAAAAAGTTAGAAATTAAGGGCTTTAGGAAACAATTAGTTGTTACCCAGCATTGCTAGCCGTGTAGGCAGTAGTGCTGGGGTTTTGTAGTTTTGGGGTGTATGTCAATTTGTAAAGATAAACGATTGCAAACGTTTGCATCAATTGTGAAATATTATGTAGCTTTTTTAATAAAAAATATTATTATATCATTGCGTAAGATTTTGTGGATGGCGTTAAAAATATGCTGCTAGAAATTTGTTTTTCCATCTCGTTAAGTCTTACTACCAAAACCCGAAAATTGCCTTTGATTACTTGCTTTGAACGTACGCTGCTACGCCCCCATTGGCATTACCTGGTACTGAGCCAGTTGTCAGCACTCATCAATATTTAAAGATTTTTTAATAACCCAATAATTCGTATAGTGAGCTTGATTAGCCAACTTTGTAGCTTTTATTGGGCTACAATTCTTATTTTTAATCTATTTAACACTTCAAATCACCCTCTTTTTTTATGCAACATTTTTTCGATTCTCCTCCTTTAAGGCTTCTGTTTAGTATTCTTATGATAGGATGCCTTGGGCTTTTTTCTACAGATGCACAGGCTCATTTGCCCGTAGCAGCACCGCACTCCGTGGCGGATATTACAGTCAAAGGCCGTGTGACGGATGCGGACACCAAAGAGCCGCTTGTGGGATGTAACGTGGTAATAAAAGGTACTCAAAAAGGAACCAATACCGACGCCAACGGTAATTTTAGCATCATAGTTTCTAACGAGAAAGCAGTGCTTGTAGTTGGATTTATTGGCTACGAAAAACAAGAAATCGTTGTCGGTACTCGCACCAATGTCGAAGTTTCTCTCAAGTCATCGGCTTCGGAACTTTCGCAAGTTGTGGTAATTGGATACGGAACTACGACTAAGAAAGACGCAACGGGAGCACTTAAAACCCTCAAAAGTGCTGATTTCAACCGTGGTATTGTCAATTCTCCTGAGCAGCTTCTCCAAGGCCGAGTGGCGGGGGTAAATGTTACCTCGGCAAGTGGTGAACCTGGTGGTCGTCAGTCGATTACTATTCGTGGGCCTGGTGGGGTTCGTACAGGAAGCACGCCTCTATTTGTACTGGACGGAATTCCGCTCGATAATTCAAGTACAGGTGGAGCTACCAACCCGATGAACTTCCTTAACCCGCAAGACATCGAAGCTATTGACGTATTGAAAGATGCGTCAGCGACGGCCATTTACGGGGCGCGTGGTGCTAACGGAGTGGTGCTGATTACAACCAAAAAAGGAAAAGCAGGAACAGCCAACATTTCGGTTTCGTCAAACATTGGTGTTTCTAACGTGGCAAGGGCTTTGCCTTTGTTTACTGCCGACGAATTTCGCAAGCAAGTAGTAGCTGTCGGTGGTACGCTTGATGATCTCAAGGCAAATACCGACTGGCAAAAAGAAATTACGCGCCAGGCTATTACCCAAGACCATAACTTATCGTTTGGTGGAGGTACAGACAAACTCACTTATTATGGTTCTGTAGGGGTTCAGAATCAGGAAGGGGTAATCAAGCAAAGTTCGCTCAAGCGTTATACAGGTCGTTTTAATGCTTCGCAGAAAATGATGGATGGACGCTTAGTGGTGGATATGAACTTGACCGCAACCCAGACCATCAATAACCGCCCTCCAGTAGAAGGGGTACTTGGCTCGGCGCTTTCGGCCAACCCTACTTATCCAGCACGTGATGCCAATGGCCAACCTGCCCGTTATCAAGCGTTCACAAACCCGCTGTTGGCGTTGGACTTAAACAAAGATTTGACTACCATAAATCGTATCGTGGGAAGTATATCACCGTCGTTCAAAATCTTGAAAAATTTGACCTACAAACTTAATCTTGGGGTGGACAACTCAAGCTCTACGCGTGACGTACAGGTGTTTCCAAGTACAGTGCCGCAGCAAGATGGACGTCTGGATGCTACTTACTTAGATAACCGCAACGTGTTGGTAGAAAACTATTTTACCTTCAATGAAAGCTTTGGCGACCATAGTATCAATGCGTTGGTGGGTCACTCATACCAAAAGTTTACGTTGGCAGGACGCAACTGGAGTATCAATAAATTTGCAGTTTCGCCCATTGAGCCTGCCAATAATCCAGGTTTAGGACAAGAACTGACGCTGGCTACCAACCGCCCTGGTGGTTTTGCGGTCATCAATGAGTTACAGTCGTTTTTCTCTCGTTTGAATTATACTTTCAAAGATCGTTACTTGTTCACAGCAACAGTTCGTGCCGATGGTTCAAGTAAGTTTGGAGCAAACAACAAATACGGGGTATTCCCTTCGTTTTCAGCAGGATGGCGTTTGTCGGAAGAGTCGTTTTTGCAATCAGGTCCTTTCAGCGATTTGAAACTTCGTGCAGGTTGGGGACAAACGGGTAACCAAGAAATTCCATCGAAAATCACTCAGGCACTCTTCACGTCTAGTACAGCGGCAAGTACTAGTTATCCTTTGGATGCGTCAACTAGTTATCCTGCGGGTACTACCTTCGTGCGATTGGCTAACCCAAATATTCAGTGGGAAGTATCTACTCAAACAGACTTAGGGCTTGATTTCGGCCTATTTAAAGGAGCTTTGACGGGTTCGCTCGACTATTTCCGTAAGGTGTCAAGCAAAATTTTGCTGGAGGTAATCCCTGCTGACCCTATTCAACCTGCTTCGACTTATTGGACAAACGTGCCTGACATGACCATTACCAACCAAGGGGTGGAATTGGATGTGAATTATCGTCACATTGCTCAAAATGGCTTGCGCTTCGATATTGGTGGTAACATTACCTTTATCAAAAACGTAGTGAATAATTCGCCTTATACGGTGATTACATCAGGCTCGGCAACGGGTCCTGGGTTGACTTCTGCTACTGTAAATGGGTACGTAAATAATCAACCTATCGGTACATTTTTCTTGCGTGAATACATCGGAATCGATGATAAAGGCGTGAGCAAATACGCGGATATTGACGGCGATGGAATTGGAGGTACCGACAAAGACCGTATCGCAGCAGGTAGTGCATTGCCAACGCGTCAGTTCAACCTCAACGCAAATATTGCATACAAAGGCTTTGATTTAAGCGCCAACTTCAACGGAGTTTCGGGTAACAAGTTGTACGATAATACCGCCAATGCCTATTTCTACAAAGCCCGTTTGGTTAAAAACTTGAACGGCATTACGGAATCGGCAGGTGAACCTAACGAATCTATCAACAACGCTGCTCCTGTCTCGACACGTTTCTTGAAAGATGGAGCTTTCTTCCGTCTCAATAACTTGACCTTAGGCTATAACCTTGATACGAAGAAAATGGGTATCAATAACTGGATTTCGGCGGCAAGATTCTCAATTACGGGACAAAATTTGTGGCTCATTACGAAGTACAACGGCTACGACCCAGAGGTTAATACTGACCGTACTGTGAATGGAGTTTCGTCGTACGGTATTGATTTTTTGAGCTATCCTAAAGCCCGTTCGTTCATTTTTAGCCTGAATTTAACTTTCTAAGAACATGAAAAAAATAGTAATTATATCCTTTATTTCTTGCGCTCTTTTGACCCTGAACAGTTGTACTGATTTGGTCGAAAAAGTGCTGGATGAATCGTCGGCAACGGGGTTGACCGATAAGCAGGCGGCCGACGGAAGCCTTGCACCCGTGTATGCACAATTGCCCAATATTTTCTTGCATACCAACTATTTTGCTATCCAAGAAATTTCTTCGGACGAAGCCATTTTGCCTTACCGTGGCGGTACTGACTGGGGTGATAACGGAATTTACATCGCTATGCACCAACACACGCATACCAGCACTGACCCCAACCTACGGAACACGTGGTTGTTGTTGACACAGGGGATTTCGCGAGCCGTGACTGCCATGAGTGCGTTGCCAAATATCAACGATTCGAACGCCAAAACGTACATCGCCGAGGCACGTGGAATGAGAGCTTATTACAATCTATTGTTGCTCGATTTGTTTGGATTGGTGTTCTCAAAAGAAGACCCTAACGGTCTTTCGGTGATTTTGCGTGGTGAGCAGGCGGTAGAGTACTTGAAAGCGGAATTTTTGGCCGTTGAACCTAGCTTGTTGACAACCGTCGGTCCTGGTCGCCTTACCAAAGGCGCGGTGTGGGGCTTATTGGCGCGTTTGCACCTCAATGCTGCCGTGTATCGTGACCGCTACGCCACTAACTTCCAGTTTAAACCTGAAGACATGGATAAAGTAGTGGAATATACCGATAAAATCATCAACTCGGGTCAATATAGCCTATCGGCAGATTATTTCTCGATGTTTAACTCAAATAATAATACAAACAAAGAGTTGATTTTTGTGGGAGAACAACGTGCCGAACTCAACGGACACAATCGTATGGCGTACTTTTCGTTGTCGGGAGACCAGTTTCCGTTGCCAGCGTTTCCAGCTGCAAACGGAACCGATGGTCCAGCCATCACCCCCGATTTTTACCAGTCTTGGGTTCAGGCAAGCGGTGGGAAAGACCCTGCGGGTATTGACCCTCGTTTCTCCAAACAAAATTGGACAATTCCTGCTGACTCGTGTATAGCTGCGGATAAGTTTGAAATGAACCGTGGAATTTTGCGCGGAACTCAGTATGGACTACTTCGCGTGAATGGCGCATTTGTACGCTGTGGAAGCAACTATAAAGTAGGTAAACTTTTCAACGTAACTCGTAACCGCCCAACTTTACCCGTTAATTTTACGGAACAAGTTAACTTTACCGTGGCAGGTAGCGACTACAACACAGGCTATCGTGTATTGAAGTATGAGTTCAGCAAAAAATCATCTTCGGGTCGTAACCTTGGTGATGCTGACCTCGTGATTTTACGTTTGGCAGATGCGTATTTGATGCGTGCTGAAGCCAAACTTCGTAAAAGTAACGATGCCGCAGGAGCTTTGGCGGATGTAAATACAGTACGTGCTTCGCGCACGGCCGTAGGTACTCCTGCACCAGCATTGACCAGCATGACCCTCGACTTGCTTTTCCGTGAGCGTGGTTTTGAGTTTTATTGGGAAGCCCAACGCCGTACAGATATGATTCGCTTCGGTAAATACGAAGGAACGTGGACTGAAAAGACCAACAATGACCCGAAAAAACGTATTTTCCCGATTCCCCAAACGGCTATCGATGGAGCATCGAACTTAGTGGGTTATCTTAAACAAAACGATGGTTACTAGTCAGTAAAAACTAAATTACTCGTGTAGAAGGTGGTCTCCGTTTAGGAGGCCACCTTTTTTTGTGGACTGTAACAAATGTCACATTTCAAGGAAAAATTTATATAGAATTTAGCGTTCTCGATTACAACCTCATTCGTTCGTATGAAATTATTTAACGTTGTGCGCGTACTTACCGTACTAATTATCGCTGTCGCATTGTATGCGGTAGGTCTTATTGGATGGTATATCTCAGGGGCATCTAATTGGATTAAAATCCTCGCGACACAACCTGTGGCTGATACGACTGCCGTTGCTCCGTACGATACTAATTTTCAGGCCCTTTGGACGCAACCTGCCGATTGGCGTTTGGAAAAACTCGCATCCGAACAGCGTCAGAAAATTGACTACGGCCGCGAACTGATTGCGCATACTGCCGAATACCTTGGCCCCAAGGGAAAAGTAAGGGCTATTTCCAACGGAATGAATTGTCAAAATTGCCACCTGAATGCGGGCACTCAACCGTGGGGCAATAACTACTTCGCCGTACAAGCCAATTACCCCAAATTCCGTGAACGCTCAGGAACGGTCGAAAACCAAATAAAACGGGTAAATGACTGCTTTGAACGCAGTCTTAATGGTAAAGCCCTCGACTCTACTAGCCGCGAAATGCAGGCAATTTTGGCCTATATCAAATGGATTGGAGGCGATGTCCCTAAAAAATATACTCCGCGTGGTTCGGGCATTTACAAACTCAAATCATTGGCGCGCGCGGCTGACCCCGATAAAGGGAAAGTAGTGTATGAACAAAAGTGCCAAAGCTGTCACCAAGTAAATGGCGAAGGGGTGATGGCGCAAGATGGACGAGCATATACCTATCCGCCGTTGTGGGGTGAGCATAGCTATAACAACGGTGCAGGTTTGTTTCGGCTCTCCAATTTTGCAGGTTATGTAAAGTACAATATGCCTTTTGGTGTCACATACGAGCGACCTCAGTTGTCGGACGAAGAAGCGTGGGACGTGGCGGCTTTTGTCAATTCAATGCCGCGCCCCAGCAAAGATTTGAGTAAAGATTGGCCCAATATCGCTGGAAAACCTTTCGACCATCCTTTTGGTCCCTATGCTGACCCTTTTTCGGAACAGCAACATAAATACGGGCCCTTCAAACCTATCAAAGATTGGAAAGAGAAACACAAGAAAAAATCGTAAACTTTTGTAAATAAACCTAGTATGAAAAAAGCCTTCCTTGTTTTTGTGATGATTGTTTTGGGACTGACTACCCAAAGTTTTGCCCAACAAACCGATAAAGTGCACAAAATAGTTTTTCATTTAGCTACCAGTGATACACTAGCTCATAAGGCTCTAGCCAAACAAGTGGCTAATGTATTGGACTATTGGAAAAATGCTCAAATCGAAGTGGTCGTTCATAATAACGGCATTGGCTTTATGAAAAAAAATGAAGCCAAAACCGCCAAAGAAATTGCGTCATTGCAAGCCCGAGGTGTGACGTTTGCCGTTTGTGAAAATACCCTTAAACAACGAAAAATTGACAAATCAGAAATTTTGCCTGAAGCGGTTTTTGTACCCGTTGGTATTGCCGAGCTAGTCCTGAAACAAGAAGAGGGTTGGGCGTATATCAAAGCGGGGTTTTAGGGAATTAATTTGTCATTTCGAGGTACGAGAAATCTAAACCCGCATCAACTTTATGCACTCAAGAAGAAAATTCATTCAAGCAAGCCTATTGGCTGGATTAGTCGCAGAAAGTTCGGAGGTATTGGCCGAGGACAAAAGCGAAATTAAACCTGTTCCCGCCCCAAATGGAACCATTACACTCCTTCAAACCACCGATGTGCATTGCCAACTTCATGCACACGATGAGCTTTTTTGGGAAAATAATCAACTCGCTTTTCGAAAAGCAGGAGGCTATGCCCATCTAGCGACGGCCATCGACCAACTTCGGAAGCAAAATCCTGACAATACGTTTGTGATGGACACAGGAGATATGTTTCAAGGAAGTATGCTTTCGGTTAAAACGTCAGGACAAGCATTTGTACCTTTGCTCAACGCCATTGGTTATGATTTATACTTACCTGGCAACTGGGAAGTCGTGTATTATAAACAAAATATGCAAAAATTGATGGGAGGCTTGATGGCTCCCAAAATTTGCGCCAACATGTACCACGATGTAGGCGAGGGGAAAAAGGGAGAGCTGGTTTTTCAGCCGTACCATATCATTCATAAACTAGGTGTCAAAATTGGTTTTCTGGGCTACACCGATCACCTAGTGCCTATCCGACAGTCACCGTATTATAGCAAAGGCATTATTTATACCAAACCCGAAGACAACATCAAGTACTGGGTAGAAGTACTAAAACAGCAAGAACAGTGTGATTTTGTGATTATACTGGCACACATTGGGTTGTCGCAACAAATTGCATTGGCCAACAACCCCGACGCTAAAGGGGTTGATTATATTTTTGGCGCTGATACTCACGAGCGAGTCAGAAAACCGATTCAGTGTGAGTATGCCAAAGTCGTAGAACCTGGGGCTTTTGGGTCGTTTGTGGGGCGTCTTGATTTGCAAGTTACCGATGGTAAAATTGTGGGAGAGAAGTACGAACTTATTGAAGTAAACCCTGAAAAATACCCCGCTAAACCCGAAATTAAACGGTTGATAGAGGAAATTGAAAAACCTTACCACGACCAAATCAACCAAGTGATTGGGTATAGTACCGAACCTCTGTACCGAAATATGGTAGTCGAAAATACCATTGATACCCTCATTGTGGATGCACTCAAATGGAAAGTCAATACCGAAGTGGTACTTTCCAACGGTTTTAGGTTCTGTCCGCCGCGCGTGCCCGATGCTTCGGGCAAAGTGGCCATTACGGAGGGGTATCTTTTTGATATGCTCCCTGTCGATGCGACCGTGCGCGTGGGGAAAGCCACAGGGCAGCAGTTGGTCGATTGGCTCGAAAAAGAACTCCAAAATGTGTTTGCCCAAGATGCAACCAAGCGATTTGGTGGTTGGGTGGTGCGTTTCAAAGGCATGGAAGTAGAATTTAAAGCTTTTGAACGAGTAGGGCAACGGGTGAAAAAAGTAATGATTGGCGACAAGCCACTTGAATTAGAAAAAACCTATACGATTGCTGCCTGCGAGCGCGACGGTGACCCTGCGGACATGCTTTGCCGCATGAAAGGCGTGAAAGAAGCCTCGAATACCTCGTACACGCTTCATAGTGTAATGAAAGAATATTTAAAAGAATTTTCGCCTGTGAGTCCTAAACTGCGACAAGCAGCGAAGGTGTTAGATGCCCCTCAAACACTCTTATCCCAAGTTTATGGGGTCGATTATCAATTTTTGTAAGAGTGTAACAATTGTCACGGACTAGTGACTTGGGCAGCGGTACTTTTGTATAAAATTCTCGCAATTTGTATGAAAGTACCGTTTTTAGTTCTGTTGATGGGGTGGTGGGGCGTCAGTAGTGCAGTAGCGCAGGTACACAGCGACCAACAGTACAAACATAAATCGGCACCCACAGATACTATTCAAGACCTCAATCATTTTTTTGCGAAAGGGCATTTCCACGGACATGCTCGCTCGTATTGGATGGGAACCGACAATACAAGTGGCTTGAGCGATTTCTATGCTTGGGGCGTGGGAGCGGGTATTGGTTACGAAACTCCGCGTATTTTTAATCGTTTTCAAGTGGGACTAAGCGGTTTCTTTATGTTCAACTTGATGTCGTCTGACCTAGCCAAACCCGACCCTAAAACGGGATTAGCTAATCGCTACGAAGTGGGGTTATTTGATATTCGCCGACCCAATGACCATGAAGATTTGGACCGTTTGGAAGAATTATACCTTCGCTATCATTTTGGAAAAAAATCGAAAATAACCGTTGGTCGCCAAGTACCGCGTACGCCTTTTATCAATCCTCAAGATGGCCGAATGCGCCCAACACTGACGGAAGCCGTGGTTGTTGAGCTTAACGAGTGGAAAAATACCAAAATACAACTAGAATACGTATTCCGAATCTCGCCTCGTTCGACGGTTGAGTGGTTTAGAGTGGGAGAAAGTATGGGAATTTACCCCGTTGGCGTAGGCCTTGACGGCAAACTTTCTACCTACGCCAACAACATAGAATCGAGGGGAGTATTGGTAGGTGGTATCACTCAAACCATTGGTTCTGTGACGTTTCAGGTTTGGGATACTTACGTTGAAAATGTCTTTAATACTGCCTTTGTGCAAATTGATTGGAAGTCGAAATTGAATAATAAACAGGGCTGGGTAGCTGGTTTTCAGGCCGTTCGACAGCAATCGGCTGGAGAGGGAGGGAGCCAAGACGTTACCAAAGCCTATTTTACTCCCAATAGCCGTTCGTCCGTTTTTTCGGGTAGGGTAGGGTATCGTTCGCCCAAATACGACTTGAACTTAAATGCCACGCGTATTGCTGCCGAGGGGCGTTACCTCATGCCCCGAGAATGGGGGCGAGAACCTTTTTATACCTTTATGCCTCGCGAGCGAAACGAAGGGATGGGCGGTGTAAATGCGGTTTCGGTCAACGCGTTCTATAAGCCACAACCGCAACTGAAATGGGAAGTAAGTTGGGGGTATTATAAACTTTCTGATGTAAAAAATGTGTTTTTGAATAAATACGGAATGCCAGCTTACACTCAGCTAAACGTAGGCATGAGTTACCAATTTAAAGGCTTTTTGGAAGGATTGGATGCGCAACTTTTGGTTGTTCGGAAAGACAACGTCGGAGCTACTTACGACAACAACCGCTACGTGTTCAATAAAGTAAATCTGTCTCATTTTAATTTTATCCTCAATTATCATTATTAAACAATCGTCATTAATCGTTTTAACTCATTCTCTAACTTATGGAATTGATTGAACTCATCAAGAAACCGTGGCCGTGGTACGTAGCAGGGCCGTTAATTGGCCTAACTGTGCCGACATTGTTGCTCATTGGAAATAAATCATTCGGGATTTCATCGTCATTGCGGCACATCTGTGCAGCTTGTTTTCCTGCTAATATTTCCTTTTTCAAATACAATTGGAAAAAAGAAGTGTGGAACTTGTTCTTTGTGGCGGGAGTGTTGGTGGGGGGCTTTTTAGCGACTCAATTTTTCGAAAACCCTAACCAAATTGTGATTTCGGAAAAAACCATTGCCGCTTTACAAGAACTGGGGATTCGTGATTTTGCAGGTTTGATGCCCGCCGATTTGTTCGCTCTCGAAAATGTTTTGTCGCTCAAAGGCTTTATTTTCTTTGTTTTTGGCGGCTTTTTGGTTGGATTTGGTACTCGTTGGGCAGGTGGATGTACGTCAGGTCATTCCATTATGGGGTTATCAAACCTACAATTACCATCGCTAATTGCCACTTGTTGCTTTATGATTGGAGGCTTTGTGATGGTACAAGTATTTCTTCCTTTCATTTTTAAATTTTTCTAATATCTTAACAAAGAACCTCATGGTAACGAATCATACAAACACAGTATCTTTTCCAGAACATTTAGGGTGCGACTCGCCTAACGACATGGTGAAGCGCGAAAGCACCCTCGGCAACCTCAAGTATTTGGTGGTGGGGGTAATGTTTGGCATCGTGTTCGTCAAAGCCGAAATCATTTCGTGGTTTCGCATCCAAGAAATGTTCCGTCTTCATAGCTTCCACATGTACGGCGTGATTGGCTCGGCGGTGGTAGTAGGGATGATTTCGATTTTTTTGATTAAAAAATTTAACATTAAAACTATTTCGGGCGAAACGGTGCAGTTCCATCCCAAGAAATTTATGCGGGGACAAATCTACGGCGGCTTGCTATTTGGTATGGGTTGGGGAATCACAGGGGCGTGTCCAGGACCTTTGTTTGCCCAAATCGGCAGCGGATATGTAGCAGTTATTGTGACTCTCCTGAGCGCAATCGCTGGAACGTGGACGTACGGGTTGTTAAAAGACAGATTACCAAATTAAACCTGTAAACGTGCTGAGGGTTGCACACAACCCGAGTGTGGAAAAAACTGGTACAATTATGCTAAAAGGAACCAAATTATACAGTATTCTCTTCAATAAGTGCCCACGGTGCCACGGAGGAGATTTTTTTGTTACAAAAACGGCTTACGACTTCAAAAGCTTCGATAAAATGCACAAACGGTGTTCGCATTGTGACGAAGATTTTGAGCGTGAACCAGGTTTTTATTTTGGAGCTATGTACACCAGCTATGGGCTATATGTTGCGACCATCGTAACGTCTTTTGTAGGTTTTGTGGTGCTACTTGGTGGGGATGAATTACGACTTTTAGCTTTTTTGATTCCTGCACTTATCTTATTGATGCCGCTGTATTTTCGGATAGGACGGCGTATCTGGATTAATATTTTTGTGAAGTACAAATCGACAAAAGTGAAAGAAAGCATTAATTAGTCAACCTCCCGGAAGTTTGAAGCTTTCGGGAGGTTTTGTTGTTGAAAAATAAATAAAATGTGTTGCTTATGTAATATTTGTTACAAAGAAAAGAGTGGAAAAAAGTGAATTTTGAGCTCAATAATAACCTTCCCCTTTTTCCATGACTACTACACACTTCCAAACCCTTATCGTTGGTGGCGGCAATGCAGGATTAGCGGCAGCCTCTCAGCTTTTGATTAAAAATCCAATACTGCAAATTGGTATCGTTGAACCTTCTGAAAAACATTATTACCAACCCGCGTGGACGCTTGTTGGGGCAGGAGAGTTTGATATTAATGATACCGAAAAAGATGAAGCTGATTTTATTCCAAAAGGAGCGACTTGGCTTAAAGATGCCGTACTAACATTTGAGCCCGAACAAAATCAGGTAACTTGCCGAAGTGGCGTAAAATATACGTATGATACTCTGATTGTTGCTCCAGGGATTCAGGTAGATTGGGGAAAAATAAAAGGCCTGAAAGAAACCCTCGGAAAAAATAACGTTTCTTGTAACTACTCGTTCGATTTTGCCCCCTATACTTGGGAGCTAATCAAAAATTTCGAGGGAGGAACTGCCGTTTTTACTAATCCTTCAAGCCCTATTAAATGCGGAGGTGCTCCCCACAAAATCATGTATTTGGCTTGCGATTATTGGCGTAAAAAAGGAATTTTGGACAAATGTGACGTCCACTATATCTCAGGCGTAGGGGCTATTTTCGCCGTAAAAGAATACGCTGCTACCCTTATGGGCGTGGTGAATCGTAATAAAATCAACCCCCATTTTTTGAGTAATACGGTGGAAATTGACGGAGAAAAACAAACGGTGCATTATGAAACCAAAAACGAGCAGGGAGAAACGGTACGAAATGAATTAAAGTTTGATATCTGCCATGCTGTGCCTCCACAGTCGGCACCCGATTTTATTAAGAACAGCCCACTCGCCGATCCTACTAATGCGTTTGGCTATGTGGAGATTAATAAAAATACTATGCAACACAGTCGTTACCCTAATATTTTTGCGTGTGGTGACTGCACCAATGCCCCTTGTAGTAAAACGGGCGCGGCGATTCGTAAGCAAGTACCTGTGGTGGTGAGTAATTTGCTTTCGTATCTTAAACAGCAAAGCCTGAAAGAGCAATACGATGGCTACAGCGCGTGTCCGATTCCGACGCAGTATGGCAAACTGATGCTGGCAGAATTTGATTACAGCAACACCCCTAAAATGACCTTTCCTTTTGATCAAACAATACCAAGATGGAGTATGTGGCTGCTGAAAAAATATGTCTTGCCTTGGTTGTATTGGAATCGAATCCTGACGGGTAAAGCGTAGTAGCTACCCCCCTCTCGAAAGTTCTAGAACTTTCGGGAGGTTTTGTTTTGAGCTACTTCACCGCCCGAATCACCTCTCGTTTGTATTTGGGGCCAGGATGCTTTTCAATAGTTAATCCTACAGCCTTTAAATTACGCTGTATATAACTTTTAGAGCAATAGGTAGTTAAGTTGCCGTTTTTTTTCAGCCAAGGAGCTAGTTTCTGAAAAATCTCTTCAGTCCAAAGTTCAGGCTGAGCTGTAGGGGCAAAGGCATCGTAATAGATAGCATCAAACTGGTGCGACGTGACAAAGCCTTGGAGTGGCGTTATATGCTTCTCTAACGTAAAATAAGGCGATAATTCAATCGCGTTTTCCCAGGGAGTATGGTGTAAGTGAGTAAGTTGGGTGCTAGAAAGGAGCCCGTCATAGTTAAGTTGGAGTGCTTGCTCAGGAGCTATAGGAAAGGCTTCAATAGAAACATAATGAACAGGAATGCGGTTTTTTTCGGCTTCGAGCCAAGTGAGAAAGGCATTTAGTCCAGTGCCAAACCCCATCTCAAAAATATAAATTGGGGCTTCCGAATTGGCTTCTTGTCGTTGGCGAAGAATTTCCTTAAAACCCAAGTTGATAAAAATGTGTACTGACTCCTGTAGTGCACCGTGAATGGAATGGTAATGAACATTCAGGGTTTTATTGAGTAATGTATGCGAGCCGTCAGCAGTAAGGATAAGTTGAGTGGTCATTGGTTTACAGAAATCGAATACATTAAAATCAATTAAAATTTTCGATAGGCTGAGATTCCCCCAACTAGGTTGAAAAGCTGAGTGAAGCCAAATTTGCCTTTCAGCAGGGCGATTGCTTTCTGACTGCGCATTCCACTTTGGCAATGAACAATGACCTGCTTGTTGCGCTGAATTAATGGCACAAATTCTTCTAATCGGGAAAGCGGTATAAGCTCACCACCAAGGTTATCTAGTTCATATTCGTGGGGTTCGCGTACATCAATCAATTGAAAATCAATGCCGTTAGTTATTAACTCTTGAAGTTCTTCTGGCGAAATATCGCTTTCGATATCGTTGGTGATTCCACAAAAAGCTTCGTAATCAATCAATTGGGTGACAGTTGGGCGTTCAGGAAGTTTAGGAATCCGAATCGTGCGACTAATCATTGTGAGGGCATCCATGATGAATAGTTTCCCCGAAAGAACCTCTCCAATTCCTGTGATTAGCTTCAAAGCTTCGTTGGCTTGGAGGCAGCCGATAATGCCAGGCAGTACGCCTAATACCCCTGCTTCGGCGCAGTTAGGGGCGAGTTCGGGTGGAGGAGGAGCTGGAAATAAATCGCGGTAGTTGGGGCCATTGTGGTAGTTAAAAACGGCTACCTGCCCTTCAAAACGGTAAATAGCACCGTAAACCAAAGGCTTGTTAAGAAGCAAACAAGCATCGTTGACCAAATAGCGCGTAGGAAAATTATCGGAACCATCCACCACAAAATCGTACAACTCGATGATAGAAAGGGCATTTTGAGAGGTCAGGTTTTCAAAGTACGGATTTACCTTCACAAATGAGTTGAGAGATTCTAACCGCCGTTGCGTTTCTTCCACTTTGGATTTTCCTACCGACTCGCTACCGTACATAATCTGGCGTTGCAGGTTACTGTCATCCACCCGGTCACCATCTACTATTCCAAGCGTACCTACGCCCGCCGCTGCCAAGTACAGCAAAATAGGGCTGCCCAGCCCACCACACCCAATGACCAAAACACGAGCTGCTTTCAGCTTTTGTTGGCCCTCTATTCCGAGGCCAGGAATAAGTAAATGTCGGCTATAACGTTTCAGTTCTTCGGGCGTAAGCATGTTTGGTTAAATTTTGTTAACAAGGCGATTAAACCTTTGGTAGGATAAAAGTTCTAAGTGCACGTCGCCACTAACAAAGGTGAACATAAACAATTAAAAAATATAATGATAAACTCCAAAACAAAAGTTCCATGAAAATCAATTTGAATGGGCAAAAACTTGCCACTATCTGTTTACTTATCGTTACAATGGCTGCTTGTAATCAGGATAATACGTCAGTTAGTCCTGAAAACGTAACCGCTGAAGACAATCAGGCGATTTTGGATGAAACTGAAGCTGTTTTTACGTACAATGAAGACCTATTCGGTGGTTTTTCGGGAGTACGCGAGGCGGCTACTACAGGAGCGGATAGCGTTGGTGTGGGCATGCGTCCTCTCAAAAAAGATAACTGCGCTACTATTACCCGTACGCAAGCCAATGGTGTCATTACAATAGTTGTAGACTATGGAACTCCCAGAGATTGTGACGGGCGAAAAGTAGGTGGAAAAATGACGACTCAGATTCCTCTTCGACCTGCTACGAATGCTTCTGGGCTGTTTACCCAAACCATCACGTATGAAAAGTTTCAACGAGGCCCACGTACCATAAGTGGAAAACACAGTGTAAGCTTAGTGCTTGAAAATGGAAAACTTGTAACAAAGGAAAGCTTCACACAGACTTCTATCACAACCGAAAACGGCAAAACAATCTTGTTTAACAGTATTAAAGCCAGAAAAACAGATACCAAAGGCACACCTTTGAATGCCAATGATGACGAAATTGTCATTACAGGATCTACTACGGCTACTGGCAGCGACGGGAAAACGTTTGCTTCTACCATCACAAAGTCAATTATCGTAAAAGTAGCGTGTAGGGCCACAAGTGGTGGCTTCCCTGTCATGGGAATCATTGAGATTGTTTGCCCAGAAAAACCAAAATCAATCGTGGATTATGGCGACGGTTCGTGCGACCGTACCTATACCGTCACTACCAACGGAGTAACCGAAACAAAAATCCGAAAATAACCGTACCTCACAGCCATTTTTAGTGAAGTTTGGTTTCCAAAACGAAAAAGTCGTCAGTTGTTTTCAAGCAGCCGACGACTTTCGTGTTTTTCAAGAAAAAGCATTACTTTTGTGGCCTCATTCTGAAAAATAACTACCGAAAAATCATTAGTGACATATGGAATTGTTGAAAGAGATTGCCAACTTCTCGGGTAAGTCGGGTTTGTATCGCATCCTAAAACCAGGACGCGGAGGAGTAATCGTAGAAAGTTTGGACGCAAAGCGTGAAAAGTCAATGATTGGAGCTTCGGCGCGTGTTTCTGTGTTGAAAGATATTTCTATCTTCATGTCAGATTCGGATCAAGCGACGCCACTTGCTACTGTTTTTGGAAACATTCACAGCAAATACCAAGGCGAAGCCCTTGACCTTAAGGCCATGTCAGACTATCAATTGGTCGATTTTATGGGTGGTGTGTTGCCAGGATACGATACCGAGCGTGTTTACCTTTCGGATATTCGCAAGATTATTTCTTGGTATAATATTCTATTGGTTCAAATACCTGAAGTGTTTGAGCAAGCGGCCGAAGAACAACCAGCCGCCGAAGCCGCCGAAGAAGAAGCTAAGTAAGCGACTAGCAAAAATCGTAGAAGCCGTGATATCCATCACGGCTTTTTCTTTTGAGGAATTTTTATGAAAAGAGGACTCAATATATTGGCCAACATGGGGCCACGTTACGTGGTGTTTCGCTTTTGGTACGAAGCCCGCCGCCGAATGGGTCTGCTCAAAGCAGCTTTTCCTACGCAGCCCTCGTTGCAAACGTATTTTTCATTGTCGGCTTGGAGAAAGCAAAAGGTTTGCTTCTTTTTTGAGGGCAAAGAGAATCTAAACAAGGATTTTCAACCTTTGGAAGAAGAACAAAAACGGTTGATTAACCAACTCCAGGAGTACCGCAATGGCCGCCTGTTGATGTTCAGCGCCACGTATTACGAAGTGACTGATTGGCTAACTAACCCATCCAATGGCTACCACTACGACGCCACTAAGCACTGGACGGACATTCCCGACTTGTCGCCTGTAGCGGGAGACATTAAATACTTGTGGGAAAAATCACGATTCTCTTTTTTGTATCCGTTGATTCGCGGTGATTTTTACTTGGGAGAAAACAATGTCGAAACAGTTTTTCAAGAAATTGAAAGTTGGATAGATGCTAATCCTATCAACTGCGGCCCCAATTGGCTTTGTAGTCAGGAAATATCGCTGCGAGTACTGAACTGGACCTTTGCGCTTCATTACTATAAAAATTCGCCCGTCCTAACGGAAGCTCGTTTTGCAAAAATAATGCACGTATTGTATTGGCAAATGCGTCACGTAGAAGAAAATATCAATTTCTCGCGTATTGCTGTACGTAATAACCACGCCATTACCGAAACCTTAGCACTGTATCTTGTAGGGCTTTTATACCCGTTTTTCCCCGAATCTATGCGCTGGAAACAGCGAGGGAAAAAGTGGTTTGAAGAAGAAATTGCTTATCAAATTTACGAAGACGGTACGTTTTTGCAGTTTTCGATGAACTACCACCGCGTTGTGATTCAGTTGCTTACGTGGGCTATACGTTTGAGTGAACTTAATGGAGAATCTTTTTCTGAACAAGTGTATCACCGTGCCAAAGCGTCGTTGCATTTTTTAAAAACGTGCCAAGATACCCAAACAGGCTGGTTGCCCAATTATGGCAACAACGATGGCGCGTTGTTTTTCCCTTTTAATTCGGCGCACTACCGCGACTACCGCCCGCAATTGTCGGCGCTTGAAGCAGCACTGGGGCACCCAACTCAGATGACGGAAGACTGTTTTTGGTTTGGAATAACTACGATTTCTCAACCTACTCAAAAATCGTTTACAGGTACTTTTTCATTTGAAAAAGGAGGCTATTATGTGGTACGTGATGTGGATGAGAGTGTGACGTTTATTCGATGCGGAGCGTACAAAGATCGCCCTTTTCAAGCCGATAACTTGCATTTAGATATTTGGGTTAACGGCCACAACCTGTTACGGGACGCGGGCTCGTACTTGTATAATACCGATGAAAAATGGGTGCGTTATTTTGCAGGAACGGCTTCGCACAACACCGTGATGCTCGGAACTTACGACCAAATGCAAAAAGGATTTCGTTTTGTGTGGTATGATTGGGTGAAAAAAGCTACAGCTTTTTGGAAACAACAAGACAAAATATGGATTTTTGAAGGGCAAATAGAAGCTTTTGTGCAGGTGGGGAAAGGCATTATTCACCGTAGGAAAGTGCAGAAAAAACAAGGTGAATTGGTTTGGATAGTCGAAGATTGGTTAGAAAATGCACCTGCCGACCTACCTATGTATCAAATTTGGCATCCGTCGGAGGTAGCTGAAAAAAGCCTTGAATTGACTGTTTTTGATAAACAAGGCAATCTACTGACTATTTCGGAAGAGGATGGGTGGTATTCAAGCCTTTACGGCAAAAAAGAAGCATGTAAACGCTGGGTAATAGGTCATTCGGAGCATTATATCAGGACAGAAATGTTCGTTGAGAGTGGGTTGTGAGCAACCCTCAGCACGGTTGCTTACAACCCGAATTTTATGCCGAAGGTTGTTCATAACCCGAAAAAAAGAAGCCGCTTACGATTTCGCAAGCGGCTTCTTGAAAAATGAAAACGATTAGTTCTCGTTTTCGTTATTGTCAATCGCCATATCGGCGGCTTTTTTAAACATATCTACGATGAGCGATACGCGGAAGGTATTGGCCAGTGGGCTACCTTGTGTTTGTGGCATCAAGTAAGCGAAGTCGATACCATAACGCTGTTGGATACGTGCTCCAAATCCTACAGTGAAGTATTTGCGATTTCCTTTGGTTCTAGCTTCATTGAAATAACCTGCCCGTACGGCAAATACTTCGTTGTACCAATACTCAGCCCCTGCCGAAATCATAAACTCACGAAGTTCCTCGCTTGCCCCCCCTGGAGCATCCGAAAATGAGCTAAATATGGACGAGACACTGCTACGGTTGGGGTCTTTACCAGCCGTGATTTTACCCGATGCATCACGAACGGGGGGGGTTGGAATCATTAACTTATTCAAATCCATAGTAAACGTAACCTTGTTGTAAGGGTCGATGTAGCGAGTTGCCGCTCCACCCAACTTGAAGGTTGTTGGAATAAAGCCATTTTCGGTTCCGCCGTAGTTTACTTTACCCCCGATGTTCTGAAGCATTAACCCGAACGAATACCCCCAGCCTTTGCCAGTACCTTCGTCGATGTTTTCAGTTTTGTAATAAGCACTCAAATCACCTGCGGCAGTTGTACCAGGTTTAAGGGCCGAGTTTCCCATTACCTGAACACCTCCCCCAAGATTAGAGTTGATGTATTTAAGGTTCAAGCCCATCGAAAACTTATCCGAAAGTTTACGAGAGTAGGCTACTGAAGCATAAAATTCGTTCGAATAATAATTGCCCAGCAACGTTCCAAAACTGTTACGTGCTTGAAACATACCATGGTCAAAGTACATAAGGCTAACGCCTACTGCTTGGTTTTTGCCAATTTTTTTGTACCCAGATAAATAAGCAAAGTACATATCTTCGGTTACGTTGCGTAACCAAGGAGTATAAGAAAAAGCTACGCCATAGTTTTTGGTAGCATTGGCCAATTTAGCCGCTCCCCAATAAACCGAATTAGCATCTGGACTAAGTGCGACTCCCGCATCTCCCAAAGCAGCACTTCGTGCATCTGGCGTAAAAGCCGCAAAGGGAACCGATGCAATCACAGGTCCACCAGTTGTATCTTGGCCAGTTTGAGAGAAGGATATGAAAGAAGTACAAAGACCCACCACAAAGAAGACGGGAGAAATTTTTCTTAGCATAAGGAAATGGAAGAAATGTGACTGTGTCAAGAGACGTACATTTATTTTAAAACGCGCAAAGATAGTAATTCCTATTTTCAAAATCTATTTTGGTTTTATTAACTTACCCCCCACTATTTGAGTCTGTTGGCGAGTAAGAGATTTTATCGTAATTCGATACACATATATGCCCACTGGTACAGGCTGGTGGTGCTGCATAGCGGCGTTCCAATTTATGGCGGTTAGGATAGCATCCGAATTATAAAAGGTTTTCATCTCGCTCTTTACCAAATTCCCACTGATGTCATAAATAAAGGTCGTTATTTCGACATCTTCTCCTTCATTAACCAGTTCTACTTGTAGGGTGGCTTGTTCTATAAACGGATTAGGGTAAGCAATAACGTTTTTTACAATAGTCGATTTTTTGCCTACCTTAAATCGTAACGTACTTTCGTTCCAATTAGTATACGTGTCGGCTACTTTTAGTCGGAGTAGATAGTCCCCCGCGGGTAATTTTTTAAAAGGATAACGAACTGTGCCGCGTTTAAAATTGTCCTGAATAGCCGAAAAATAATCGTTTATCACTACCGAAAGGGTGTCATTGAGGGTCAACGTCATGGGTTGCAGCACATTAATTCCGTTGTCGTCAGAAAGATTTGCGATGAGAAGTGGGCTGTCATCGACTGGGTTATCTTCTATAAAATTTTCGTCATTGAGATACATTTGGATAACTGGCGGCTGGGTGTCGTTGAGGTGGGTGTTGATTCCTCCCACCATTATTTTACGACTTCCTCCTATGGCATCGGCACTACTATCCGCATTGATAGCATAGATTTGTACCAACCCGTTTCCGAATTTTGTGTCAATGTTTTTGGGGACAACAAAATCAGCGAAAAACAGGCCATTTTTAACGCTTACTTTACCTTCAAAAATTTTACTTTTATACTGTTTGTAAGGCATTTTACTACCTTCGCTACCGAGTGTCATTAGCTGGTTTTCTTTGTCAAAGATACTGATGCTTGCCACTCCATTGAAATCACCCACCAGAATATTCCCGCGTTTAATTTGGCCGCTGATGCGCGCCTTTCCACCCGCTTTTAGGGTGTCCAGTGTCGTTATATCTACGTCAAAATCGGGGTAATTGAGGCGTAAAGAAGGGTCACCAAGGAGCGTAAAATTTCGGTTAAAAACGCCGCTAAAGCTTTTATTTTTGGTCATTCGCATCAAATCACCCAAGCGTGGTACGTCTCCGCTGGTACGTTCGAGCGCACTTTCGTAAAAAGCTTCATTGAGTAAAAAATTGGTACTGGCATACACAGGTCTTGCGGTGGTCAGCATAGCAATGGCGCCCCCTCTGGGGCTCAAAACGGCCAATTCGGCACCTGAAACCTCGCCAGGGTTGTCGTATCGACCAAACTCACAAGTAGCAGTGATAATGAGTGGTAAGTTGTCGAGATTGCGCCAATTTAAAATGTTTTGCAGGGTGACGATTTGTTCATCGGCCCAAATCGAAATACCTCCGTGGCCTGTGTAGTTCATAATTAATACCCCTTCATCAATCAATCGGTCGATGGTTTTGCTTGCTTCGGGGGCGTGAACGGGGGTGCCGATTTGGGGGAAAGCATCTACATAGACCTTTTGAAGCTCGTAAGAGGCCGTCTTCGAAGCAATTTGCGTAGATAAGTTTTCGGCATCTTGTTGGTGTAAATTGGCATCGCCATCATCAGCCACAAACGCAATTTTTTGCTGCCATTTACCGCGTCCGCGTTTGGCCACATAACGGATTAATTTATCCACCACAGTTTCGGCTTCGGTAATCGTCTTGACAGGCAAACGTCCCACTCCAATGTCCAGTAAGTGGTTTCCGCTAAAATCTTCAACCCATTCGCCGTCGGTTGATTTTAAAAACCCAAAATAATCGTCGGACGTAAAACTCAGTACAGGGTGCCCCGACTCGCGGCTTTCGTAGGATGGCACAAAATAGGTCATTTCGAGGGGGGAGAATGCCTTGAGGTTATTTTTGTAGTCGTAGGTAGCATCGCCAAACAATAAAAGGTATTTTAGTGTATTAGGTTGACGGTTGTTCAAAAATCGAGCGTAGTCTCGAATGGCTGTTGGGTCAGCTTGTCCCGATGCAAATTCGTTATAGATTTGATTTGTGGTGACGACAATAACATCCAAACCATCGTTTTGGCGGCGAAAAGTAGCGAGTCGTTGTGCCTGTTTAAGCCAGATAGGCGATGAGATAATTAGTAAGTTAGGAGTTAGAAGATCGCGAAGATTCTGGTTTGAAACGGCTTGTGCGGAAACGGGAGTCAACAATTGTGTTTCCGAAAACGCTACAAAGCGGCGAAGTAGTTTTCCCGAAGTTCCAAAAACTGCCTCTGCTCCCGATAAACGAAACGATTGAGCGGCAGGACGTAGCGGATTAGTGACGTCCCAAAGTTGCATTTGAGCGCTGGCCTGACCAATCTGATAGCGAACCGAATCTTGGGTTAATGAAGCAAGAGATTGAAAAATAGTGGGTTGGGTGTATAAACGAAGGCTACGCTGAATTTGCAATCCAAAAAAATCTAAATACCCTTCGGCATTGGCTTGTCCTGCTTTGTCGAAGGTCAGGGAGGTAGTAACCCGCGTTGTTGCGTTCGAGAGTTGGCCATCGTAGGTTTTTTGGGTTCGCCAACCTTTGGAATCGTAGCGATAAGTTGTGACCGTTCCCATGGTTTGTTCGCCTAAGGTTTGCCCATTGACCCCGACCACAAATTTGGTAGTGACTTGCGCGGCAGCTACGCTGGCTACGGTCACTTTAACGGGGCTGTTGGGAAGTAGCCCTTCTAAGTCAGCCGAAAAATCTTGGCGGGTTTGGTTTCCAAAATACTCCCCCCACCATTCACGTCCTGACTGAACACGGTTGTAGATTTCACTTTCCCGAAAAACGTAATCGTCAAAAATAGTTTGTATCACTCCCGAATTCCCTGAGGGATAGGTTGATAGTCGAAGCCCCGCTTGCGTCGCCTCTAGTTGTAAAAAGTAAAAAGTAGTATCGGAGTAGAGATTGAGCTGGTGCTCAAGACGTTTTTCGGCTGTGCTATAGCGAATTTCGTGCGGACTTTGTCCCCAAAACCAAAGTGCATCATCTTCGTCGAATTTGCCATCGTTTTCTCCCTTAACGAAAACCGTATTTTCGGTTAAATCGCTGGCCCTGTTTTGGGCGTTTGATTGAGGAAGCATATACCCCCCATTTCCAAACAAGCGGAGGTTTTTCGGGTTAATTTTGTTGAGAGCAACCCCCAGTTTTTTTAAAAACGGCGCGTCAATTCGATAAACTCCCGTTTGTGTTACTCCAATTTTAAGCCATTTACCAGTAGCAAGAACCGAATTTTGATTTTGCCCCCAACTTGTCGTAGCCAATAAGAGTAAGAACAAGAGGAAGTTTGGGATTTGGGGTTGGTTACTCCGACGATAGGAGGAGCCTACCACCTTTCCATTCAAGCCATATGTGAGTAAAAGTTTCACGAATAAGTTACTGCTTTTGTATTTTTTTCTCAAAGAGTACTACATAATCTCCACCCAAGCATGGGCTGCGACTAAGTATCGTTTTTGTGAAGTTTTTTCAATACAAACGATGCGGGTACGGCGTTGCGTGCCTCGGATAAAGACTTTTTGTTGTAGACGAAAGGCTTGTCCTTCCGACAACTCACTTACCATGACCAAATCCGAATGGGGTGCATCAATACTTTTGAGGGCCTGCATCAGCGGCAGAAATGTACCCGTCGAAGCAGTGGGATTGTACGAATATTGCGTTAGGGGAGATAAAATTGACGTAGGAAACGTTTCTATATTGAGCGTGGGAAGCAACAAAGCTCGAAAATGTGCCTTCCATGCTTTTCCGTGTGGAGGCTGGCGGCGTTTGTACGAACGGTATACTTCGAGATGTGCGATTTCGTGGAGATATGTGATGAGAAAATTGTAGGAATTAAGGTTATTGTTGATCGTAATTCGCTCACGCTGATTGGGTTTAGCTGTAAAGTCACCCAAACGGGTATGCCGTGGACGAGTCACTACAAAATCAAACTGATAACGTTCCCAAAGGTCGTAACAATAGGCCACTGAAGGGGCTGGAACATGGTGCTCCAGAATGTTCCACATCGCTAATCTCGCTTCCACCGATAATTTGTTGGTTTAACTGACAACAAGCAAACGCTAAATTCTGCATTTTTGCCTTTCGAACCAAGCGTTTGCATTTTATGTTCAGTAAACACAAAGTAAACATATAAAGTTAAGTTACTATGAATCACGGACAAGAATTTAGAAAGTACGCAGTAAAACACCTTGGCATGAATGGCCTTACGGTAGATGGATATATGAACCACACCGTCGAAAATATGACCCGCGCTATCATTGAAGAGCGCCCCATGAACTTCCGTGAAGTAGATGTATTTTCGCGTTTGATGGCTGACCGTATCATTTTCTTTGGGATGCCTGTTGATGATCAAATCGCGAATATCGTTGTAGCACAATTGTTGTTTTTGGAATCAGCTGACCCCAAAAAGGACATTTTAATGTACATCAACAGCCCAGGAGGGTCGGTGTATGCAGGTTTGGGTATTTATGATACAATGCAGTACGTTCGTCCTGACGTAGCCACGGTCTGTACGAGCCTCGCGGCGTCGATGGGAGCAGTACTTTTGGCGGGTGGTGCTGCTGGTAAGCGTGCCGCGCTTCCACACGCTCGTATCATGATTCACCAGCCGTCGGGTGGAGCACAAGGTCAGTCGGTTGATATTGAAATTACGGCCCGCGAAATTGTGAAGTTGCGTGGTGAATTGTACGAAATTTTGGCCAACCATACAGGACAAACAATCGAAACCATTGAAAAAGATTCCGATCGCGACAAGTGGATGCGCTCCGAAGAAGCAAAAGCGTACGGTCTTATCGACGAAGTTTTGGTGAGAGAGAAGTAAGCTATCGGCTTTGTAATGGGCGCCAGTGGGTTATGAACCTACTGGCGTTTTTTGTTTTTGACTAAAATATCGTTGGCTAAGTCGGGCTATCTACTGTAAACTGCTAACTCCTCATTACTTTTGCGGCATGTATCAGAATTATCATTTTTTACGGCAGTTGAGCCAAGCGTTGCGGCCGTTGGTGGTTGGGTTGAAGTTCATGGAATGTTTCAGCCAAGAGAAAGACGAATTGGTGATTGTCTTGGCACACGCCCGAGGCAAAAACAATTATTATCGTCCGTTTTTTCTCCGTACTACCCTTCGCCCCGACTTTGCTTGCCTGCATTTTCCAGAGGATTTTAGCCGCGCTCGCCATAACAGCGTCGATTTGTTTGAGACATTGTACGATTTGGAAGTGGTTGATGTTCGGCAGTTTAAAAATGAGCGAGCGTTTGGGTTGGTGCTGGAAAATAATTACACCTTGGTTTTCAAACTCTTTGGCAATCGCTCTAACGCGGTGTTGTTTCAGGAAGAAACCGTGATTGATTTGTTTCATAACAAACTCGTCTCTGACAACACATTAGAACTATCCAAACTCGACCGCGAACTCGACCAATCTTGGGAGGCATTTGAAGCGACTGGGTACGACCATCGAAAGCTATTCCCGACTTTTGGAAAGGAAGTCAATGCGTATTTAGCCCCCTTGCTCTGCGAGGGTCCGACCCCAAAGGGGGAATTGGCCTGGGAAAAGATCCAAGACGTGCTTCACAAGCTAGAGCATCCAACGTATTACATTTCTAGGTGGCAGTATCAAATTACGTTTTCGTTGGTACCGTTGGGTGAGGTTATTCGCAGTCATACTGACCCGATTGAGGCACTGAATGATTTCTATACTACCTACAATCGGATTGGGGTCATTGCTAAAGAAAAATCGGAGGTGGTTCGGATGCTTCAAAAGCGAATCCAACGTACCGAAAATTATTTGGAAGAAGCCTTTCAAAAATTGGTAACGGTGGATGGAGAGGTGAAAAATGAGGAAATAGGGCACATTTTGATGGCTAATCTTCACCAAATTCCTGAGCGTTCCGAACGGGTTACTTTGTTTGATTTTTACCGAAATAAAGACATTGAAATCAAACTCAAGTCTGACCTTTCGCCCCAACGCAATGCCGAAACCTATTACCGAAAAGCAAAAAACGAACGGATTGAGATTGAAAAGCTACAAGAAAATATCGCGTTGCGTGAGGGAGAACTAGAGGACTTGAAGAACCATTTACAAGAAATAGAGGCGTTTGAATCGTTGAAGTTGCTGCGGAAGTATTTGAAAAACAATAGTCTGTTGACCGACGCTCCTATTCTTTCCCCAACTCAATTATTCAAACATACAGAATACGAAGGTTACGTGATTTTGATTGGAAAAAATGCCAAAAACAACGACCTTCTCACCAAAAAATACGCTTATAAAGAAGACCTATGGCTGCACGCCCGCGACGTATCGGGCTCGCACGTAGTGATCAAGTACAAGGCGGGTCGTAAAATTCCGAACAGCGTTATCGAACGGGCTGCTCAAATCGCGGCTTGGTATTCCAAACGCCGTAACGAAACGCTTTGTCCTGTGATTGTTACTCCTAAAAAATTTGTGCGTAAGCCCAAAGGGTTGCCCGAGGGAGAAGTCGTGCTAGACAAAGAGGAAGTAGTGATGGTAGAGCCGTGGGGTTTATAACCGTATCGACGATTTTCTAATCCGCAATTCTCCTCGCATTTTTTTAATGATTGGGCTAAAGGTATCGCGATGAATGATGTTATCAATGAGTAATGAGGCCGCCGTTTCGCCCATTTCAAACGGAAAAAGATGAAAGACTGTCAATGAAGGCTCAATTAGCTCGGCAATGAGTTCATCCCCAAAACCTACAACGGCGATTTCTGTGGGAATTTGAATTTTACGATGTTTGAGTTCTACCAAAAGCTCAATGGCATTGCCGTAGTGAATGGCAAAAATCCCGTCGGGAGGTTCTGGAAGTGAAAGCCAGTGATTAAGCGCCGTCAACGATTCGCTTTGCTTAAATTCAGTGTGATAAATCAGGGTGTCATCCAGAGGAAGCCCGTAGTGTCGTAGTGCGGCTTTGTAGCCTTCCAGGCGTGTTTGGCTGATTAATAATTGGGGTGGCCCTGCACAAACAGCAATCCTGCGGCAACCCTGCTGGATGAGGTGCTCGACCAACGCAAAACTTCCTTCAAAATCTTTTTGAACCACTTTGGCCGTTTCCACTTCGTTACAAACGCGGTCGAAGTGGACAATCGGAAGCCCTTTTTTGAGTTGCAAACGAATGTGTTCAAACGAAGTCGTTTCTTTGGAATGACTTATCAATAGACCATCTACTCGACTAGCTACTAGTGCCTGTACGTTGAGTGTCTCGGTCGAATGTGATTCGTTTGACTGACAAATCATGACGCGATACCCAGCTTCCGTCGCTACGTTTTGAATCCCTGCCAACACTCCCGCAAAAAAAGGCCGTTCGATGTTGGGAATCACCACCCCAATCGTGTGTGTTTCGCCGCGGTGAAGGCTCTGCGCCAGTAGATTAGGTCGGTAATCCATTTCATTGGCAACTCGCAAAATCTCTTGTCGCGTCAACGAATTGATGTCAGTACTTCCATTTAAGGCCCGCGAGACGGTAGAAGGAGCGACTCCGAGCGACTTCGCAATGTCAATGATGGTAGTTTGGCGGGCGGCTTTCTGAGGGGAAGCTGCGGGTAATTTTATCGTAAAATGCACCTGACACGTTTTACAATAAAATCGCTGACGCCCTCTCAAAAAGCCAGCTTTTACTACTTCTAAAGTCGATTGGCATTGCTTACACTCCCCCATATAATTGTCTTTTTTCTAGTTCGCTCCAAAACGAGCGTAGCGGCTGCATTGTTATTCAGATTTGAAGTAAATACTTTAATTGCACAAAAATATATAAATTTAGTAATAAAAAATACCTATCGGTGGCCTTTTCGGAAACGTTTCCGATAGGTATTTTAGGCTTTTTTTCAAAACAAGACAGTAAATAAGTTGGTGAAATGGGCTTGTTGTAGTAACATTAGATTAGAATTAAACAAGAGCAATTTTCAACAAGCGTTTCTTCCTCAGTGCTTTTCTGTATTGAATTGTACTTTTTCTGGAAGTCGAACTAGAAAATACCTTTACACTCCAAGCCTTTTTATGTCAACCACATCTCAACCCTCTGTTTCTAGAAGAAAATTTCTTGAACTGACTGCCAAAGGAGCAGCAGCAGCATCAACGGTCATTGGCGTGCCAACGATTGTACCCGCTTCAGTTTTTGGCAAAAACGCCCCAAGTAATAAAATCAACGTTGGACAAATTGGTTGTGGGCGCATTGGCCGTGACCACGACATGGTAGGGACTCTTCAACACGACGTCGCACGGATGATAGCAGTTTGTGACCTTGATAGAAATCGTTTAGAAGACGGCAAAAAACTGGTTGAAAATTATTACACCAAGAAAACTGGTAATGCCAACTACGTAGAAGCCAAAATGTACGACGATTATCGTGAAATGTTACTCAATAAGGACATTGATGCGGTGATTATCAGTACGCCCGACCATTGGCACTCGCAACCTGCGATTGAAGCGGCTTTGGCAGGGAAAGATGTGTATTTACAAAAACCAACCTCGTTGACCATTGCGGAAGGGCGGATGTTGAGCGATATTATTCAGAAAAAAGGTACTGTGCTTCAGGTGGGCACGCAACAACGTTCGTCACCGCAGTTTCGGATTGCAGCGGAGTTGGTTCGGAACGGTCGTATAGGAAAGCTTCACACTGTAAAAGTAGGCCTTCCAGGCGACCCTTCAGGCCCTGCTGCCCCTGCAATGCCCGTTCCAAAAGGCTTCAATTATGACATGTGGCTGGGTTCAACTCCCGAAGTCCCCTATACCGAAATTGGAGTACATCCGCAAAAAGGCTACGGACGCCCAGGTTGGTTGCGGGTAGAGCAATTTGGCGCAGGTATGATTACAGGTTGGGGACAGCACCACTTCGACTCGGCAGCGTGGGGAATGGATACCGAACTGACGGGCCCTATTTCGGTACAGGCCGTGGCGGAGTTTCCAAAATCAGGTTTGTGGAACGTTCACGGTGACTTTATGGTGAAAGCCGAATACGCCAACGGCATTACGATGTACACCAGCGGAGGTTTCCCGAACGGTATTCGTTACGAGGGAACAGAAGGTTGGATTTGGGTGTCACGCGGGGACTATGTGGCTTCGGCTAGCGACCCAGTATCGAGAGAAAAAAGCAGTAAAGCGCTTGATGCCAGCGACCCTAAGATTCTTACGTCGGTGATTGGCGAAAACGAAATTCACCTTTATAAAAGCGATGAGCAACACGGCAACTGGCTTGAATGTATCAAAACACGCAAAGCACCGATTTCGCCCGTAGAAATTGGCCATCGCGCTTGTTCGGTATGCCTCATTAGCCACATTGCGATGAAGTTGCCACGCAAATTGCAGTGGGATCCTAAAACCGAACGTTTTATAAACGATAAAGAAGCCAATGCGATGTTGAGCCGTCCACAACGCAAACCTTACGGTACAACCAATATAAAAATGTAATTTGTGTCAGGTTTTGAGAAACCTGACTTTTCAATCATCAAAAAATATGAAAAAAAGAACGAATCAACGTCGTACCTTTTTGAAAGAATCCATTTCCTCGGCCGCAGGAATGATGGCTTTACCTATGTTTCCTTCAATGGCATATGGAAATGTAATTACCGATACAGTTGCACCTATTGTTGTTCCTCAATACGATACACCGCGTATCAAATTTTCGGTCATTGGTATGAATCACGGCCATATTTATGGTCAAGTAGAAGCAGTTATTCGCGGAGGAGGGGAGTTGGTTTCGTATTATGCCAAAGAACCTGATTTGGTAGCGGCGTTTGCGAAACGTTTTCCTAAGGCAAAACTGGCGTCAAGTGAAAAAGAAATCCTGGATGACAAAGCTATTCAGTTGGTACTGAGTTCAATCATTGCCAACGAACGCGCTCCGTTGGGGATTCGGGTGATGAAAAGTGGCAAAGACTATATGTCGGATAAGCCTGGCATTACGACGCTTGAACAACTGGCCGAAGTGCGTAAAGTCCAAAAACAAACGGGGCGTATTTATTCTATCATGTACAGCGAACGCCTCGAAAATAGAGCAACCATAAAAGCGGGAGAACTGGTAAAAGCAGGGGCAATCGGCAAAGTCATTCAGACCATTGGAATGGGGCCACACCGCATGAACCCCAAATCTCGCCCAGAGTGGTTTTTTAACAAAGAGCAGTTTGGAGGTATCATTTGTGATATTGCGTCTCACCAGTTTGACCAGTTTTTGTTTTTTACGGGTTCTACGCAAGGCGAAATTGTTGCTTCGCAAATTGGCAACACAAATCATCCTCAGTATCCTAATTTTGAGGATTTTGGAGACGTTATGTTACGTGGAAACGGCGGGATGGGCTACATCCGCGTGGATTGGTTTACCCCTGATGGACTCAATACGTGGGGGGATGGCCGCTTGACGATATTAGGGACGGAAGGCTTTATTGAAATTCGTAAAAATACAGATATTGGCGGTCGTTCGGGAGGGAATCACTTATTTTTAGTGGATCAAAAAGAGACTCGTTACATTGATTGTACGCAGCAAGACTTACCCTATGGTCGTTTATTAGTGGACGACGTCCTGAACCGTACTGAAACGGCCATGCCGCAAGCACATTGCTTTTTGGCGATGGAACTGGCCATTAAAGCGCAGAAAAATGCCCAAAAAATTACCTTAACAAAGTAAGAGTAACTAACTAGCCCCCCAACCTGTAAGGTTTCAAAAACCTTACAGGTTTATGCGACGAATATGAAAAATAACACCCATTTCTACCAGTTTTTAGTGGCATTTGTGTTGGTAGGTAGCGTGTCTTTTGCCCAAACAAAAATCACTGCGACTAAGTACAATTCAAAGGTTGATATTACGATTAATAATAACTTTTTCACGAGTTACATTTTTTCTCAGGACGAAAAATACCCCTTTTTCTTTCCCGTCAACGGCCCTTCAAATGCCAGTATAACGTCGATGCGAAATGGGAATTATCCGCATCATAGCTCCTTGTTTTTTGGGTGCGATCGAGTCAATGAGGGTAATTATTGGCAAGAAGGTTTGGAGAAAGGGCAAATTATCGCCCTTCGCACCGACATCGTGCAATCGGGTGGAGAAAAAGTAGTGATTGAAAATGAATGTATTTGGCGTCGTCCCAATGCCAATGCGCCCGTAAAAGACTTTCGTATAATTACCATTACTGCTCCCTCGAAAGATTTGTACCAAATTGATTTCGATGTGACGATGGAAATGCTAATGGATGTAACGATTTTGAAAACCAATCACTCGCTCTTTAGCGGGAGAATGGATCCAGATTTGGCCGTCATCAATGGTGGAACCATGGTAAACGCCGAAGGTAATATGGGTGAAAAGGGCACATTTGGCGTGAAATCACCGTGGATTGATTGCTCGGGCAAACGCGGTGATAAAGTGGAAGGAATGACTATCATGCAGCATCCTTCAAACCCTTGGTATCCGTCACCGTGGTTTACGCGTGACTACGGTTTCTTTTCTCCAACGCCCATGTATTGGCCGCAAGACGATAAAGCGACGGTGTTGAAAAAAGGCGATAAGTTAGCGTTACGTTACCGCGTTTTGGTACATGCTGGCGACCACAAAGCCGTCAACGTCGCTCAGTTATTTGAAAAATATAAAAGTGAATAATTAGAAATGGCATTTATTCAAACTATGCGTTGGTTTGGCCCCAACGACCCCGTTTCGTTGATGGATATTCGTCAGGCAGGGTGTACGGGCGTAGTGTCGGCGCTTCACCAAATCCCCGTCGGAGAAGTGTGGAGTGTCGAGGAAATCAAGCAACGCATTCAACTCATCGAAGCAGATAATCATCGTTATACCCGCCTTACGTGGGATGTAGTAGAAAGTTTACCTGTTCACGAAGACATCAAAAAAGGACTTCCTAGCCGCGAAAAATACATCGAAAACTACAAAATTTCGCTGCGTAATTTGGCTGCTTGCGGCATCAAAACGATTTGTTATAACTTCATGCCCGTGCTTGACTGGTCGCGAACCAATTTGAATTATCAGATGCCCGATGGTTCACTGGCGTTGCGTTTTGTGTGGGAAGATTTTGCGGTTTTTGATTTATGTATTCTAAAACGACCCAATGCCGAAGCCGATTATTCGGAAGAAATTCAGGCCAAAGCCCGCGCTAAATTTGCGCAAATGAGCCACGAAGAAGTCGCTATACTGCAAAATACGGTCTTGTTGGGCTTGCCAGGCTCGAACGAGGCTTTTGAACTAGCTACTTTTCAAGGGTTGTTAAATAATTATAAGCATATAGGAGACAGAGAGTTACGCCAGAATCTTTACTATTTTATTCAGCAGGTAGGCCCCGTAGCGCAGGAAGTAGGTGTCAATCTTTGTATTCACCCCGATGACCCCCCGATGCCGCTGCTGGGCTTGCCGCGTGTAGTAAGCACCGAAAGTGATTTAGAACAACTGATGGCAGCCTGCGATGTACGTGCCAATGGGATTACGTTTTGTACAGGCTCGTTGGGAGTACGCGCCGACAACGACCTAGCAGGAATCGCTGAACGCTTTGGAAACCGAATCCATTTTATTCATTTGCGAGCAACGAAACGAGAAGAATCGACTGATAATCAGTTGGTTTTTCACGAAGCTGACCATCTTATGGGCGACGTGGATATGTACGCGGTAGTGAAAGCATTAGTGCTGGAAAGCAAAAAAAGGAGCGAGGTAGGTTTAGAGGATACTCAGATTCCGATGCGCCCCGACCACGGCCATCAGATGTTGGATGATTTGAATAAAACAGGTAAACATAAATCGTACCCTGGGTATTCGGCAATTGGCCGATTGAGGGGATTAGCAGAATTAAGAGGCTTGGAAATGGCTATTGAGAAAGGGCTTATGCTTTAAATTATTTTCAGATTTAGTCCATTTTTAACTATTCCCCGCTGATTTACACCGATTGAAAGCCGCAGAGAAACGTTGATTGTGCTTTAATCTGCGGTTTTCTGCTGGTAAAAACTAGGTAACTGTTTACTTATGAAAAAATATTTGTTCTTAATTCTCCTGTTACTTTCGGTATGCGCCTTTGCCGACGATGGCTCTCGCCTTTGGCTCAAATATGACCTTTTGTCCGATGCCCAACAGCGCGAAACTTATACCAAAGCGACGCAGTTTGTGGCGGCTAATTCTTTGCACCCGACCATCAAAGTAGCGGTTCAGGAACTGGAAATGGGCTTAAAAGGGTTGTTGGGAAAAGCACCTGCTCTTCTACAAACCGCTACTACTAAATCGGGCGGAATTATCTTGAACGTTGCCCCCAATTCCCCTTCCAATTTACCCTTAGATGGCTTTGAATTGTTTTCCGAAAAAGGAAATGTCGTCATTTCGTCCAAATCAGAAGCGGGTGTGTTATACGGTGTGTTTGAGCTACTTCGTCACTTACAAACGGGGAAATCATTGACAAACCTTTCGGTCAAAAGCAGTCCGAAAATCAAATTGCGGATGCTGAATCACTGGGACAATGCCAACGGAACCGTTGAAAGAGGCTACGCAGGTTCGTCGATGTGGAAGTGGAACGAACTCCCGTTTCGAATTGACCCTCGCTACATTACCTATGCCCGCGCGAATGCTTCGTTGGGGATTAATGCGACATCCATCAACAACGTCAATGCAAGTTCACGCTTTTTGACTGAAGAATACCTTGAAAAAATCAAAGCCGTTGCTGACGTACTTCGTCCTTACGGTATCAAAGTATTTATTTCGGTCAACTTCCGTTCACCTCGTACCTTGGGAGGGCTTAAAACCTCTGACCCCCTCGACCCCGAAGTGCGAAAATGGTGGAATGAGAAAACCAAAGACATTCACCGATATATCCCTGATTTTGGAGGGTATTTGGTCAAAGCCAATTCCGAAGGAGAGCCTGGGCCGCAGGACTACGGGCGTACCCATGCCGACGGGGCCAATATGCTGGCCGAAGCCATGCGACCATTTAGCGGCATTGTTATTTGGAGGGCGTTTGTTTACAATGCTGACCCTAAGGGCGACCGTTTCAAGGAAGGTTATGCCCAATTTAAGCCTTTGGATGGGACATTTGACCCCAAAGTGATTGTTCAAGTAAAAAACGGCCCCATTGATTTCATGCCGCGCGAGCCTTTCCATCCGATGTTTGGGGCTTTTCCAAAAACAACCTTGGGCATTGAGTTTCAGATTACGCAGGAATATTTGGGTCAGTCAACGCACCTTACTTATCTCGCCCCGATGTTCAAAGAATGTTTGGATACGGATACCTACGCGAAAGGAAAAAGTACGACTGTTGCTAAAATTGTGGATGGAAGTGCTGAAAATCATTTACTTTCGCTCATGGCTGGGGTTGCCAACACAGGTTCGGACGTTAACTGGTGCGGTCATCCGTTTAACCAAAGCAATTGGTACGCCTTTGGCCGTTTGGCTTGGGATTACACATTGTCGTCGGAACAAATTGCGACAGAATGGACGCGCATGACGTTGACCCAAAAGCCACAATCAATGCAGAAAATTACGGATATCATGCTCAAGTCACACCCGATATACGTGAGTTATACTTATCCGTTGGGAACGTCGCACATGATGGGAGAGGGGCATCATTACGGGCCAGAACCGTGGCTTACCAAAGCCGCTCGCCCCGATTGGACGTCCATTTATTATCATCGGGCTGATTCGGTGGGTTTGGGTTTTGACCGAACAGGTAAAGTGAGCAATGCTCTTCAATTATATAGTCCTGAGGTTCAACAACTTTGGGGGAATCCCGAAAAATGTCCGCTCGACTACTTACTTTGGTTTCATCACGTACCTTGGACTCAAAAACTAAGCACTGGGCGTACCCTTTGGGATGAACTTTGCCACCGTTATTACGATGGGGTTGGAAAAGTAGTAAAGCTGCAATCAGCTTGGGAAAGTGTGAAGTCAGACATTGATAAAGAGACGTTTGAGGACGTGAAAGGGCGCCTGAAGATTCAAGAAAAAGAGGCGCTGTGGTGGCGTGATGCTTGCGTGTTGTATTTTGGTGAATTTTCAAAACTACCGATTCCCAAACCGCTCGTGCCTCCTATCCGAACCTTAAAGGACGTCAAAAAGCTGACGGAGATTTATCATTTACGATAAAGTGTTTGTTCGTAAAATTTTTATCCCACAGATGTAAAACCGAATCCAAAAAATTACCAAATAAATGAATCCGATTTTTTCATTAGAGGGCAAAATCGCCCTCATTACTGGCGGTGGTAGTGGCATTGGCAACGCCATCGCAAAATGTATGATTGCCGCAGGAGGAACCGTCGTGATAACTGGCCGCCGCGAAACCCCACTGCAAGAAGCCGTGGCAGAATTGGGTGAGAAAGCGCATTATGTTGTAAACGATGTTACTGATTTATCGCAATTAGAGGCGTTGGTTGAGCACATCGAAACCACGATTGGCTCCATTGATGTGTTGGTCAACAACGCAGGTATCAACATGAAAAAACCTGCCTTGGAGGTTTCAGACGAAGATTTTTACCGAATCATTCATACTAATTTAAGTGCTGTATTTTCCCTCACTCGGGCTTGTGCAAAACGCATGGTGGCGCGTCAAAGTGGGTCTATTTTGATGATTTCTTCCATGGCTGCCTATTACGGCATCGACCGCGTGGTGGCGTATGGGGCTTCCAAATCGGGGGTGGAGGGAATGGTGCAGGTGCTTACTTCTGAATTTGCTAAGTTCAACGTTCGTGTTAATGCCATTGCCCCTGGCTTTATCGAAACCGCCATGATGAAAACCGCCATGAGCAGCGACCCCGACCGTATGAACAAAGCCCTCGACCGTACTCCAATGGGTTATTTTGGTAAGCCCGAAGACATTGGCTGGGCGGCAGTGTATTTGTCATCCGAAGCAGCCAAGTACGTGACTGGCGTCTCATTGCCCGTGGACGGAGGTAATTCGATTGGTTTTTAGGTGCTTGCGCACTTCTGGTACGAAAAATGCGTTTAGGTGGGTAAAGTCACTTTTACAACCATTTACGATCTCATGAGAATTGGATTATTACTATCGGTTTTGTTACTGTGGTCACAAACCCTTTTGGCACAGGCTACGGTAGCGGCTGCGGCAAAAGATTCGTTGGATATTTTTAAAGAAGGAGCGCCCGCTTCGGTCTTGGAGGCGTACAACGCGCTCTGGAATGATGCCGCTCACAAGTCATTTTGGAACGAGTTTCAGCAGAAATTTGCGGCAGATTTTGATACCAAAAAACAGTATGAATTACTTTTTTCTCAGAACATTGACGTACGAGAAATTGACCTTTTCAACCAACGCCGCAAGCAGCAAGATTTCCTGAAAAACTACCCTGATGTAGCCAAACTTTCGGAGCCGTTTAAGCGCTACGTCGAAAACACAATTCGATGGAACTACTGGTATTGGGTGCTCAACCACGCTGTGGCACGTAGCAATGCCGATACTAAAAACTTGAAAATGTCGTCGTTGCCCGTCGTCATGACCGAAGCATTGGACCCTAAAAAAATCGCGAACGAAGAAGCCTTCTTAACGGCATCGTACCGTGATTTTTTGGTGGTTTTTGTGACCTATTTCAACTCGCGTGACCATGCCTTTAACAAATACACCGATATGGGGGCGGCCATGAACGACAAGGCGGCTTTTGCCAAGAAATACCTTGCAGGCTCGCAGGCATTGCCGTATTATTTGTGCCGACTTTTGCACGAAACCTGTGCCAATACGCCCAAAGATGCCGTGATGAGTACGTTGGATTTGTTGAAAATTGTGTCCCAATCGGAAAAATACACCCGGTTGGCGACCGAGAAATGCAACGAGGTTCTTACCCGCAAAGAGGAAAAGAAACCTGCCGAAGTGGCTTCAAAGGCAGCTAAAGAAGACGAACTTATCCTGCAAAATGCCGAAGGGAAAACGTTTCGTTTGTCGGACTTCAAAGGAAAGGTCGTTTATCTTGATTTTTGGGCGAGTTGGTGCGGACCGTGTCGTGCCGAATTTCCTCATTCAAAAGCTATGCAGGAGAAGTTGACCGATAAACAAAAAAAGAAAATCGTATTTCTTTATGCCTCCATTGACGAAAAAGAAGAGGCTTGGAAAAAAGCGTTGGAACAACTTCAGCTACAGGGTGAAAATGGCCACATAAAACCTGCTGACAACGCTGCTATTTTGCGTAAATTGATGGTAACGAGCATTCCTCGTTACGTGATTATTGATAAAAATAGTAAAATCATTGCGCCTGACGCGCCCCGCCCTAGCTCGCCTGATACGCTGAATGAATTATTGAAACTGATTGACAACTAACCCACCTTATACAACTAATGCAACTCAAGTATGTTGGCATTTCGCTGCTTTTGGCAGCAGCTTTGACAGGACAAGCGCAGAAAAAAACGCCGATTTCGCAACCTTTGGTATCTCATTTATTTACGGCAGACCCTTCTGCTCACGTTTTTAAAGGTAAAATTTATATTTACCCATCGCACGATATTGAATCTGATACCAAACGCGACGACGACGGTGGGCATTTTGACATGAAAGACTACCATGTTTTCTCTATGGATGCCATCGACGGCAAGGTGACAGACCATGGCGTGGCACTTGATATAAAAGACGTTCCGTGGGTGAGTCGTCAGCTTTGGGCGCCTGATGCTGAGTTTAAAAACGGGACGTATTACCTTTATTTTCCTGCCAAAGACAAAGAAGATATTTTCCGAATCGGCGTAGCTACGAGCAAAAAACCAGAAGGGCCTTTTGTGGCAGAAAAAGAGCCAATCAAGGGCAGTTATAGTATCGACCCGTCGATTTTTAAGGACACTGACAGGAACTATTACCTCTATTTTGGCGGAATTTGGGGTGGACAGCTGCAACGTTGGAAAGGAAATACGTATTTGGGAAAAATGGATTATCCCAAAAAAGGTGAGACGGCCTTGCTGCCACGGGTAGCGAAATTATCGGCTGACATGAAAAGCTTTGCTGAGGAGGTAAAAGAGGTGAAAATTTTGGACGAAAACGGCAAACTGCTTATGGAAGATGATAAAGAGAAACGTTTTTTTGAGGCAGCTTGGGTACACAAGTACAACGGTAAATACTATTTCTCGTATTCTACGGGCGATACGCACAACATTGCGTATGCCGTCGGGGATAATCCTTATGGCCCTTTTACGTACAAGGGAATTGTCCTAAAACCCGTGCAAGGCTGGACAAATCACCATTCGATTGTAGAATTTAAAGGAAAGTGGTACCTGTTTTATCACGACGTGCAACTTACGGGAAAAACGCACCTTCGTAACATCAAAGTCACTGAATTAAAGCATAATTCGGATGGCTCTATTCAGACGATTGAACCCTACAAATAACCTTGCTTTTGTTTCTTTAACCTATCGTCAACGGCCTTTTGAAAGTCGTCAACTTGCGGGGGCTATTGTATATTTCAACTCATGAGGATTTTAAAAATCGTCCTTGGAATTTTGCTATTGAGCCATGCCCTGTGTGTGGCTCAACTTCGTTTGCCGTGCCTCATTAGCGACGGCATGGTGCTTCAGCGTGACCAATCGCTGCGGCTGTGGGGCTGGGCTTCACCCCAAGAAAAAGTAAGTCTATTGTTTAAAAGTAAACAGTACAAAACCCAAGCCGATTCCACGGGCAAGTGGCAAATTAAGCTGCCCGCCCAACCCGCAGGAGGCCCTTTTGAGTTGCTTTTTCGGGGAAAAACCGAGGTAAAGGTCAGCAATGTACTTTTTGGCGATGTTTGGATTTGTGCGGGGCAGTCGAACATGGTGATACCGATGGAACGCGTAAAGGAAAAATACCCCGAAGACATTATGTCGGCCAATTATCCCGAAATTCGATTGTTTTTTGTCCCTACTTTGACGGATTTGCAAAAAAAACGAGACGATTTTCAGTCGGGAAGCTGGAAAGTAGCCAATTCCAAAGATGTGCTTCAATTTTCAGCCGTTGCGTATTTTTTTGCAAAAAATTTATACGAAAAATACCACGTTCCTATTGGCCTGATAAACTCCAGCGTAGGCGGAACGCCCATCGAAGCGTGGATTGGTGAGGAGGGGCTGGCCAAATTTCCAGAGTTGACTGCCACTTTACAGAAAAACAAAGACAGCCTTTACATAAAGGCATTGCTGAGACAAATAGCAGCAGTGGCCAGTACCCCCCGAAAATCGCAAGATAAAGGTATGAGCGAAACGGTTCCTTGGCATTCAGCAGACTACATTCCGAAAGGATGGCGGCGAATGAACGTACCTGGTTATTGGGAAGACCAAGGCGTCAAAGACCTGAACGGCGTGGTGTGGTATCGCAAAGAAATCGACGTCCCTGCTTCGATGACAGGAGTGCCCGCTAAATTGTTTTTGGGTCGAATTGTGGATGCTGATATTGCCTATGTCAACGGCAAACAAGTGGGAAACATTACCTACCAATACCCGCCCCGCCGTTACGAAATTCCTGCGGGAGTGCTGAAGGAGGGTAAAAATATCCTCGTCGTGCGGGTGGTCAACCAAGCAGGGAAAGGAGGGTTTGTTCCTGATAAAAACTATTCATTGGTAGCCAATAGTCAAGTGATTGATATTAAAGGGGATTGGTGGTGTAAAGTGGGCGAAGTTTTTCCTCCTGCTAAAGACAATGGGATTAATTTTTCGGCTCAAAACCAGCCTTCATCTTTATTCAACGCCATGATAGCGCCGCTGGTATCGACTGCTGCGAAAGGCTTTTTATGGTATCAAGGGGAATCTAATACTGGAAATCCTGAGCCTTATCGTGACTTACTTCCTGCCTTGGTGCAGGATTGGCGTAGCCGCTGGGGGCAGGGTGATTTACCTTTTTTGGGGGTACAATTGGCCAATTTTATGGAGGTTGATTATTTACCATCCGAAAGCCAATGGGCAGTGTTGCGCGAGGGGCAGTTAAAACTATTATCTGTTCCCAATACCGCTTTGGCCGTCACGATTGATCTCGGTGAATGGAATGATATTCACCCGTTGAACAAAAAAGACATTGGGTATCGCTTATCGTTAGCTGCCCAAAAACTAGCTTACGGTGACCAAAATGTGGTGCATTCGGGGCCACTTTTGGCCTCAGCCACGGCTGAAAATGGCAAAATTCGATTGCGTTTTGATCAAACGGGTGGGGGGATTGTTTCCAAAGACGAGGAAGAACTGCGCTGGTTTGCCGTTGCGGGAGCCGATAAAAAGTTTGTATGGGCGCAAGCACGCATTGAAGGTAAAAACGAAATTGTTGTTTGGAATGACACCGTTTCTGTGCCTTTGTACGTGCGGTATGCCTGGTCTGATAATCCCGAAAATGTCAATTTTTACAACAAGGAAGGATTACCAGCGTCTCCCTTCCGAACGGACGAACCTGCAAAACGCTAACCTGGGCTAGTCTTAGTAAGTTTTGGAAACTTACTAAGACTTCACAATGTGACTAGGATAGTTTTGAGAAATCCTTTGCACGTATGCTACGTCTCCATAAGCGATTTATCGTAAGTACCCTCATATCTTAACTCTAATAACTATCCAAAACCTGTGAACTTAGTTTGTTTTAGCTTTCTTTTCTTTTTTGTAAGCCTTACCACGTTTGCCCAACAACCTTGGAATGGAAAAAAATGTGCAGTAGTGCTTACCTACGACGATGCCCTGAATGTTCACCTCAACAATGCCATTCCTGTTTTAGATTCGGTGGGGTTTAAAGGAACGTTTTACATTTCAGGCTCTTTTCCGGGCTTTACCCAGCGTCTTCAAGACTGGCGAAAAGCCGCTCAACACGGCCATGAACTCGGAAATCACACTCTGTTTCATCCTTGTGATGCGTCTTTGCCTGGGCGGCAGTGGGTCAGTTCTGAAAATGATTTGAGTAAATACACCCTCAAACGCATCACCGAAGAAATCCAAGTGACTAATGTGCTGCTGGAAGCTATTGACGGAAAAAAAAGTCGGACGTTTGCCTACACTTGCGGCGATGCCAAAGTGGGAACGCAGTTTTTTATGGATGGTCTCAAGGGGGAATTGATGGTGGCGCGCGGTGTACGGGGAGAAATGCACCCCGTGGACCAGATTGATTTATACTATACCGATGGTTATATTATTAACAACGACTCGGGAGAGAAAATGACCTCTTTGGTCAAAAAAGCAATGAAAACTAATACGCTTCTGATTTTTGTGTTTCATGGCGTAGGAGGGGAGCATTCGCTGGATGTTTCGTTGGCTGCGCACAGTGAATTGGTACATTTCCTCAAACAACAAGAGAAAGACATTTGGGTAGCGCCTTTGGTGGATGTTGCCGATTTTCTTAAACAGCAAAAGCGTTAATTTTTTTTTAAAACTGCATGTACAAAGTTGTAGAGAGTAGCAAATCAAGTAAACGTGCTAGAATCCAGTAATTTACTGTTGGTATGGCACACTGCACCTGAGAAAAATACGTTTGTTATGCGTACAAATTGTACATTTCGGATGTAATTTTACACCTGCCCAATAAAATAACTAAACGTGTAACAACTAACCTTTATAACTATGATGAATCGCAGAGACGCAATCGCGCGGGTGGCTCTTCTCATGGGAGGAACTCTTTCGGCGCCTTCGTTGATGGCTTTTGGCGACGGAACCTCCGTAAAACAGACCCTAGGTGCTGCTTTCAATTTGACAAGTGCACAGAAAGCCCTTGTGGCTGAAATTGCAGAACATATTATTCCAAAAACAAGCACACCAGGCGCCAAAGAAGCGGGCGTTGGGCCTTTTATTGAAATGATGTTGGCAGATTGCTACAAACCCCAAGAACAACAAAATTTTTTGGACGGTTTGGCAGACCTTGATGAAAGAGCAACCAAAACGCATGGAAAGAAATTTTTGGAAACCTCTTCGACGGAGCAAGTGGCTATTTTGAAGCAAGTAGAAAAAGACACGCTTGAACTGATGAAGAGCGCGAATGTCCAGCAAGTGAAAGTCGGTGATAACGTCGATAAAGAGGTTGTCAATTCGAAAAAATTGAAAGGAACGCCATTCTGGCGCCTCTTAAAAGAACTCACGTTGTTTGGGTATTTTACGTCGGAACAAGGCGCAACCAAAGCCCTTGATTATGTCCCTATTCCTGGGCGCTATGATGCGTGTATACCACTTAAGCCAGGCCAAAAAGCTTACGCGCTTTAATTGTTAAACTTCCCCAATTTTCAATTCAAGATTCCAATGTATTTAAATATAGATGCGCAAAAAGAAATGACCTACGATGCGATTGTCGTTGGGTCAGGGATAAGTGGCGGTTGGGCTGCCAAAGAATTAACCGAGCGTGGCTTACGCGTACTTTGTATCGAGCGTGGACGTGACATCAAACACATCGAAGGCTACGAAACAGCCATGAAAGCACCTTGGGAGTTTGCCCACCGTGGCCGCCCCGATAACATGGCTGCCGAAGAGTACTGGGCAAGTATGCGCACGGGCTACACGGCCAATGAAGAACACCGATACTTGTTTGAAAACGATAGCAAAAACCCGTATCTCGAAACACGTCCTTTTGACTGGATTCGTGCTTACCACACGGGAGGTCGTTCGTTGTTGTGGGGACGCCAAAGCTACCGTTTCAACGAAGAAGATTTTATGGCCAACGGTAAAGAAGGAGTTGGAGTAGATTGGCCAGTACGTTATAAAGAAATTGCCACTTGGTACGACTATGCTGAGCGTTTTGCAGGTATTAGTGGGTCAAAAGATGGTTTGTCGGTGCTTCCTGACGGTCAGTTTTTGCCTGCTATGGAGTTGAACTGTCTCGAAAAACACGTTAAGTCGGAAGTGATGAAGAAAATGGGCCGTACAATTACGATTGGACGTGTAGCTCACCTTTCAAAACCACAAAGCTGGCATACTGCCCTTGGACGTGCCGCCTGTCAGTACCGCAACATGTGTATGCGTGGCTGTCCGTTTGGAGCTTATTTCAGTACGCAGTCGGCGACATTGCCAGCCGCGATGAAAACCAAGCGTTTGACGTTGGTTAATAATAAGATTGTGTCGGAAGTAATTTATGATGAGAAAAAAGGCCGTGCTACGGGTGTTCGTACCATCGACCAAAATACCCTCGAAGTAAAAGAATACTTCGCAAAAATTATCTTCTTAAACGCTTCGGCGATTCCGTCGGCGTCTATTTTACTTAATTCGAAGTCGAGCCGCTTCCCGAATGGCTTGGGTAACGATAGCGACCAAGTAGGCCGCAATATCATGGATCACCACCTTGGGGTAGGGGCTTCGGGTGAGTTTGATGGATTTCAAGACCAGTATTATTTTGGACGTCGTCCAAACGGAGTGTATATTCCTCGTTACCGCAACTGGGGCAACGACAAACGTGATTACTTGCGTGGCTTTGGTTACCAAGGAGGTGCAAGCCGTAGCGGTTGGGGTCGTGGGGTAGGTATGGAAGGCTTTGGGGCAGCATTCAAAGACGATTTGAGCAAAGTGGGAGGCTGGTCGATGGGTATCGGTGGGTTTGGTGAAGTATTACCAAATGAAAACAACCGTTTCACGCTACACCCTACTAAAAAAGATAAATGGGGAATGCCAATTGTGGTTTTTGATGCAGCTTACGGCGAAAACGAATACAAGATGCGTAAAGACATGGCCAATGATGCCGCTGAAATGCTCGAAGCAGCAGGGCTTAAAAACGTTCGTTCGTACGATGATACCAGCAAAAACCTCGGTATTGGTATCCACGAAATGGGAACCGCACGTATGGGTAAAGACCCAAAAACGTCGGTGTTGAACAAACATAATCAATTGCACGATTGCAAAAACGTCTTTATGACTGACGGTGCATTTATGACATCGGCGTCTTGTGTCAACCCTTCATTGACTTACATGGCATTTACAGCACGTGCTGCGGCATTTGCTGTAGAGGAGTTGAAGAAAAAGAACCTCTAGGTTACTTAGATTTTTATTGCCTATTGATGACCCAGTTACTTCGGTGGCTGGGCTTTTTTGTTTTTGAACTAGTCTAGTTACTGTATTTTTTAATTCTGGGTGCTTTTCACAAGGCGGTGAGTACAGAATTACCGCATTTTAGGAAAACTTGAGCCATAGTCGTTTAAAAAATATAACTATTTGAATGTTTTGTTGATTTATATGATTTGTATTGAAAAAATAAAATTTTGGTAAAACTCATAAAATCAAAATAAAATAAAAAATATAATGATTTATATATAATCTTAAATTGTTCAATGATTTGCAACTTAAAATTCGAAAAACCGCAATTTTTTATCAGAAAATACTTAAAATTTGTACTAAATATTTGGATGTTTACAAAAATAAACGCATGTTTGTATCGAAAAACAAAACCACATATTGCCCACCTTAAACAAAATAATATTATGCAAAAGCTACAATTACTTGTTTTATGTTTGTTTTCAACATTTTTAGCTTTTCCTAAGGGAATTGAGGAGAAAAAGTCAGAAGTTAAAACAGAAACTAAGACCGAAGCTAAGGTAGAAACTAAAACGGAAGGGGAAGAAGATAAGAAAGGATCGTTTACATTTTCGGGATATATTGACTCGTATTACATTGGTAACTTCAACAAGCCTGCTTCACGTTCGAACCTAGGTGCTTACTACGCTCGTGCGTTTGACCAAAAGGCAGGACAAATCTCTTTAGGTTTGGTTCAGACGAAGATGCAATACAGCAACGAGAAGTCAGATGTAGTTGTTGACTTGGCGTTTGGGCCAAATGCTGATCTTGGAAACTACGGAAACGTATTGGGTGCACTTGGTTCAAATACCAACACCGCTCTTGCCATCAAACAAGCGTACTTCAACTGGAAAGCAACGAGTAAGTTAACTTTCACAGCAGGTCAGTTTGGTACGCACATCGGTTATGAAGTAATTGACGCTCCCGTAAACTTTAACTACTCATTATCGAACCTTTTCAACAACGGCCCTTTTTATCATATAGGTTTGAAAGGTACGTATGCGTTCTCTGATAAAGTGTCGTTGATGTTAGGTTTAGTCAACAACGTGGACAACTTAAATGACAACAACCGCAAAAAAGGCTTGATTTCACAATTGTTCATTAATCCAGCAAAAGGTTGGAATGTATACCTCAACTTCATCAATAGCAATGAAGCAAATGCGGACGACAACGGCAATACACCTGATGCTCACTACCGAGTGTTTGACTTAGTAACTACTCTTCAAGCCACTGATAAGTTTTTGATTGGAGCAAACGCAGCTTTCGGTTCACAAAAAGGTTCTTACCAAGGCAGCGCCGCTTTGACAGAATCAACTCCTTGGGGTGGTGCAGCAGGTTATTTGAGTTATGCCGCCTCTGACTTGTTCAGCATCGGTGCACGTTATGAATATTTTGATAATACTTCAGGTGCTCGTGCTCTTCTCAACCGCCTTGGAAATGGCACATCGGTTAACTCACTTACGCTCACAGGAAATTTTACATTAGCAGATGGTCACTTGTTGATTAAACCTGAGTTCCGTATGGATTCATATAAGAAACTAACAGGTACAGGCGAAAGCGGACGGCAGCAGTTCGAAGATTCTAAAGGAGGTTTCACTAAGAACTCACAATCGACACTTGGTCTAGCATTCATTTATAAGTTTTAATTCTAATCTCTGATTTTTTAGATTTTAAGTGGAGCTTCTTATCCTCCACTCAAAATCCTTGATAAATAAAAAGTACAACCAAAACCAGTCAAGTAAATCTATGAAAAATTTATTCCCACTCGTGATTTTGCTGGCTATTAGCCTCATAGGAGTATTAATGCCTGCGATTCCTACGCAAATCGTAACCGAAGGGTTAAATTCAGGTGATATCGCCTGGATGCTTGTTGCTACGGCTTTTGTATTATTGATGACGCCTGGACTAGCTTACTTCTACGGAGGTATGGTTAACAATAAAAACGTGATTTCAACCATGCTTCAAAGCTTTATTGCTATGGGAGTCATGAGTATTCTTTGGGTTGTTGTAGGTTTTAGCTTGGCTTTTGGTGACTCAATCGGTGGTTGGGTAGGAGACCCTACTACATTCTTTATGTTCAAGGGAGTATTGGACGGTAAGCCTTGGTCATTGGCACCTACCATTCCTTTGGCATTGTTTGCTTTCTTTCAATTGAAATTTGCGGTAATTACACCTGCACTTGTAACGGGTTCGTTGGCTGAGCGTATTAAGTTCCGTTCCTATATTCTATTTATGGTGCTGTTTAGCATTTTCGTTTACGCACCTTTGGCACACTGGACATGGCATCCAGATGGTTTCTTGTTCAAGTTGGGCGTTCTTGATTTTGCAGGTGGTACAGTAGTACACATGTCGGCAGGTTGGGCGGCTTTGGCAGGTGCCTTGTATTTGAAGCGCCGTCGTGCTCACGAAGAAGCTAACTTCTTGCCACCAGCCAATATCCCTTATGTATTATTAGGTACAGGTTTGTTATGGTTCGGATGGTTCGGATTCAACGCAGGTTCTGCGGTAGGTTCAGGCCCATTAGCAGTGTCAGCTTTGGCAGCTACTAACACAGCTGCTGCGGCGGCTGGGTTGGCTTGGGTATTGTTTGATGCAGCTAAAGGTAAAAAGCCGTCGGCACTTGGTTTCTCTATAGGTGCTGTTGTAGGTTTGGTAGCAATTACTCCTGCTTGTGGTTTCGTTACAATCCCACAATCAATCTTTGTTGGTACTATTTCTTCAATGGTATCAAACTACTTGGCACACCTTCGTACTAAAACTACGTTGGACGATACGCTTGATGTATTCCCTTGCCACGGCGTAGGTGGTATGATGGGTATGTTAATGACGGGTATCTTCGCCTCTAAAGGTGTCAACCCAGCGGTTGTTGATGAAGGTTTGGCGTACGGTACATTTACGCTCTTTAAAAATCACTTGATTGCATTAGTGGTAGTTTCCGTATTCGCATTTGCGATGTCATACATTATTTTAATGGTTACTGATTTCATCGAGCCACTTCGTGTATCGGAGGAAGACGAGAAAGTTGGTTTAGATATCAGCCAACACGATGAATTCTTAGTAGAAGCATAGAAACTAGATAGAATAGTTGCAACGAGACCACAGAGGGCATCCCCTATTGACTGTGGTTTTGTTGTACTCGTTGAAGCTACTGGCTTTGCTGGTAGCTTCATTTTTTTGTATCTTGCTTATATCAATAGTTTGAAACGGTATTGATAAATAAAAAATGTGGTCTATCACAATTATAATTGTTCTACCACTTATTCAAGTCGTGCTGAACTTCTTGCACGGTTGCAACGCCGTATAGATACTTTACTGCCTTCTGATATATTTTAGTTCTTCTGTTCCTATTTCTCCGTATTTGCTTTTCCAATTCTAAAAGGTTGCTGCCGAGATACCCTATTCTCGGTCTCCATTCTCTCCACTCTATTTACTCTGTTTCATGTGTTTACATTAAATTGTAAAAATTATGAAATTTCCTCTAATTTTAATTGGTGAAGCTTTTCGGAGTCGGGATAGGGTAAAGTGAACAATAGTACCTTCTGCGTTGAGGGTTCTATTGTTATTTCGCGAAAGAAGGTAATAGCTTGACTTAAAATAGGGTAGACATCTGAATATATAACGCTTTAAAATATAAAATTCTAATAAATTATGTTTATTTCGGGATATAAATAGTTGTGCAAAATTAACTGAGACTTATTTCTTTATAATAGATTGATATTCAGATAATTTTGCTTTTTATCTTATTTCTAATTTTGCACAATTACTTAAGTAACTAAGCAAAATTAAACTGGATATTATTTAAGGTATTTTTAGAGATAAGTTCTTTGAAATTGATGGAATACTGAGCCCCAAAATTC
>JACCEC012517565.1_pt1 | contig 50599 bp, 53 predicted proteins | sample 7450121 | NCBI WGS metagenome assembly JACCEC01 (sample SAMN15323455, study PRJNA562643) | freshwater metagenome | isolation source: river surface water | place: USA:Blue River Watershed | collected 2017-08-18
ACCAGCCGCGCAAGGTCGGCATTGGCATCGCGTTTCTGATGGGCCTGGTGATGGACGTCCACGGTGCTGCCCTGCTCGGCCAGAATGCGCTGGCCTACACCTTGTTGTCCTACTTCGCGATCACCATTCATCGTCGCGTGCTGTGGTTCCGGCCGACGGTACAGGCACTGCACGTGCTGCCTTTGCTGGTGGTGATGCAGGTAGTGCAGATGCTGATCCAGCTGGCGGTCACCGGCAAGCTGCCCGGCTGGCTGTACTTCGCGCAGAGCATCGTCGCGACCCTGATCTGGCCGGTGGTCTGCTGGCTGCTGCTGGCACCGCAGCGCCGCGCGGTCGATCGTGACGAAACTCGCCCCATCTGATGTGCGCGCTCATCTCGCGCATGAATCGCTGAAGCCTGACCTGGCAAGCAATGACTGAGATTAAAGACACCGAACGCGAACTCCAGTTGTTCCGGATGCGCCTGTCCGTGGCCGGTCTGGTCGTGTTTGTCTGCTTCGGCCTGCTGATGCTGCGCTTCCTCTGGCTGCAGGCCATCCGGCACAGCGAGTATTTCGAGCGCGCCGAGAGCAACCGCATCTCGATCGTGCCGGCAGTGCCGAATCGCGGCCTGATTGTCGATCGCAATGGCGTGGTCCTCGCGCGGAATTTTTCCGCGTACACGCTGGAGATCACGCCCGCCAAGATCGACCGCAGTCTCGACACCGTGATCGACGAACTCGCTCAGCTGGTCGATATCCAGCCGAAGGACCGCAAGCGTTTCCGGCGCCTGATGGAAGAATCCAAGACCTTCGAGAGTTTGCCGATCCGCACCCGACTGACCGATGAGGAAGTCGCGCGATTTGCCGCACAACGCTACCGCTTTCCCGGCGTCGATATTCAGGCGCGTCTGTTCCGGCAGTATCCGCTGGGCCAGACCGCGTCCCACATGATCGGCTACATCGGACGGGTCAACAAAACCGAGGCGGAGCGGCTCGAAGCCGGCGAAGATGCCGCGAATTATCGCGGTACCGAGTACATCGGCAAGGAAGGGCTGGAGAAGAGCTACGAGAAAGAGCTGCATGGCATCACCGGCTACGATGAGATCGAGGTGTCGGCCGGCGGTCGCGCGGTGCGCACCTTGTCCCGCACCGCGCCAACGGCGGGCAACAATCTGATCCTGTCGGTCGATATCGAATTGCAGAAGATCGTCGAGCAGGCGTTTGGCGACCGGCGCGGTGCGCTGGTCGCCATCGAGCCCGAGACCGGCGACATTCTCGCGTACGTGTCGATGCCCACCTTCGACCCGAACCTGTTCGTCGAGGGCATCGATGCGAAAAGCTGGGAAGAGCTGAACACTTCGCTCGACAAGCCGCTGCTGAACCGCCCGCTGATCGGCAGCTATCCGCCCGGCTCCACCTTCAAGCCCTATATGGCACTGGCCTCGCTGGAGCTGGGCAAGCGCACGCCGGAGCAAGGCATCTCCGATCCGGGCTACTTCTGGTTCGGTAACAACAAGTTCCGCGATGACAAAGAAGGCGGTCATGGTCGGGTGGACATGTACAAGTCGATCGTCCAGAGCTGCAATACCTACTACTACATTCTTGCCAATGATCTGGGCATCGATTCGATTCACGATTTCATGAAGCCTTTTGGTTTCGGCCAGCTGACCGGCATCGATCTCGAGAATGAGCGTCGGGGCGTGCTTCCTTCGACCGAGTGGAAGCGCAATGCCTACAAGCGGCCCGAGCAGCAGAAATGGTATGCAGGTGAGACGATTTCGGTGGGTATCGGGCAGGGCTACAACTCGTTTACGCCGCTGCAGCTCGCGCATGCGATCGCCAACCTCTCCAACAACGGCGTCGTGATGAAGCCGCACCTGGTGAAGATGGTCGAGAACGGTACGAACAAGGCGCGCAAGCTGACCGTGCCGAAAGAGAGCTACCGGATTCCGCTGAAGCAGGAGAACATCGATTTCGTCAAGCAGGCGATGATCGGTGTGACAAAAGAAGGCACGTCTGCGCGCTCGTTTGCGAATGCACCGTATGTCTCCGGTGGCAAGACCGGTACTGCGCAGGCAGCTGCGATGAGCAAGAGCGTGAAATACGACGCCAGCAAGATCGCTGAGCGCCTGCGTGATCACTCGCTGTATGTAGCGTTCGCGCCGGCAGACAAGCCCCGGATTGCACTGGCCGTGATCGTCGAGAATGCAGGCTTTGGTGCTGCCGCAGCCGCGCCCATCGCGCGTATGGCGATTGATTACTACCTGCTGGGCAAGCGGCCTGACGAGCCGAAAGCCGCCAAGCCGGTCGCCGCCGACGTGCCCGCCACTGCACCGGCGGCAGCGGCCAATACCGCTGCGACCACCACCAGCACGCCGGCACCGTCGACCACCGCTGCCGCACTCAAGCCCGCCGCTGCGGCGCCCGCAGCACCGACAGCAAGTACAGCACCTGCGGCCCCTGTGAAGCCTGCCAGCCCCGGCACGCCGCCGCCTGCGGTGACCGCACCTGCAATCACTGCACCCTCAGCGCCGACCAAGCCCGGCAGCCCCACCGTGCCACTACCTGCCACGACGGCGCCCGTGGTGCCAACGACACCCGCCGCCGGCAAGCCGGCTGCCAGCAGCGGTAATGCGCCGACCAAACCGCCAAAGAATTCGCCGATGAATCCGCCGATGAATCCGCCGGCCAGCCCGGCATCGTCCAACACCACGACAGGGAGCGCGCAATGATCGCAGGAGCCGATGCGGGTCGTTACCCGGTGCTGGAGACGGTTCGCCGTCGTTTCTTCATCTTCGACCGCTCGCTGTCCATCATTCTCGGGCTGATCCTGTTGCTGGGTTGCCTCGCGGTGTCGTCCGCAGCGATGGATTATCCGGGCCGCTTCGAGGGACATCTGCGCAATATCGCGATTGGTATCGTGGTGATGTGGATCGCGGCGATGGTCCCGCCGCAAAAGCTGATGCGTTTCGCCGTGCCCGTCTATGCGGTCGGCGTGGCGCTGCTCGTTGGCGTGGCGCTGTTCGGCCTGATCAAGAATGGCGCACGGCGCTGGCTCAATGTGGGCGTGATCATCCAGCCGTCGGAGATCATGAAGCTGGCGCTGCCCCTGATGCTCGCCTGGTACTTCCAGAAGCGCGAAGGGATGATCCGCTGGCGCGACTTCATCACGGCGGCACTGATACTGGCGCTTCCGGTGGGGCTGATCCTGCGTCAACCCGATCTGGGCACGGCAATGCTGGTGACCTCTTCCGGCTTTTTCGTGATCTTTCTCGCGGGCCTGTCATGGCGGCTGATCATCGGGCTGGGTGTCGCCGGACTGGCCAGTCTGCCGCTGCTCTGGACCTTGCTGCATGATTATCAGCGCCACCGCGTGATGACCCTGATCGACCCGACCTCGGATCCGCTGGGCAAAGGCTTCCACATCATTCAGTCCACGATCGCCATCGGCTCAGGTGGCCTCATCGGCAAGGGATGGCTGAACGGTACGCAATCGCACCTCGAGTTCATTCCCGAGCGCACGACGGACTTTATCTTTGCGGTGTTCTCGGAAGAATTCGGCCTGCTCGGCAATGGCGTGCTGCTGGTGCTCTATCTGCTGCTGATCGGCCGTGGCCTGATCATTGCCGCGAATGCCCCCACCCTGTTTTCGCGACTGCTGGCCGGCGCGCTGACTCTGTCGATCTTCACCTATGTGTTCGTGAACATGGGCATGGTGAGTGGCATTCTGCCCGTGGTGGGCGTGCCTTTGCCCTTCATTAGCTATGGTGGCACGGCCTTCGTCACGTTGAGCCTCGGCGTCGGCACGCTGATGAGCATACAGCGGCATCGCAAGCTGGTGCAGACCTGAGCACACGGAGACCGGTCGATGAACACGGTGCCGATCTCCTTTGCCCTGATGCGAGTTGCCTCGCGCGCCCTGAGCATCGCTGTCGGATTGGCGGTGCTGACTTTGCCGGCCTGTACGACGGTCGATCTGAATACGCGAGACGACGCCCGGCGCGCGCCGGTGTCGCAGGCCACACCTGAGCCCGCCCCCAGGGTCGCGCCCCCGATGGCCCCGGAGGCGGCAGCGCCCGCCGCCGCGCCAAAGAGGCCGGGTGCGTATTATCAGGACGACGGACCGGCCGAGCGCATTCCCGACGGTCTGCTGGATACCCCGGATGCCGAACCGAAGGTCGAGCCCTATGCGCGCGGCCCGAGCAAGCCCTACACCGTGTTCGATCAGACGTATGTACCGATCACGGACAATCGCCCGTTCGTGCAGCGGGGGCGGGGCAGCTGGTATGGCCGCAAATTTCATGGTCAGCGTACCGCTTCCGGCGAGATCTACGACATGTTCAAGATGACCGCGGCGCATCCGACCCTGCCGATACCCTCGTATGCGCGCGTGACCAATCTCAGGAATGGCAAGCAGGTGATCGTGCGAATCAATGATCGCGGGCCGTTTCATTCGCAGCGGATCATTGACTTGTCCTACACGGCGGCACTGAAGCTGGGCTATGTGCAGAATGGCAGCGCCGAGCTGGAAGTCGAGCGCTTGCTGCCCGAGGAGATTGCGCGCATGCAGGCTGACAAGCGCGGCAGAGAATCTCAGGCGCCCACCACGCCCACCACGCCCGCCATGCCGACGACCGACGATCCGATCGCCCGACTGGCCGCCGGCACCGCGCCGCCCGTAGCGGCAGAGAGTACCGGCATCTTCCTGCAATTCGGTGCGTATGCGCAGGCGCAGAATGCGGAGGCGATGCGCGAGCGTCTGCAGCATGGCTGGCCCGCCGGGCTCCCTCTGCCGACCGTCGTGCAGAGCGGTGGCCTGTATCGCCTGCACAGTGGCCCCTTCCCCTCGCGTGAACAGGCCGCAGCTGCCGCCCAGCAGCTCAGGACTGTCGCGCAGATACAGACCTCGATCGTCCAGCGCTAGTGTTCTGGCGCTGGCCGCTCAGCCCGCCGGGTCAGGGAGGCGGAGTGTCGTCCTTCGACTGCAGCGCCAGCGCCATCGCGTAGAGCGCATTTTTTTTCATGCCCGTGATCTTGGCGGCCAGCGCCGCTGCCTGACTCACCGGGAGATCTTCCAGCAGCAGTTTCAGCACGCGCTGCGCCTCGGTGGAGGCGTCATCGGCGCTGGCATTTCCCCCTTCGACCAGCAACACGAATTCACCTTTCTGGCGATGGGCGTCGGCGGCCAGCCAGTCATGGGCGTCACCGAGCGGGCAGCGATGGATTTGCTCGAACAGTTTCGAGAGCTCGCGCGCGATCACGATGCGCCGCGCTGGCCCGAATGCCTGCGCCAGCGCCTGCACGGACTCGAGGATGCGATGCGGGGCTTCATAGAACACCAGCGTGGCCGTGGAGGCGGAGAGACCGGACAACAGGTGCTCGCGCTGTGCCGCTTTGGCGGGCAGGAAGCCAATGAAATGAAACCGGTCGCTGGTCAGGCCGCAGGCCGACAGCGCAGCAATGCTGGCCGATGGCCCGGCAATCGGTATCACGCGCAGGCCCGCCTCGAGCACCGCATCGACGATGCGCGCGCCCGGATCGGATACAGCAGGCGTGCCCGCATCCGACACCAGCGCGATTCGCTCGCCCTGCGTCAGCCGCGCAATGATCTTCTGCGCGATATCGCGCTCATTGTGCTGATGGGCAGAAAACAGCGGCACCGACAAGCCCAGTCGCGTCAACAGTTGCCCGGTGTTGCGCGTATCTTCACAGGCGACCGCATCGGCCAGTGAAAGCACCCGGATCGCGCGCAGGCTGATGTCGGCGACATTCCCGATCGGCGTGGCCACCACATACAATGCGCCCGCCGGAACGCTTTGCCGGTCGAGCTCATCGGACAGCAGGGCGAGGGTGGCCGGTGTCGGCGCTGGTGAAGAAGTGTTCATCCGGAGGGTAAGGTGAAATCAGGCAGATTGGCGGGCGCGCATTCAGGCGTTCAGGCGAAGGATCATCAGCCTGTGATCGCGCCATTGTACAAAACCGCTTGCCGCGCGACTTTGCCAGTCGCCCTCTGGCCTCGGCCTGTGCATCTGTCTATGCAGCGGCCATGACGCGCGCACAAGGCCTGCAGGCCGAGGACCGGGCGCTGGAGTTCCTGATTGCCCAGGGCCTGACGCTGGTGACACGCAATTATCGCTGCCGTTTCGGCGAGATCGATCTGGTGATGCGGGACGCGGCTGTGCTGGTGTTCGTCGAGGTACGCCAGCGCACGCAGGCGACCTATGGCGATGCGGCGGCCAGCGTCGGGTTCGTCAAGCAGCAAAGGCTCTGGCGCACCGCCGAGCATTATCTGCTGCGGTTCGCCCGGCCGCCTGCCTGCCGCTTCGATCTGGTGGCGATTGATGGACAGGCGCTGCGCTGGCTCTGCGACGTGATCCGCCGCTAGCCTGCGGCCGCTGCGTGACTGGCCGGCATGACTGGCGGGCATGACACACGCCTGTCACGGTAAGTGAATGTAATTCCTCGCGCTGCCGGACTGCTTGCAGCCTTTATAATCGGCATCCATGAGCATGCAACGGATCATCAGTCATTTCAACGAGAGCGCCGAACTCAAGATACAGGCAGCGGCCGAACTCGCCGGTCCGATCGACCAGGCGATCGAGCTGATGTTCATGGCCCTGTCGAACGGCAACCGTATTTTGGCCTGTGGCAACGGCGGCTCGGCGGCGGACTGTCAGCACTTCGCGGCCGAACTCGTCGGCCGCTTCGAACGGGAGCGCTTGCCGTTGCCGGCGATGGCGCTATCCACCGATTCCTCCATCCTGACCGCCGTCGGCAATGATTATGGCTTCGGCGAGATCTTTGCCAAACAGGTGCAGGCCTATGGGCAAGCAGGCGATGTGCTGCTGGCGATTACCACCTCGGGCGGCTCGGCCAATGTAGTTGCGGCCATCGAGGCCGCGCTTGAGCGCGAGATGCGCGTGGTCGCGCTGACCGGTCGTGGCGGCGGCAACATTCCCCGGCTGCTCACGGATGCGGATGTGCATATTTGCGTTCCTCATGAACGCACCGCACGCATACAGGAAGTTCATTTGCTGGTCGTTCACTGTCTTTGCGACGGCATCGACGTCGCACTTTTTGGAGGGGATTCCGCATGAAAGCTCGCACATTGACTTTCAGTCGTCTTCGTTCGTCGAGGCGCCCTGTGCTGGCGGCTCTGGTGGTCGCCACTGCAGCGATCAGCCTTCAGGGCTGTCTGCCCGTGATGGTGGGTGGTACCGTCATGGGTACGCTGGCAGCAACGGATCGGCGCACGATCGGTGCGCAGGCCGATGATGCCGCGATCGTGCTCAAGGGCGAAGGCCGTGCCCGCAAAATCACTGGTGAGCAGGGCCGCGTGGCAGTCACGAGCTTCAATCATCGTGTGCTGCTGACCGGCGAGGTGGTCGATGAAAAAATGAAATCCGAAGTCGAGCAGCAGATCGTCACGATCGATGGCGTGAAGTCGGTCGAGAATGATCTGGTGGTCGCGCCGGTGTCCAGCATGGGCGCACGGTCGAATGATGTGCTGATTTCCGGCAAGGTGAAAGCGGCGATCATCGATACCAAGGATTTGTACGTCAATGCATTCAAGGTGCACACGGATCGTGGCGTGGTGTACCTGATGGGTCGGGTCACTCAGCGCGAGGGCAAATTGGCCGCCGAGGTTGCGCGCAATGCAGCAAGCAAGATCCGAAAAGTCGTCAAGCTGTTCGAATACATCAGCGAGGACGATCTGAAAGAACTGAGCAACAAGCCTGCCGCAGACACGCAGAATAAATGATCCGCTGACCGGAGCTTACCTCCGGCCAGCGCAGGCTACAGTGGGCCACTGCCAGTCAGCGGCCACATGTCGCTGACTGGCGAAATCCGCAGAGCCGCTGCGTTGCTGTCCTATAATGAGGGCTTTCTGCCTGGCATTTTTTAGGAATCCATCATGTCCCGCCACTTCCCGCGCCGTTTCGCTGGCCTGACCATCATTCAGACCATGACCCTGCTCGCCATTCTAGGTCTGGTCTTGTTCGCTGCCCTGTCGCTGTTCAAGAAAGAGGCCGCGCCGACCGTCAGCTTCAAGACGATCAACGGTGAGCAGATCGCGATGGAGTCCCTGCGCGGCAAGGTGGTGATGGTGAATTTCTGGGCGACCAGCTGCACGACCTGCATTGCCGAAATGCCTGAGATGGTCGCGACGTATAACAAGTATGCCGACAAGGGTCTGGAATTCATCGCCGTTGCGATGAGCTACGACCCGCCGAACTATGTGCTGAACTACAGTGAAACCCGTCAGCTGCCGTTCAAGGTTGCACTGGATACCGACGGCAGCGCCGCTAAATCGTTTGGTGATGTGAAGCTCACACCGACCACCTTCGTGATCGGCAAAGATGGCAGCATCCTGAAGCGCTATGTGGGCATCCCCGAATTCGCTACGATGCACCGGCTGATTGAACAGGCACTGGCTGCCTGAACGAGTCCTTTCTCTTTTTTCGCCGGCAGGTAAGCGGGCAGTCCTTGATGCCGTCTCTCCGGCACGTGGTGCGGTGGCACCGTCACTGTGCCGGACAAGGGCAGGTTCCTCAGTCAGCCGTCGCTGCCATGAATACGCCAGTCCCGTCAAAATACGATAACAGCTCGTTATCCAGCAGCGATTGTGCCAGCTGACGGATATTCGCCAGAATGATTGCCTGCTCGGGGTGGCTACTGATCAGCGAGGGCGCTGCATCCGGATCCGCATCACCGAAAATGACGCGCTGCAGGGTGCCGGCCAGACCGGGCCGGCGATCCGGATCGGTCTGCGCTTCCGGGTTCCCGAGCAAGTCCTCAGGTGAATTCACTCCCCAGAAAGCTGTATCGAACCAGTCATCAGACGGATCGGGCAAGTCCGCAAACACGCGTGACAGTGACGACTGCGCTTCCTCCGCAAGACCCCGCTTGCCCACCCCGACCAGCAGCGTGCTCAGTTCACTGACAAGCGCTGCGGAATTGTGCGCGCACGCATGCCAGACCACGGGCCAGGTATCGGGTGAACTATCGGGCAGGCCAGGTGCGGCCGGGGAACTGCCGATCAGCGCGATGGCATCAACGGCACTCAGCGCTTCGCGACGCACAAGCGATGTCACCAGCGTACCCAACAGTTTCAGGCTCTCGGGATCGTTCGTTGCCAGCGCCGCCCCGATCGCGTTGAGGCCAGCATGGTTCGTTGCCGATAGCAGGGCGATGACGTCGTTTGCCGCGAGCTGAGCTTGATTGAGCAAGCGGTTGGCGAGGATAAGATACTGGCGCAAGCCGGCCTTGTTGTCGGGCGAGATGTCGGTCAGCATCTGGCTCCACGATTCGACGGGCGAAAGCAGCTTGCGCAGCGCATGCTCCGGCAGTGCCTGTTGATCAGCCAGCGGTGCTGCCGAGCAAACCGCCGCGAATGAGGCGATGCATGCGGTGATTTCATCAACCGTACTCAGATTGTTCGCATACAGCGCGGCCTTTGTCGCCGGGCAGGTGAAAGGAAATACCGTGTTGTTGCAATGACCGTCCAGTACCGTGAAGAGGTTAGACAGAGATAGTTCCTTTTTTTCATATTGAACCAATAGTTTTGTCCAATATGGTCTGATCTGAGAGGCCAGTTGCATATCAACCAGCGTGAACATGATGTCGGGATGGGACCAATCCGACTCGGCCAGCCAGAATTCGCTATCCACCGGATGGCCAGGTTTACGTTGCCCGACATTCGCAAAGCTCAGCAAGAGTGAAGGCGCGCCCCGCATATAAGCCTCCACATACAACGGGTCAGTAAAATCATTCAGACGCCATGGGCGCTGCGGATCGGTGATCTCCTCAAGCCGGTTGGCCACCTTGCGCTTATGTGTTCGCGAAAGATTGGGGTCATAAAATTCTGCGATGAATTCCATCACAGGCCGTTTTTTTACGATCAGTACCAAATGCATTTCGTGGTTGGAAGAAAATACGCGCATGCCCCGAATACACCGGTCATTGTTCGGTGGCTGGCGAAAGGGGCTTGATAAGTCGGTCAGCATCGCATCGAATTGTTTACACAGCCACTCAGCGAATTTCGTATCACTGACCAACGCATAACGCTCACTGTTCTCTAGCGCCTTTTTATATTGCTCTTCTTTCCCGACAGTCAGGGTTCTGCTCAGGCTCGCGCTATCCGTGATACCGAAGTATCCGCGGCTTTTCCAGTCTTTGGCCTGAGACGACAACCTTCTGTGCAGGATTTCGGGTGCAATCGTGTTGCACGATATCCGGGTTGTCGTCCCGTAGAAAACGGTCTCTCCGTTCAGGCTGGCAAAATCAGGGTAGATATATCCCGGCAGGACTTTGAAATAGCCATGGGATGGCAGGGCGTGCGACTGCACCATCCGCTGCTCATGATTGAAACGATAGATACGAATTTTTGATGCCATGGCTGGCGCCTGAAAGCGGACCTCAGCCAGCGTGTTCAGGTAGATATAACGGAAATTTCCGCGGGCTGATCCCTGCAGCTCGCGCAATGAACTCATGCCTCGGGCATCGATGGATCCGCCTGCAAAATTCGGTACATCCAGGCGCTGCAGTGCTGCAAGATTCTGACAGAACGACGGTAGTCGGGTCAGTCCGGCGGGCAGGATCAGCGTTTGCACTGCGTGGATCGCCGGATGGATCAGGGCAACAGGCAAATCCGTCAGCGCCGCTGCATCGAGGTGACTCAGATCCAGCAAAGTGCCCCCTCCTTGCAGCGCATGGTTCACCGAGCACAAGGCTTCCTGCGCGGCGGGCGACAGTGTCTGGTAACGCGGGTCGGAAAAACCGAGGAGTTGCGTCGCTGCAGTGGTCTCGTCAGCGGAGGAGTGCTGGCGCTTGCTGGCGCGGTACTCGGCGCCGGACACCAGATCAATCGGACGTTTCTGTCCGGTGATGGAAGGTTTCACGATGAATTTTCCTTTGTCAGTGAGCGCTTATCGCCCAGATTGAAGATGCAGGAAAATCTGTGCCGATTATCGGCACTATGTTCATCTAGTTTATTTTGGGAAAATTCACCGCTACCTTCAGCGCAGGTCGGGTGCAGGCAGGCAACCGTCAGAGGGAATGATCCGCGCAGACCCTGAACGGGGCGCGCGGCAGAGTTTTAGTTTGGGGGGAAACTAGCGAAGTCCGGCCTGATGCGCTTGCTGGTCGGCGTGATAGGAACTGCGCACCATGGCGCCCACCGCCGCGTGGACGAAGCCCATCTCGGCCGCCTTTGCCTCGAACATCCTGAAGGTATCGGGATGCACATAGCGACGCACTGGCAGATGATCGCCGGTAGGCATCAGGTACTGACCGATGGTCAGCATATCGACTTCATGCGCACGCAGGTCGCGCATGACCTCGAGGATTTCATCGTCGGTTTCGCCGAGTCCGACCATCAGGCCGGATTTGGTCGGCACCTCAGGGTGGAGTTCCTTGAAGCGCTTCAGCAGGCTCAGTGAGTACGCATAATCCGACCCGGGACGCGCTTCCTTGTACAGGCGCGGTACGGTCTCGAGATTGTGGTTCATCACATCCGGCGGTGCTGCTTTCAGGATCTCCAGCGCCCGATCCATGCGTCCCCGGAAGTCCGGCGTCAGGATCTCGATACGGGTGTCGGGCGATTGCTCGCGAACCCGGCGGATGCACTCGACAAAGTGTCCGGCGCCGCCGTCGCGCAAGTCATCACGATCGACGGAGGTGATCACGACATAGGAGAGTTTCAGTGCGGCGATGGTCCGCGCGAGGTTCTCCGGTTCCTGCGGATCCAGAGGATCAGGCCGCCCGTGGCCGACATCGCAGAACGGGCAGCGGCGCGTGCATTTGTCGCCCATGATCATGAACGTCGCTGTGCCTTTGCCAAAGCACTCGCCGATGTTCGGGCAGGACGCTTCCTCGCACACGGTCACGAGCTTGTTGGCGCGCAGGATGTCCTTGATCTCGTAGAAGCGGGTCGTCGGCGATGCGGCTTTCACCCGTATCCAGTCGGGCTTGGGCAGTTTTTCTGCCGGCACGATCTTGATCGGTATCCGTGCTGTCTTGCCGGCGCCTTTCTGCTTCTCGCTGGGGTTGTACGCGGGCGTGGTGCTGGGGTCGGAGGCCATGGTCAGAGGTTCAGTTGTTTTTGCAGTTGCGCTGCCAGTGCAGCCTGTACGTCGGTCAGCGACGCCGCCACTCCCAGTGTTTTCATGTCGGTCGTGACCAGTCCGGGATAGCCGCAGGGATTGATCCATGAAAAGGGGGCGAGATCCATCGCGACATTCAGCGACACCCCATGATAGGTGCAGCCGCTGGCGCGTATCTTCAAGCCCAGCGCCGCGATTTTTGCGCCTTGGTGTTCCCCCGATGCAACGTAGATCCCGGGAGCCCCCGGCTTGCGCTCGCCCGCCAGATTATACGCGCCGAGGGTATCGATCACGGCCTGTTCGATGCGCGTGACAAACTCTCGCGGAAACAGGGTGGCGCGTTGCCGGCGGAGATCGCAGAGCAGATAGATGATGGCCTGACCGGGGCCGTGATAGGTGACCTCGCCGCCCCGGTCTGTCTGCACGACAGGAATCTCGCGGGCATTCAGCACATGACCGGGATCCGCGCCCAGCCCGAGGGTGAATACCGGAGGATGTTCAACAATCCACAACTCGTCCGGGGTGGACGCATCACGCGCATCGGTGAACGCGCGCATCGCCGCGAACGTGGTCTCGTAGTCTTCGGTGCCGCGCTGCCGTATCAGCATGACGCTCATGCGCGGGCTTAGAGCACGACCTTGACCATCGGATGGGAGGAGAGCGCGCGATACAGATTGTCGAGCTGCTCGCGGCTGGTCGCCCGCACCGTGACGGTCAGCGACAGATAATTGCCTTTGGCCGAGGGGCGCATCTCCATTTTCCCCGCATGAAAATCGGGGTCGTGAAGGCTCACGACCTCCACCATGGTTTGCGCGAAGCTGTCCTGCGTCGCACCCATGATCTTGATCGGAAAATCGCAGGGATAATCGATCAGGCTGTCTGCGCTTGTCCGGTCAGAATGTGCCATGGCTCTTTCCCTCGTGTCGGATCAGAAGGATACGCCCTTCATGACCAGCAGGCGCATCGAGTCGAAGGCGCGGCCGAAAATCGTTGCCTGATTGACCTGCTCCAGTGCCTGCAGCGGAATCTCGCTGACCACTTTGCCATCGGCCATCATCTTCAGCGTGCCGACCCGGCTGAATTGCGGTATCGGCGCCACCAGCGGATCAGTGCGCTCGACGACCGGCTTGAGCTTGGCACTCGAGCCGCGCGGCAGGCTCACAAACACGTCATGATTGAAGCCGAGCTTCACCTCGCCCTGCGCGCCCTTCCAGACTGACGGTGTCAGTACCGCCTGTCCTTTCGAGTAGATCTTGAAAGAGTCGAAATTCAGGAAGCCCCAGTTCAGCAGCTTCTGGCTTTCCTGTGCGCGCACTGCGTCGGATTCCGTGCCCAGCACCACCGTGATCAGCCGTCGTTCATTCGCACCGTTCGGGCGGCGTGCCGACGCGATCAGACAGTAGCCGGCGGCCTGGGTATGGCCGGTCTTCATGCCATCGACCGTCGGATCCAGCCACAGCAGACGATTGCGGTTGGGCTGGGTGATGCGGTTGTAGGTGAAGCTCTTGGTCGAATAAATCTTGTAGAACTCGGGGAAGTCGGTGATCAGTCGCGCGGCCAGCACCGACAAATCGCGCGCGGTCGAGTAATTGTCCGGATCGGGCAAGCCGTGCGGATTGGCAAAGCGCGTGTTCTTCAGGCCCATGCGCTGTGCTTCACGGTTCATCAGGTCGGCGAATGCCGGCACGGTACCGGCCACGGCCTCGGCCAGCGTGACCGCCGCATCATTGCCTGACTGGACGATCAGGCCATACAGCAGATCATTCACGCGAACCGGGGTGTTCGGTTCGATGAACATCTTCGAGCTGGCACTATCGACCTTCCATGCGTTGACTGACACATTGATGGTCTGGTTCAGGTCGAGCTTCTTGTCGCGCACGGCCGAGAAGGCCAGATAGGCCGTCATGATCTCGGTCAGCGAGGCGGGCTCGATACGCTGGTCAGCGTCCTGAGAGGCGAGCACCTGATTGCTGGTCGCATCCAGCAGTAGCCAGGAACGCGCGGCGATGGTCGGGGGAGGCAGGGACTGGGCAGCAGCGGTGCCCAGCAACAGCCAGGCAGCACAGGCTGCGAGGAACTTTTTCATTCGTGGGGTGTAGTGTAAGGGCAGCGGGAAACAACCAGAAACGACCAGAAACATTGATCCCGATTATAGCCGTTGGTGCCGCTCAGCGTGACCAGAGATCAATCACCCATTGCTTGATGTGATGAAGCTTTCGATGGAAGAAATGATCTGCACCGGGGATCACGACGACCGGCAGGTCTTGCGGTCGCGCCCAGTCGAGCACATCGGACAACGGAATGGTGTCATCCTGCTCACCATGAATCAGCAGCGTATTGGCCGGCACCTCGGGCAGTGCCCATTTGCCGGCCGCGCAACCGACCAGCACCAACCGCTCGGCCGGCTTTCCTTGCTGCTGAAGACGCTGTTGCAGCTGCGACTGCACGAACGTCCCGAAGGAAAACCCTGACAGTGCCACGGGCAATCCGGGGTATTGTGCGCGCAGGTGAGCATGCAACTGCGCCATGTCATCCGTTTCGCCCCGGCCGTCGTCATGCACGCCGCCCGAGCCGCCCACGCCACGGAAATTCATCCGAGCACTGACATAGCCGAGCGCGATGAACGCGCGCGCCAGCGTCTGCACGACCTTGTTGTCCATCGTTCCGCCATACAGCGGATGCGGGTGCGCGATCAGCGCGATGCCGCGGGGCGTGCCCTCCGGCAGATCAAGCTTGCACTCGAGCGCGCCTGCCGCGCCTTGCAGCGTGAATGACTGCGTCTGCGCATTCATCCTCAGATCTTCAGTCGTTCGACGATCTTGCCGCCGATCAGATGGCTGTCGATGATCTCGTCGATGTCCTGATGATCGACATAGGTGTACCAGACGCCCTCGGGATAGACCACCAGCACCGGGCCTTCCTCGCAGCGATCGAGGCAGCCGGCCTTGTTGATGCGTATCTTGCCGTGGCCGTTCATGTCCAGCGCCTTCAGGCGCTTCTTCGCGTACTCCTGAACGCCGGCGGATCCGCGATCATGACAGCAGGGGCGACCATCTTCGCGCTGGTTCAGGCAGACAAACACATGGTGCTGGTAATAAGGTTTTTCAGTCATGGCCGATGACGGGAAGAGAGCAGTGATCAGAGGCGCCCGACGGCTAGGCCCCGCGGGCGCGGAAGCAGCCCCGAATCATACACCGCCCTTCAGTGCAGAATCAGTGACGGTGGGGCGCGTGAGCCAGCGGACGGTGGATACTGTGGGTCAGGAACCAGAGCGCGAACAGTGGCCAGGTCAGCGAGAGAAAATGTGCGGCGCCATTGAAGTTCAGGAATTTCCCCTGTACCCATTCCTGCAGCGTCGACAGAAAATACGGATTGGCCGGCATGATGTTCATCACCAGCAGCCCGACCACCAGTGAGAAGATCGCCGCACGTCGCTGGGCGACCGGGGGCGCGAGGGACAGGCCGACCAGCATCACCAGCCCGATCAGCAATCCGCTGGCGGCGCTCGGCGTGAACCAGCCCAGCGCATCATCCGGATCGAACAGGAGCGCATGCGCGAGCGTCTTGACCGCGACGGCCGAGAGCAGCAACAGCACGGCCAGCATCGGCTTGGGTGCATGCCGGCGCGTCTGGCACAACAGCGTCAGCACAGCGCCCGTCATGCCGCAGGCCGTGACGATCACTTCGGCAGGAAGATAGTGATCGATGCCGGAGCCCAGCGATTGCCACAGCCACTGCCCCAGATCGACAGGTACCTCCAGCCACTCTGACAGCCAGCGCGAGAACGTACCCACCAACTGCCCGTGCCCGAACAGATAAGGTTGCGGGAAGATCTGCGCGAGCGGCCACAGCGCGACCACGGTCAGCCCGTGGCTGGCCTGCTCCGAGAACCAGGCGCGGCGCAGCGCGCGCAGGCGGCTCTGCTCCAGTACCGGCTCGCGCAGCGCCTCGCCGACCACGGCGCCGATGACCATCCCGCTGGCATTGGTCAGCAGGTCCAGATTGCTCGGCACGCGCGAGGGCAGATAACTCTGCACCGACTCCAGCAGCATCGCCAGCAGGAGGCCGGCGAGGCTCACCAGCGCGACAGCGCTTGTACCGCGCTGCCACGGATACAGGGCCAGCACACCCAGCACGCCGAGCGGCACATAGCCGATCACGTTCACGGCCAGGTCGAAGCCGGTCCAGTAGTGCGGCATCCCCTCGCCCAGATACGACCACGGCATGAGGCCTTTGTCATGCCAGCCGGAAAACGGAAAGCAGCTCGCGTAGATGACCAGCACCGCATAAAACACCAGTGCCACGCGCGCTGAAGCGGAGGGCTTGACGGAGGCTTCGAGCGATCGCGCGGCGTCGCCCTCGTGTTGCGTGAATGAAGCTGACATGGCGGCAAGTGTAGGTGAGATTCCCTGCAGCGTCATCCGGGCTGCCGATACAATGCGCGCATGACGTCCTTCCTGAATGCTGCACAGATCGTTCGCCTCTCCCGCGCCGCACGGCAGGGTCTGGCCATCGAGGTGCTGGCGACCACGCCATCCACGAATGCGGATCTTCGAACACGTGTGGCCGGTCTCTCGGAGCCGCTGCTGCTGGCTGCCGAGACGCAGACGGCCGGCCGTGGCCGCGCCGGACGCCGCTGGCACTCGGCACCGGGCGACAGCCTGTGCTTTTCGCTCGGGTGGCGATTCAGCGGTCCGGCGGCGCGCCTGTCGGGCTTGTCGCTGGCGGTCGGGGTCGCAGTGGCCGACGCGCTGCAGGCGGGCGGCTGGGCCGTGCAGCTGAAATGGCCGAATGACTTGCTGCTGGATGGCGCGAAGCTGGGCGGCATACTGATCGAGACCGTCACCACCGCACCGGCCGTTGACGCCGGTACGGTGCGACCGCTGTGGGCCGTGATCGGCATCGGACTGAACCTTCGGCCGAATGCCGGGCGCGATGCGGCGCTGGACCAGCCGGCGGCCTCGCTCTACCCCTCACTCCCCCATTTACTCGCAGCCGATGCAGCGCCCGATCACAATGCGCTGCTGGCCGCCTTGGCCGATGCACTGAGCGCGGCGCTGACGATATTTGATCGCGACGGGCTGACACCTTTCGTCGCGCGATGGCAAGCGCTGCACGCCCATCAGGATTGCCCGGTGACGCTGACCGAGAACGGTCAGCTGCTGCAGGCAGGGATCGCACGCGGCATCGATGACAGCGGTCGCTTGCTGCTGGATACCGACGAGGGGCGCATCGGCATCATCGCCGGCGATGTCTCGCTGCGCCGAACCGACGGAGCCCTGCATGCTGCTGCTGGTTGACGCAGGCAATACGCGCATCAAGTGGGCGCTCGCCGCGCCCGGCGCGGTGCCCGGTCACTGGCGCGCGTACGGCAGCCTTGCGCATGCTGATGCAGAGACTGATGCGGATGCGTTGGCAGCTCACTGGTCCGGGCTGTCCCCGACGGGCGCGCTGGTCTCGAACGTCGCGGGCGACGCCACGGCCGCCCGGCTGGCCCGGCACCTTGAAGGCCTGGGCCTGCCCGCATCGGCCGTTCAGTGGTTTCGTTCGCTGCCCGAGTGCGCGGGCGTGCGCAACGGCTACGCGCAGCCGGCGCAGCTGGGCAGCGACCGCTTCGCTTCGCTGATCGGCGCACGCCACCGTTTTCCCCGCGAGCGACTGCTGGTCGTCACCTGCGGCACAGCGACAACGATAGACGCGCTCGAAGCAGATGGCCGCTTCATCGGCGGGATGATTGCGCCCGGCCTGGGCACGATGGCCCGCTCGCTGGCGCTGAACACCGCGCAGCTGCCTGCCGTCGTCGCCGCCACCCGTGAGCGGGTATTTGCCGACACCACGCAGCAGGCCATCATCAGCGGCTGTCTGTCCGCGCAGGTCGGCGCGATCGCACAGGCCATGGCCCAGCGGGATCCGGTCGCGCGCTGCGTGATCTCGGGCGGTGCGGCGCCTTACATCGTTCCCCATTTGCCGTTTGGCTGTGATGCCGTGGATAATCTGGTGCTGCTGGGCTTGCATGCCTCTGTTGCGGGAGCGTCCTGATGGTGATGTTCAGGTTTTTTTTCTGGTTGCTGTTGTTGGTCAATCTGGTGTTGCTGACCCTGATGCCGGGCCCGCTGCCGGGTTTTTCGTCGCTGGAACCTGAACGGCTCGCGCAGCAGGTGCAGCCGGAGCGCCTGCGCCTGCTGTCCAATCCGCTGACCAGCCCGGCGCATGATGCCGCTGCGCCGGCAGGCACGATGTCGCAAGAGGCGAAACCGGCGACCTCCCCGGCCGCTGTCTGCACCGAGATCGGTAACTTCAACAGCACCGCAGCAGCGAAATTCGAGGCGCGTCTGGCGCGACTGAAGCTGCCGGCCTTGCCGGCCAAGCAGATGGTGCAGCCGCCCGCGTCGAATCTGGTGCTCATCCCGCCCCAGCCTGACGAGGCAGCGGCCAACCGCCGTCTCGCCCAGTTGCGCGCGCTGGGCTTCAATGATGTCTCGGTCGTGAAAGAGCCGCAGTCACGCCGCTGGGGCATATCAGTGGGCCTGTTCAACAGCGGCGAGCTGGCATTTGCGCAGCTGGAAAGCCTGAAGAAAGCCGGTATCACCGATGCGCGCATCGACGAGCATCCGATCAATTCGGCGCGCTATGCATATCGCCTGCAAGGCTTCGCGGTCGAGGACAAGCCCGAGCTCAAGGCGCTGCTGCCTGATTTCCCGGGCACCGAGATCCGCCGCTGTCCAAGCTGAATCTCGAGCTGAACTTCCAGCCGAACCACGGACTGAACCTTCAGTTTGATCCGGGCAAGAGCCCGGCCGTGATCGCGATCCTGCGCAGGCACGCCGGGCAGAAGCAGGCACTGCCATCGCCGCCGGCGGCGGCCAGTGCCTCGCCCGGTATCACCGGCAGCGTGGTGCACCAGCAGGGCTGATCGCGTTCACCATCTGCCATCGCGCAGTGAAATTCCTGTCCGCAGCTTACGCACTGGCTCATCGTCTCTCCGGGGCGGGTTTTGCTGGAGCCTAACGCTGACTGCACGTAAAAGCAAACGTGCGCGATCGTGGCCAGCGCGTGGTCGCAGGATCATTTAGCGGTAAAATCCGGCGAACGCTTCTCCCTCCTTCCGCACAGCCACTGTAATGTCGATCACCTCCATCGCTCCCGAGATCAAGGCCGAGATCCTGGCCGAGGCACTGCCTTACATCCGCAAGTTTCATGGCAAGACCATCGTCGTCAAGTACGGCGGCAATGCGATGACCGAGGAGCGCCTGAAGCACGGCTTCGCGCGCGACGTGATCCTGCTGAAACTGGTGGGCATGAACCCGGTAGTTGTGCATGGCGGCGGACCGCAGATCGACAATGCGCTGAAAAAGATCGGCAAGCAGGGCACCTTCGTGCAGGGCATGCGCATCACTGACGAAGAGACGATGGAAGTCGTCGAATGGGTGCTGGGCGGCGAGGTGCAGCAGGACATCGTCATGCTGATCAACCACTACGGCGGTCAGGCCGTCGGTTTGACCGGCAAGGATGGCGGGCTGATCCGCGCACGCAAGATGCAGATGCCGGACAAGGAGCATCCCGGAGAGTTCCTCGACATCGGCTTCGTCGGCGAGATCGAGGCCATCAACCCGGCGGTGGTCAAGGCGCTGCAGGACGATGCCTTTATTCCCATCATCTCGCCTATCGGTTTTGGCGAGGACGGACAGGCGTACAACATCAATGCCGATCTGGTGGCCGGCAAGATCGCCGAGATCCTGCGCGCCGAGAAGCTGATCATGATGACCAATATCCCCGGTGTGATGGACAAGAGCGGACAGCTGCTGACCGACCTGTCGGCGCGCGAGATCGACGAGATGTTCGAGGATGGCACGATCTCGGGCGGCATGCTGCCGAAGATCTCGTCTGCGCTGGATGCCGCCAAGTCCGGCGTCAACACCGTGCACATCATCGATGGCCGTATCGAGCATTCGCTGCTGCTCGAGGTGCTCACCGAGCAGGCTTTCGGCACGATGATCCGTTCGCACTGAGCGGCGGGTCGCCCTTGAAGCGCGATCTCGTCTGGCTGTTCGACCTCGACAACACACTGCACGACGCATCGCACGCGATCTTCCCTGCGATTAACCGCAACATGAACGCGCTGATCGCGCGCGTGCTCGAGGCCGAGTCCCGGCCGTCGCATCCTGAAGCGGTGAATGATGTGCGCATCGCCTACTGGCAGCGCTACGGTGCGACCCTGCACGGCATGATGCGCCATCATGCGGTGCGTTCCGAGGATTTCCTGCGCGATGCCCATCAGTTCGAGGATCTCACCACGATGATCCGTGCCGAGCGCGGCGCCGCGCGCCTGCTGGCCCGGCTGCCGGGTCGCAAGATACTGCTAACCAATGCGCCGGCCAGCTATGCGCACAGCGTGCTTCGTCATCTCGGATTGCACCGCCATTTCGCCGATCATCTGCCGATCGAGGCCATGCGCGTGCATCGCCAGCTGCGACCCAAGCCCTCCCGGCTGTTGTTGCGCAAGCTGCTTGCGCGCACCGGCCTGTCGGCCCGGCGTTGCGTGCTCGTCGAGGACACGCTGGCGAACCTGAAGTCCGCCCGCCGTCTGGGCATGCGCACGGTGTGGTTCACCCGCTACCTGCCGCGCACCGCCGGCCGGCCGGCCTGCGCGGACGTCCGGGTCCGTTCCCTGAGCGAGCTGCCCCGCCAGCTGCGCCGTCTCGGTCGTCAGTGAATCCTCGCTGAGCCTGTGGGCTTGCCTGCACGCCACAGACGCCGGGGCTGCGGTACATTACCGGAAGCATCAGACGTTTCCCGGGCGCTTGCGCGACCCGGGCCACCGAACCGATCGCTTGACCGAGAATAATTATGGCCAACATGAAACCGGGCGAACGCAAGCTGCAGATCCTTCAGGCACTGGCGCAGATGCTGGAAAGCCCGAAGGGCGAAAAGATCACCACAGCGGCACTGGCGGCCCGGCTGGACGTGTCCGAGGCCGCGCTCTACCGGCACTTCGCCAGCAAGGCGCAAATGTACGAGGGACTGATCGAGTTCATCGAGACCAGCATTTTCACGCTGATCAACCAGATCACCGGCAATGAGGACAGCGGACGGAGTCAGGCGCTCAGCATCGCCGGCGTGCTGCTGGATTTCGCCGAGCAGAATCCCGGCATGACCAAAGTGCTGATCGGTGACGCGCTGGTGAACGAAGATGAGCGCCTGCAGTCGCGGATGAATCAGTTCGTCGAGCGGGTCGAGCTGGCGCTCCGGCAGTCATGGAAGCTGGCGTCTGCCCAGGGCACGATTCCCGAGTCGGAAAGCCCGGCGCGCGCGGCCATGATGATGGCCTTCGTGATCGGCCGCTGGCATCGTTTCGCGCGCAGCGGCTTCCAGCAGCGGCCATCAGACGGCGGCATGCAGATGCTCAGCCTGTTGTCGGCCTGAGGGCTGCCGTCAGCGGCCGCCGCAGACCGGGCAATCCGTGCTGCGTGTGGTGCGGATGGGGGTCCATTCCATATGCAAGGCATCGAGCAGCAGCAGTCGCGACTGCAGCGACTCGCCGATACCAGCCACCAGTTTCAGCGCCTCAGCCGCCTGCACCGTGCCGATGATGCCCACCAGCGGCGCGAACACGCCCATGGTCGAGCAGGCCACTTCCTCGAATTGCTGGTCCGGCGGGAACAGGCAGGCATAGCAGGCTGTCTCTCCCGACCTCGGGTCGAACACCGTCACCTGTCCATCCATCCGCACCGCTGCACCCGAGACCAGCGGCACGCGGGCGCTCACGCAGGCACGGTTGATCGCATGGCGGGTCGTGAAATTGTCGGTGCAGTCCAGCACCACGCTCGCCGATGACACCAGTGCCTGCAACCGGGCCTCGTCGGCACGCTCCTGCAGCGCGGCCACCTTCACGTCGGGATTGATCTGTTCCAGCGCCAGCTTCGCGGACTCGACCTTGGGCAGGCCGACGCGTGCGGTGGTGTGGACAATCTGCCGCTGCAGGTTGGTCAGGTCCACCTCATCATGATCGACCAGCGTGATCTGCCCGATGCCTGCCGAGGCGAGATAGAGCGCGACCGGCGAGCCGAGGCCGCCTGCGCCGATGACCAGCGCATGCGCGGCCAGCAGCTTTTCCTGGCCATCGATGCCGATCTCGTCGAGCAGGATATGGCGCGAGTAGCGCTGCAGTTGTTGATCGTTCATCCGCTCGTGGTCGTCGTTGCGTTGCCGTGAATGGAAACGGCCGCATTGCTGCGGCCGCTGCGTGCCTCTGTCCGTGGGTCAGAGGTGTCTGAGGTGGCGGGTAACTTTACTTCTTCTCGCCATTGCCCTCGGGGTTGTTAATGGTCGGCTCTTTCTTGCTCTCGACCTTCGCGGTCTTCGACAGCTGCACCGGCAGACCTTTCAGATGATTGAGTGCCTGCGCGAGCTGGAAGTCTTCCTTGCTGCCGAACTCCAGTGGCTTGCGCTTCTTCTCCAGCGCCGCAAGGCGTTTCTGCTCTTCGAGCTCGTCGATGACATTTGCACCGGCGCCGGCATCCTTCTCCTTGTCGTTCGACAGGTGCTTCTGCAGGTCAGACTCGCGCAGCCGCAGGCCGTTCATGCCGTCGCCATCCGCGTACTCATCGACCATCAGGTCGGGCACGATGCCCTTGGCCTGAATCGAGCGGCCGTTCGGGGTGTAATAGCGTGCAGTGGTCAGCTTGACTGCGGTGTCGGCCGAGATCTGGCGGATCGTCTGTACCGAGCCCTTGCCGAAGGTCTGCGAGCCCATGATCGAGGCGCGCTTGTAGTCCTGCAGCGCGCCGGCGACGATCTCGGACGCCGACGCCGAACCGGAGTTCACCAGCACCACCAGTTTGACCTTCTTGACTGCCTCGGGGAGGCGCGACAGCGGATCACCGCCGACACGGTTTGCGTAGAACTCGCGGCGCGCGTAGTACGTGGCCTTCGAGTCCGGCAGCTGGCCGTTGGTGGAGACAATGGCCACATCCTTGGGCAGGAACGCGGCGGACACGCCGATCGCGCCGGGCAGCACACCGCCCGGATCATTGCGCAGATCGAGCACCAGACCTTTCATGTGTGGATCCTGCTGATACAGCTGGGCGATCTTCTTCGCGAGGTCCTCGACCGTCGGCTCCTGGAACTGCGACACGCGAACCCAGCCATAGCCGGGCTCGACGATCTTGCCCTTCACGCTCTGCACGCGGATCTCCTGCCGCATGATGGTGATCAGCAGCGGCTTGTCTTCGTCCTTGCGGGCGACGGTCAGGGTGATCTTGGTGTTCGGCTCGCCGCGCATGCGCTTGACGGCCTCGTCGAGCGTCATGCCCTTGACGGGCGTGCTGTCCAGGCGGGTGATCAGGTCGCCGGCCTTCAGTCCGGCCTTGTACGCGGGCGAATCCTCGATCGGCGCGATGACTTTCACATAACCGTCTTCCATGCCGACCTCGATGCCGAGCCCGACGAACTTGCCCTGCGTGCCTTCGCGCAGCTCCTTGAAGGCTTTCTTGTCAAGATAAGCAGAGTGCGGGTCGAGCGAGGCGACCATGCCGGAGATGGCCTCGGTCAGCAGCTTCTTGTCCTCGACAGGTTCGACATAGTCGGACTTGATCAGTCCGAACACATCGGCCAGCTGGCGCAGCTCTTCCACGGGCAGCGGCGACCCGGCATTGCGCTGGGCAAGTGCATCGAACTGCATGGAGCCGGCGATGCCGGCCACCAGACCCAGCCCGACCAGTCCAAGATTCTTCAGTCTGTTACCCATGTCTCACCTGTTAATCCAACCCGCGGGGTCGAGCGCCCGCCCCTGAAAACGGAGTTCGAAGTATAAACCTGATTGTTCATTGCCGCCGCTGTTACCTGTGGTCGCAATGACGTCGCCTGTCCTGAGCCTGTCGCCGGGGCGCCGCAGCAGTGACTGGTTGTTGCCATAGATGCTCAGGTACTGCCCGCCATGGTCGACGATCAGCAGGTTGCCAAAACCCCGCATCCAGTCGGCGAAGATGACTTCACCCGGCGCCACTACCCGCACCTCAGCGCCTTCCGCCGCCTTGATGAACAGGCCTTTCCAGCTCGGGCCATCCGCGCGGCGGGCGCCGAAGCTGGCCAGCAGTTCACCCTTGACCGGCATCTTCAGCTTGCCCTTCAGGCTGGCGAAGCCGCTGCCATCGTTGGCGGGCGCGCGCTCAGGTTCGTCGCGCGGTATGGGCCGGGAGGCTGCGGTCGAGACCGACTTCTCGGCCTTGTCGGCGTTCGCTGCGGCGTCAGCCGCTTTGCTGCCTGCCTTGTTGGATGCTGTGTTTGCTGTTGTGTTTGATGCGGTGTTTGCGGCTTTGTCCGCCGCGCGCGATTTCGCGGCCAGCTTTTGCTGCTCGGCCGCCTGCTTCTCGCGCTCGCGCGCCTCGGCCTTTGCGCGCCGTTTCGCTTCTTCTTCCTCCACCTTGCGCTGCTGCGCGATCAGCGTGGCGAGCCGTTCGACCAGCGCGCCCAGCCGCTCTTCGTCGCGCGCGAGGCTGCCGGCTTCCCTGCGCTGCGCGCTCAGCCTGTCGGAGAGCTGCGTCAGCAGTTGTCGGCGCTTGAGCTTTTCCTTTTCCAGCACCGCTTTCTGTTCGCGTTGTTCGCGGGCGATGTCCTCGAGCGCATTGCGCGCCTCCTGCGCGTCCAGCCGGTTGGCCTCGATCGCCGCGAGGTTCTGCTGCAGCTGCTCGATGGCCTTCACCTGCCCGGCCGAGACATAGCCGAGATAGCGCAGCTCGCGGGCAATGCGGTTCGGGTTGTCGCCGGAGAGCAGCAGTCGCAGCCGCTCATCCTGTCCCTGGGTGGTCTGCTCGCGCAGCAGGCGCGCGAGACGTTCGCGCTGATGCCTGACCTCGGCCTCGAGCGCTTCCTGACTGACGGAGAGCTTGTCCAGCCGCTGCCGGGTGCGTTCCTGTTCGGCTGCCAGTTCGCGCAGCTGCCGGTTCGCACCGGAGATGGCCGCTTCGGACGCCGCGAGCGCGTCGGCGGCATGGCCGCGCGCCTTTTCGGTGCGGACGATGTCTTCCTTGAGCGTGGAGAGCTTCGTGCGCAGCTCGGCACGCTCCTGCTCGGCCACCTGCTTCTGGCGCGCGCGCTCAGCCGATTTGACGAGGGTCTCCGCATGCGCCGCGGGCAGTGCCAGCGCGGCGGCGGCGGCCAGCAGCCGTAGCGTCCTTCCGGGCAGCGGCATTCTTTACTTGGCCTTGCCCTGGCTGGCGACAGCCTGCATCGCGGCCTCGATGGCGGCGGCGTCGCCAAGGTAGTAGCTGCGAATCGGCTTCAGGTCGGCGTCGAGTTCATACACCAGCGGCTGGCCGTTCGGTATGTTCACGCCGACGATGTCCTGATCGGAGATGCCGTCGAGGTACTTGATCAGCGCGCGCAGGCTGTTGCCATGGGCAGAGACGAGGATCTGCCGGCCGGCGCGTATCGCCGGCGCGATGGATTCGCTCCAGACCGGCAGCACGCGGGCGACGGTGTCTTTCAGGCACTCGGTCAGCGGGATCTCGTCGCGGGTGAGGCCGGCGTAGCGCGGGTCGCTGAATGATGCGCGCGCATCGTCCGCTGCCAGCGGCATCGGCGGGATGTCGTAACTGCGGCGCCAGACCAGCACCTGATCATCACCATACTGCGCGGCGGTCTCGGCCTTGTTCAGGCCCTGCAGCGCGCCGTAATGGCGCTCGTTCAGCCGCCAGCTGTGCACGGTAGGCAGCCACATCAGGTCCATTTCGTCCAGCGTGACCCACAGCGTGCGGATTGCGCGCTTGAGCACCGAGGTATAGGTCAGGTCGAAGCGGAAACCCGCTTCCTTCAGCAGCTTGCCGGCGTGGCGGGCTTCCGCGATACCTTTGTCGGTCAGATCGACATCGGTCCAGCCGGTGAAGCGGTTCTCGCGGTTCCAGGTGGACTCACCGTGGCGCATGAAGACAATTTTGTACATGGGGATGGAAAACGTTGCGGGATGAGGGGAAAAGGCGTCAGGGGCGCACGGCACGGAATGGGCACTGAATGATTTCAGCCTTCTATTTTATAATGCCGGGCTTGTTGCAAACGATAGGATCGTCGTGAAATTCTTGATTGACAATATCTGGCTCATTCTGATCGCGCTTGTTTCCGGAGGCGCGCTCGCATGGCCGAGCCTGTCGCGTGGGCGCAATACGCTGACCACGCTGCAGGCGGTGCAACTGCTTAACAAGGGCAAGGTCAGCGTTGTCGATGTGCGGGGTGCCGACGAGTTCAAGACCGGCCATCTGCGCAATGCGAAGCACATTCCTGTTGCCGATCTCGACAAGCGCATCGGCGAGCTCGACAAATCGCATGCGGTGCTGGTCATTTGCCAGAGCGGCGTGCGTGCGAACCGCGCGGCCGCACAATTCCGGCGTGCGGGATTCGGCGAGGTCTATGTGCTCAGCGGCGGTTACGCCGAATGGCAGTCGCAGGGGCTGCCCACGGCCAGCTGAGTGCGCATCGCACATCGTCATCGTCCCGGCACCTGAGCTTTTCAACCGTTCTACTGTCCATCTACCAAGGGAGTATCCAGCAATGAGCGCCAGAGTCCTCATGTACACCACGGGAGTCTGCCCGTACTGCAACATGGCTGAGCGTCTGCTGAAATCCAAAGGGATCGACGTGATCGAAAAAATCCGTGTCGATCTCGAGCCTGAGCAGCGTGCGCTGATGATGGAAAAGACCGGTCGGCGCACGGTGCCGCAGATCTACATCGGCGAGACCCACGTCGGCGGTTTCGACGACCTCTCGGCGCTGGATCGCGAAGGCAAGCTCGACCCCCTGCTGCAGGGTACGTGAATCCCTGCGCTCCCCTCTGACCTCTGCCGTTTGCTTTGTCCATGGCCAGCGCCGCAGGCAACCCGCAGTCAGGTTTCCCGATCTGACCGGATGGGTTCATAATCCACCCTCAGCCCATTTTTCACTCATCGACGAAAGCGCTTCATGTCTGAACAACATAACCCGGCAGCAGAGCAGCCCATTTTCAATATCCAGCGTATCTATCTGAAAGATCTGTCGCTGGAGCAGCCGAACTCGCCGGCGATCTTCCTCGAGCAAGAGGGTCCCAGCATGGAAGTGGCGATCGATATCGGCTCCGAAACGCTGGCCGAGGCGATCTACGAAGCGACGATCACCGTGACCGTGACTGCAAAGATCCGCGACAAGGTCGCGTTTCTGGTCGAGTGCAAGCAGGCCGGCATTTTCGAGGCGCGCAATATCCCCGAGGATCAGATGGATCCGCTGCTCGGCATCGCCTGCCCGAACATTCTGTACCCGTATCTTCGCGCGAACATTGCTGACATGGTGACCCGTGCGGGCTTCCCGCCGATCCACCTGAACGAGATCAACTTCGAAGTCTTCTACCAGCAGCGCAAGCAGGCACTGGAACAGGCTTCGGCAGCGCAGCACTGACCCGAGTCCTGAGCCTCATGCGACGCCTTCGCCTCTGTGCCCTGCCCGCCGCGCTGTGGCTGGTGGCGGCAGGTGTTGCGCAGGCGGCCGATTTCAAGTCGGTCGGGCCGGGCCCGGCGATCCTGTATGACGCGCCTGCGCAAAAGGCGCGCAAGCTCCATGTGGCACCGGCCGGCATGCCGGTCGAGATCGTCTTCGCGAATGGCGAATGGACCCGGGTGCGCGATGCGGCCGGCGACCTCAGCTGGATCGAGAGCCGCTTCCTCAGCCCGCGTCGCACCTTCGTCGTCGAGGTCGCGCAGCTGAGCGCACGTGCCGCTGCGAATGACACCGCGCCCGTGGTCTTCACGGCCGCGAAGGGCGTGGTGCTCGAACTGGCCGAACCCATCGCCTCCGGCTGGATCAAGGTCCGGCACCGCGACGGCGAGACCGCGTATGTGAAAGCCGCCGAGGTCTGGGGCGACTGAGCCTCGGCGCTTGAGCGATCCCCCTTCAACGATCTCGCGACTCCACGCTTCCCACTCTTCCCACGCTTGATGCGGTCACCCCAATGAACATTACCCTGCTCGGCGCCGGCGCCTGGGGCACGGCGCTCGCGATGGCGATGTCGGATCGCCACGAGGTCCTGCTCTGGGGCCGCGATGCGCAAGCCATCGCGACGATGCAGGCCGCGCGGCAGAACGCACGTTACCTGCCCGGTATTGCGCTGCCGGCCGGCTTGCGTCTGACGGCCGATTTTTCTGCGGCCGTCCGGCATGCGACAGGCGGTGTGCTGATCGTCGCCACCTCGGTGGCGGGCTTGCGCAGCACCGCCACCGCGCTCAGGGATCACGACATCGACAGTCTCGTCTGGCTGTGCAAGGGCTTTGAGGAAGGATCGGCGCTGCTGCCGCATCAGGTGGTGCAGCAGGTGCTGGGCGCCGACTTGCCGGCCGGCGCCTTGTCCGGGCCATCGTTCGCACAGGAAGTCGCACGCGGCCTGCCCTGCGCGCTGACGATAGGCTCTCCCGACACCGACCTGTGCGACCGCGTGGTCGCGGCCGTGCACGGCGCGAACCTGCGCGTGTACTCCACCGATGATCTTGTCGGCGTCGAAGTCGGTGGTGCGGTGAAAAACATTCTTGCCATTGCCACCGGTATTGCCGATGGCCTGGGTCTCGGCATGAATGCCCGCGCCGCACTGATCACGCGCGGTCTGGCCGAGATCACCCGGCTTGGCAGGGCGCTGGGCGGCCGCACCGAAACCTTCATGGGCCTGACCGGGGTCGGTGACCTGATACTGACCTGCACCGGCGACTTGTCGCGCAACCGGCAGGTCGGTCTGGGTCTCGCGTCCGGCAAGTCCTTGCAGGCCATCATTGACCAGCTCGGTCATGTGGCCGAAGGCGTGCGTTGCGTACAGGCCGTGACCAGCCTCGCCCGGCAGCATCAGATCGACATGCCGATCGTTGATGCGGTGGCGCGCGTGCTGTTCGAGAATGAAGCGCCTGCGACCGCCATACGGCAATTGCTCGCGCGCGAGGCGCGTGCCGAGCATCCGCGTTAATTCACCTCAGTCTGCCTGCCGGTTTGCCTGCGTCAAGCGTTCGCAGGCGCATCATTCCCGCGTGATTCGCTGCCGTTGTTGTTGACGCTGCGTGTCAGCACCAGCAGCGCCGAGCTGTCCACGTCAGCATCCATTGCGTGCAGCACGCCGCCTTCCAGAAACAGCAAATCGCCCGGCTCAAGCACCATGCGCTTGCCATGCGCATTCACGCCAATGCGCCCTTCGATGCACTGTATCGCCATGTCGCTGGCGATCTTGTGTTCATGCACGGATTTTCCGGCATGTAGCACGGTCCGGATCAGCTCCAGCTGCTGGCCGCGCACGATCGCATGCGGCACCGTTTGCGGCAGTTGCGAGCCCATCGGTCGAACGCTGACTACATCACCGGATTTTGCGTGGGGCAAGGACATCAGAGCCTCGGGACAGATCAGGACACTCTGAAGACTTGACCGGCGTCGCGGACGAAAATTCCTGCTGCTGAATAATCGCGGATCAGTCCGGTGTGCATTGACCGTGGCGGTCTGTCGCGCTGGCCGGGCATGGCACTTTTTTCATGCCAGACAGTCATAAACCGGTTATTCCTCAGCGAGTGTGATGTGCTCCGATTCATGCCTGCAAGTCGTTGCCCGCGTATTTCCCCGCGTCTTCGCCTGCGAGCGGTGCGTTCAAGTGGCTTCACCCTGATCGAGATCATGGTGGTCGTGGTGATCATGGGCGTGCTCGCGGCGCTGGTGGTGCCACGCCTGATGGGACGCGCGGACGATGCGCGCATGCTCGCCGCCAAACAGGACATTGCGACGCTGATGCAGGCGCTCAAGCTCTATCGTCTCGACAATCAGCGCTATCCCAGCAATGAGCAGGGCTTGCAGGCGCTGGTGACGCGGCCGACCAGCGGCCCGTCGCCGCCGAACTGGAAAACCGGCGGATACCTTGACCGGCTGAACAAAGACCCGTGGGGCAATCCTTATCAATATCAGTCACCGGGCTCGCGCGGCGAGGTGGATGTGTATTCATTCGGCGCGGATGGCAAGTCCGGCGGCACGGGCAATGATGCAGATATCGGCTCGTGGTCGGACTGATCAGGGCTTCACGCTGCTCGAGTTGCTGGTGGTGCTGGTCATCACCGGCATCTTGCTGGGTGCGGTAGCGCTGAATGCGATGCCGGGCGACAGCCAGTGGCTGCAGAACGAGGCGCAGCGCATTGCCTTGCTGATGCAGATGGCTCGCGACGAGGCCATCGTGCGCAACCGTCCCATCGCGTTCGAGGCAGATGATTATCGCTATCGCTTCTTGATCCGGCATGACGACAGATGGCAGGCACTGCGCGACGATCCTGTCTGGCGTGAGCGCGAGTTCGGCCGTGCGCCGGTCGTGCTGAGCGTGTCGCCACCGACGGGCAAACCGCTGCCGCTGCGCATCACCTTCGGTCGCGAGCCGGTGGACAAGGCCTTCACGCTGACCCTCGGGCTGGGTGGACAGAGCGTAGCGGTGCAGGCCGATGGTCTCGGAAATTTTCAGGTGCAGTAGGTCAGATAGCAGGTCGGATAACAGGCGGCATGAAAGAGGCGGGGCAACAGCCAGTGCAAACGGTGTGCACAAACAGCGAGAGCAGGCATCAGGTCGCCGCGAGGCAGACCATCGCGGCACGGGCACGCCGGCCTGCCGTGCAGGCGTTCACGCTGCTTGAGGTGCTGGTGGCGCTGGTGATCATCGGCACGGCACTGTCGGCCAGCCTGCGCTCGGTCGCCAGTCTCACGCAGAACAGTCAGGACTTGCGCGCCGCGATGATGGCCACCTGGTCAGCAGAGAACCGGCTCACGCAGATCCGTCTGTCGCAGGAATGGCCGCCGCTGGGGCGGCGCACGTTCGCCTGTGCGCAGGCGGAGTTGCCGTTGCGTTGCGACGAGCTGATCAATCCCACGCCCAACCCGGCATTCCGCCGCGTCGAGGTCAGCGTTGTCGATGAGCGCCAGCCCGCCCGCAAGATCATCACCTTGTCGCAGATCGTGCCGAATGCGGTCTGAGCGCCTCCTGCAACGAGCACGACGACGCCTGCGCGCGCGGAGCGGCTTCACGCTGGTCGAGCTGCTGGTGGCCATCAGTGTGCTGGGCGTCATTGCCGTACTGGGCTGGCGCGGGCTCGACAGCATTGCGCGCACCCGCGAGAGCCTCAATCGCGAGCTCGAGCAGGCGCGCGGCTTGCAGATCGCGCTCGCCCAGTGGCAGACCGACTGCGCGAATGCGGTGGATGCGGATACGCTCGACGGACGCCAGCCGCTCGTCATCGATGGCGCGCGCATGACGCTGGCGCGCCGCGTGCAGGCCGAAGGGCAGCCGGGCGCACTGCAGCTCGTGACCTGGCGGCTGCGCGGGGATTTGCTGACGCGCGAAGAGTCGCCGCCCAGCCGCGATCTCTCCCAGCTCGAGCCCTGGTGGCAGGTCGCGCAGGCGGGCAGCGCGCAGGGCGTGCGCCTGCAACGCGGCGTGAGTGCGCTCAACTTGCGCGTCTGGGCGAATGACGGGCGGGGCTGGCGCACCTGGGAAGCCGGCAATACCGGACCCGCGTCGCGCGCGGCGCTGATGAATCCGCAGGCCGGCCGCACGTCCACCCAGATCATCTGGCGCGGTGTCGAGGTGTCATTGCAGCTCGCGGACCGGCCCGCGCCACTGGCCAAGATTTTCATGCTGGGGGCGATGTGAGCCGCGCGCGGCGTCAGCAGGGTGTGGCGGTGGTCACCGCAATGCTGCTGACCACGCTCGCCATCACGATCGTCGCCAGCCTGTTCTGGCAGCAGCAGGTACAGGTGCGCTCGATCGAGAACCAGCGGCTGCAACTGCAAAAGCAGTGGGTGCTGCGCGGCGCGCTCGACTGGGCGCGGCTGATCCTGCGCGAGGACGGCAAGTACTCGATCACCGACGACCTGAAAGAACCCTGGGCCGTGCCGCTCTCGGACACCCGGCTCGACCGCTATGTCGAATCGGCCGCGCTGCGCGGCGAGGCGACGGCCGCCGTGCTGTCCGGCAGCATTCAGGATGCGCAGGCGCGGCTGAACCTCACCGCGCTGGCCAGCCGCGGCACGATCAGCCCGGTCGAGGTCGCCGCCTTCGAGAAGCTGCTCGGTTTTCTGCGGCAGGATCCGGGTCTGGCACGTGCCACCGCGCAGGCGCTGGCGCAGAGCCAGCGCCGTCCCGATGCAGGCTCGGGCGCGCCGAGGATGATCGGCTTCGTTCAGGTGGACGATCTGCTGGCCGTTCCCGGCTGGACGCCGGCTGTGCTCGCCGCGGTGAAAAATTCGGTGGTGTTCCTGCCGCGCGCCACGCCCGTGAATGTGAACACGGCCAGTGCCGAAGTGCTGGCCGCGCGGCTGCCGGGACTCTCGCTGGCCGACGCGAACCTGCTGGTGACCCAGCGCCGCACCAGCCCGTTTCGTGATCTTGCCGAGCTGGCGCTCCGGCTGCCCAGCCGGAGCGAGCCTGACCCGGCGCTGATCTCGGTGGCGACGAGCTATTTCCTCGTGACGGGCAAGGTGGCGATCCGGCAGGCCGGGCTACAGGTACAGGGGCTGGTCGAGCGCAGCGGGCCGGCCACGCACCTGCTGTGGATGAGCCAGACATGAACGCCCTGCGTCGTGATGCTGGTGCGGGCGCGACCGCGCTCTACCTGCGCCTGCCGGCGCGCACGGAGGCGCCCGCTGCGGTTCGGAGCGACCTCGCGCCGAACTCTGCGCAGTCTTTTTCCCTGTCTTTTGCCCTGCCTTTTGCGCTGACCGTGCGCGGCAGCCTGCGCGAGCAGGGCATCGCCACGCTGCAGGCCTTGTCAGAACAGGTGCAGCGTGCGCAGCGCGTGATCCTGCTGCTGGCTGCCAGCGATGTCACCGTGGTGCGCGTGGCGGTGCCGCCGATGCCGGCGCATCGCCTGAAGCAGGCGCTGCCGGCGCTGGTGGAGGACCGCCTCATCGGGGATCCTGCCGACTGCGTGCTGGCCGCAGGTGCGGCCGACGACGGCTTGCGCACCGTCGCCGTGGTGGACCGGACGTGGCTTGAGCAGTGGGCCGCACGCCTGCGCCGCATGGGTGCGCGCCGCCTTTCAGCGCTGCCCCTGCAGCTGTGCCTGCCGCTGCCGGCCGGTCGCGTCGCTGCTGCGGTGGTTGATTCTCCGCTGCAGTCGCCCCCTTCGCCCCCGTCGCTCCCTTCGCGGGAACTGGTGCTGCGGCTCGGCAGTGGCGAGGGCGCCGGGCTGCCGCTGGGCGAGGTAAGCAGCGACACCGCATCGCCGGCCGAGGTGCTGCGCGCGGTGGCCGCGCTATGCGGCGGACAGCCGGTGCAGTTGTCGGTGCCGGAGGATGAACTCGCGCGCTTTGCTGACGCGCTGGACGCGCTGGCCGCGCAGTCCCCGCAGCCTACGGTACTGCCCGATGCCGAGCTCCGTGTGGCGTCGTGGAGCGACCTGACCGAGGGCGCGCAGCAGTCGGCGATCGATCTGCTTGCCGGTGCCAGCGCAGACACGACCTCGGCCATCGACTGGCGTCGCTGGCGCCTGCCGCTCGCACTGGCGCTGGTCGTGCTGCTGCTGAACCTGTTCGCGCTGAACTGGGACTGGTGGCGCCTGCATCGCGAGGGCAGCCGCCTGCAGGCAGAGATGCTGCGGGTGTATCGCGCCGCCTTCCCTGACGACAGCGCCAGCGATCAGGTGGTGATGGAGGATCCGCTGGCCCGCATGAAGCAGCGGCGCATCACGCAGCGCCGTGCGAGCGGCGAGCCCTCGCCGGGCGATTTTCTGTCGCTGAGTGCATCGCTGGGCGCGGCCTGGCCGGCACTACAGCAGGCCACCGGGCTGACGGCGCGCGCGGTGGAATCCATCACCTACCGCGATGCGGCGCTTGCATTACGCCTGCGTCCGGGCAGCCAGCCGTCGGTGGATGTCGTGCGCAAACTGCTCGCCGAGCGGCATCTCGTGCTGGAAGAAGGCAGCACGGCCACCGACTGGCGCGTGCGCAGCGCGTCATGACGGCAAAGGACCACTTCCGTCGCTTCTGGAGCGAGCGGGCGCCGCGCGAGCGCCGCATGCTGGTCATCGGTGTGGCACTGCTCCTGTTGCTCGCGGTCTGGGGCGTGCTGGTCGAGCCGGCGCAAGCCGGGCGCGAGCGCTGGCAGCAGGCCTTGCCGCAGAAGCGCGCCGAACTGGCGCAGATGCGCGCGATCGCCAGCGAGGTGAGCAGCCAGCCTGCGCCGGCCACGCCATCGCCCGCGACCTCGGTGGCGTTGTCGCGCCCGGCGCTGGAGCGCAGCCTGCAAGACCGCGGGCTCGCTGCGCAGAACCTCGTGGTCAGCGACAGCGGCCTCTCTGCGAGCTTCACGGACGTGCCGTTTGCTGCGCTGGCCGAGTGGTTGCAGCAGACGCAGTCATCATCGCGCCTGATCGTCACCGAGGCCACGCTGACCGCGCGTGACCTGCCCGGGCGGGTCGATGCCCGGATGAGCCTGCAGCACGCGCAATGAAGCGCTTCCTGCTGATCGCACTGGCGGTCCTGCTGGTGGTCGCGGTCACCGCGCTGTTCTCCCTGCCGGCGGCGTGGCTGGCGCCGCTGCTCGAGCGGCAGACCGAGGGCCGTCTCACGCTGGGCGATCCCGAGGGCAGCGTGTGGCGCGGCTCGGCCTTTCTGGGCGCGGCGTCTGATCCCGGTGCACCGGCCGCCCCCGTGCTGCCCGGACGCTTTCGCTGGACGCTGTCGCCGCTGGCACTGGTCGGCCGGGTCGAGGCGCGCATCGACAACCCGGAAGCGCTCGACCATACGCTGACCGTGTCGGGCAGCTGGAGTGCATGGCATCTGGGACCGGCCAGCCTGCGACTGCCTGCCGAGCGGCTCGCTGCGCTGGGCGCGCCGCTCAATACCGTCCAGCCCTCGGGGCTCATGCGTCTGTCGTGGGCGTCGCTCGATCTGGCGCGTCAGCAGCGCGCGCTGGCCATTGCAGGCCGCATGCAGCTCGAGCTCACGGATATCGCATCGGCCTTGTCGCCCGTCAAACCTCTGGGAGCCTATCGTCTGCAATTCGACTGGCAGGGCGTGCGCGCGCAGCTGACACTGAGCACCCTGTCCGGCCCGCTGCAACTGGCGGGCCGTGGCGCAATCGTGAACGGCCGCCTGAAGTTCTCCGGGGAGGCGTGGGCACAGCCGGGACAGGAACAGAGGCTGGCGATACTGCTGAACCTGCTCGGGCAGCGGCGCCAGGTGGGGAACCGCAACGTCATCGCGCTTGAATTCCAATGAACGACAAAAACGCCCTGCCCGCGGTCTCGCATTCGTTCTTGCTCTCGTGCTCGCTCGCCACGCGGATGCCGCTGCGCCTGCTGGCGGCCCTGATGGTCGTTGCGGTGATGCTGCCGGCCGCGCGTCTCGCGCACGCACAGGACCCGTCCAGCCATCAGGCGACACTCAACTTCGTCGGTGCCGAGATCGAGTCAGTCGTGCGCGCGATCGGGCACTACACGGGCAACACCTTCGTGATCGATCCCCGGGTCAAGGGCACGATCAATCTCGTGTCCGAGCGGCCGGTCACCAAGGCACAGGCCTTCGACATGCTCAGTTCAGTGCTGAGGCTGCAGGGCTTTGCGGTCGTGCGCACACCGGCCTACGTGAAGGTCGTGCCCGAGGCCGAGGCCAAGCAGCAGGCGGCCCCGGTGCAGGGCGGGCAGGTGCGCGGCGACCAGATCGCCACGCAGATCTTCCGCCTCGACCACGAGAGTGCGTCGGGCATGGTGGCCGTGCTGCGGCCGCTGATCTCGCCGAACAACACCATTGCCGCCGACCCCACCAACAACACACTGATCATCACCGACTATGCCGACAATCTGAAGCGGCTCGCGCGCATCATCGCCTCGCTGGACACGCCGGCAGCCGCCGAGATGGAGGTGGTGAAGCTCGAGTATGCGATCGCGATCGACCTGACGGTCACGGCCAATCGCCTGCTCGATCCGGCCGGCACGCCCGGGGCTGCCGACCCCGGGCGCATCGTGCTGCTGGCCGATGCGAGGACGAATGCCGTGATCATCCGCGCGCCGACCGCGGCCAAGGTGAAGCTGGCGCGCACGCTGATCGCCAAGCTCGACCAGCCCACCGCCCTGCCCGGCAATGTGCATGTGGTCTATCTGCGCAATGCCGAGGCCGCGCGGCTCGCGCAGGTGCTGCGCGCCGTGATGGCCAGTGAATCCGGCGCGCTGCCCGGCACGCCGACGCAGACCAGTTCGCCGCAGGCCGCGCCTCCGCAGGGCGGCGGGCTGCAGGCACCGCCGTCGTCACCCGCGCCGCAGCAGGGGCCGCTGCCCACGGGCGGCGCAGCGGGCTTCATTCAGGCGGACCCCACCACCAACACCCTGATCATCACCGCCAATGAGCGCGTGTACCGCAACCTGCGCACCATCATCGATCAGCTCGACGCGCGACGCGCGCAGGTCTATGTCGAGTCGCTGATTGTCGAAGTCAGCGCCGACCGCGCCGCCGAGCTGGGCATACAGTGGGCCGGCGTGTCGGGCGATGGCGGCAGCAGCTATCGCTTCGGCGTGCTGACGGGTTTTGCCAGCGACGGCAACAACCTCATCTCGCAGGCCGCCTCCGTCATCGGGCCGAACAATGCACCGCTCCCGCCCGGCAACGGCCTGACCGCCGCACTGTTCAGACAGCGCAATGGCTCGCTGGGACTGGGGCTGCTGGCGCGCGCGCTGGAGAAGAACGTGAAGGCCAACATCCTTTCCATGCCCAACCTGATCACGCTCGACAATGAAGAGGCGCGCATCATCGTCGGCCAGAACGTGCCCTTCATCACCGGCCAGTTCACCACAGCAGCGTCCGCCGGTGCGGCGGGCGTGAATCCGTTTCAGACCATCGAGCGCCGCGACATCGGTCTGTCGCTGCGGGTGCGGCCGCAGATCTCCGAGGGCGGCACGGTCAAGATGGCGATCTATCAGGAGACGTCCAGCATCCAGCAGTCCACGACCTCCGGCCTGATCACCAGCAAGCGCTCGATCGAGACGAATGTGCTGGTGGACGATGGCCAGATCATCGTGCTGGGCGGGCTGATCGAAGATACCGTCAATGACACGGTCGAAAAAGTGCCCGGGCTGGGGGACATTCCCGTGCTTGGCTATCTGTTCCGCTACCAGTCCAAGCGGCGCGGCAAGACCAACCTGATGGTCTTTCTGAGGCCCATCGTCGTGCGCAGCGACGCGCAGAGCATTGCCGTGGCCAGCGACCGCTACGACTACATCCGCGGTGCGCAGCTCGCGATCCAGCCGGAGCCGAATGCCTTGCTGCCACGCACCGACACGCCGTCGCTGCCGCCCCTGATCGATGGCCGTCCCGTCGGCGGCAAGCTGCTGCAGCAGCGCCCGTCATCACCGTCCTCCGGCGCGTCATCCGTACCAGTGCCACCCGCCGAGACTATGCAACCAACCGCGCCGGCCGAGGTCTTTCCCGTGGAACCTCCGGTGATCAACCAGCGCTGAACCCGCTGCCGACCCGAGCGCCGGAGCGCATGTCATTCGTGGAGGGAATGCCCGTGAGCGCAATGCAGGATCCGCGGCTGCTGCCGTTCAGTTTTTCGCGTGACTTCGGCGTGCTCGCCCAGGCGGGTGGGGACGACGCGGTCGATGTCTGGGTATCCGACCATACCGAGCCTTTCGCGATTGCCGAGGTCGGTCGCCGCTTCGGCCGGCTGCGCCTGCACACGATGGCGCGCGAGCAGCTCGAGAGCGCGATCGCCCGCGCCTACGCGGGCAGCGGTGGCGACGCCGCGCAGGTCGTGGACGAGGTCGAGTCCGACCTCGATCTCGCCCGACTGATGCAGGAGATGCCCGCGGTCGAGGACTTGCTGGAATCAGCCGATGATGCACCTGTGATCCGGATGATCAATGCTCTGCTCACGCAGGCACTGCGCGAAGGTGCTTCCGACATTCACATCGAGCCGTTCGAACAGGTGTCGGTCGTGCGCTTTCGCATCGATGGCCGGCTGCGCGATATCGTGCGCCCGAAAAAGGGTATCCATGCCGCATTGATCTCTCGCATCAAGATCATGTCCCAGCTCGACATTGCCGAAAAGCGCCTGCCGCAGGATGGGCGCATCACTCTGCGCGTGGGTGGCAAGCCCGTCGATGTGCGCGTCTCCACCCTGCCCACCGGCCATGGCGAGCGCGCGGTGCTGCGCCTGCTTGACAAGGAAGGCGGGCGACTCGACCTGAAATACCTCGGCATGAGCGAGACCGACCGGCGCCAGTTCGAGCACCTGATCGCCCAGCCGCATGGCATCGTGCTCGTCACCGGGCCGACCGGCTCGGGCAAGACCACCACGCTGTATGCCGCGCTCGCTCAGCTCAACGCCTCCACCACCAACATCCTGACGGTGGAAGATCCGATCGAGTACGAGTTGCCCGGCGTCGGACAGACGCAGGTGAATGCGCGCATCGACATGAGCTTCGCGAAAGCCCTGCGTGCGATCCTGCGGCAAGACCCGGACGTGATCATGATCGGCGAGATCCGCGATCTCGAGACTGCGCAGATCGCGGTGCAGGCCTCGCTCACCGGCCACCTCGTGCTGGCCACGCTGCATACGAATGATGCGGCCGCCGCCGTCACCCGGCTGCTGGACATGGGCATCGAGCCGTTCCTGCTCTCGTCGTCGCTGCTGGGCGTGGTCGCGCAGCGACTGGTGCGTAAGCTCTGCACGCACTGCCGCCGCTTTGATGGCGAGCGCTGGCACGAAGTCGGCTGTGATCATTGCGGGCAAACCGGCTATCACGGCCGGGTCGGCGTGTACGAGCTGTTGAGGACCACACCAGAGATCCGCGCGCAGATACACAACCAGTCCTCCGAGGCCGAGATCCGCGTGAGCGCGCAGCGCGATGGCATGCGCACCTTGCGCGAGGACGGTGAACGCTGGGTCGCCGATGGCACGACCACCGAGGCCGAGCTGTTGCGGGTGACAAAGGAATAAGCGATGCCTGCGTACCGTTACGAAGCCGTCGATGCGACTGGCGCGAGCAGCAAGGGCGTGGTGCATGCGGAAAGCCCGCGCGCGGCGCGCTCCGATCTGCGCACGCGCGGACTGGTGCCGCTGGTCATTGACCTGATTACCGGCGATACCGCGGCGCAGGGCAGCGCGCTGGCGCGCAGCTTCGGCGATCGCTTGTCCACCACCGAGCTGGCGCTGTTCACCCGTCAGCTTGCCTCGCTGCTCGAGGCCAAGCTGCCGCTGGAGCAGGCCTTCTCCGCATTGCTGGAGCAGGCGGAGCGGCCGTATGTGCGCGACCTGATCGCATCGATTCGCGCTGAGGTGATGGGCGGCGCATCGTTGTCAGATGCGCTGGCGCGGCATCCGCGTGATTTTGCCGATATCTATCGCGCACTGGTGGCTTCGGGCGAACACATTGGTCAGCTCTCGGGCGTGCTGACCCGGCTGGCGGACTTTGTCGAGCGGCGCAATGCGCTGGTGCAGAAAGTGCGGCTGGCCTTCACCTACCCGGCTATCGTCACGGCGGTGGCCTTTGCGATCGTGATCTTCCTGCTCACCTATGTGGTGCCGCAGATTGTGTCGGTCTTCGCCAACACCCGGCAGCAATTGCCTTTCCTGACCGTGGCGATGCTGGCCTTGTCGGGCTTCGTGAAAACCTGGGGCTGGCTGGTAGCGGTGCTGCTGGTGCTGGCATTCATTGCCTGGCGGCGCGCGCTGCGCGATCCGGCGGTCAGGATGCGCTGGCACCGCTGGCTGCTGACCGCGCCCCTGTACGGACGCTTCGAGCGCAGCCTGAACACATCGCGCTTTGCCAGCACGCTGGCCATCACGATCAGCTCGGGCGTGCCCATTCTGCGCGCGCTGCAGACCAGCCGCGACACCTTGTCGAATGTGGCGATGCGAGAGCAGGTGGAAGAGGCGACCGCAAGCGTGCGCGAAGGCGTCAGTCTGGCGCGTGCCTTGTCGGCGCATCCGCATTTTCCGCCGATGCTGATCCATATGATTCGCGCCGGCGAGGTGACCGGTGAGCTGCCGGCGATGTTGAACCGGGCATCGCAGATGCAGGAACAGGATCTCGAGCGGCGCGCGCTGACCATTGCCGGGCTGCTGGAGCCGGTGCTCATTCTGGCCATGGGCGTGGTGGTGCTGCTGATCGTGCTCGCGGTCCTGATGCCCATCATCGAGATCAATCAACTGGTGCGCTAACCTGCCCGGCGGTGGGTGGAGGTGGTGTGGAGGGAAAGCGTGTTGAGGTGAAAAAAACTGGGGTGAAAGAAAACTGAGGTGAAAGACAACTGAGGTGAAAAACAAGCGATGAAGCGCCTGCCTGCCGTGCTGTCCCTGTTGCTCTTTCTGGCCTTGTGCGCGTCGCTCGCCTACTGGCTGCTGCAGTGGCTGGCGCCTGCGCCGCGCCCGGTCGCGGCGCCGCCCGCAGCCCAGCGCAGTGTGCCGCCGCTGACGGAAGCCTATGCGCTGTTCGGGGGCAATCCCGAGCGCAGTGCGCCGGGCGTGCAGCTGCGTGGCATCATTCGCTCAGGCCGCGCGGCGGACAGCGTGGCAATCATTGCCATCGAGGGCAAATCGCCCCGCGCACTGCGGCGAAATGCCGAGGTGGTGCCCGGCATGAAGCTCACGGAGGTACGCGCGAAGACCGTGATCGTGTCGGATCAGGGCACCGAGCGCGAACTGGTGCTGCCGCCCTTTGCCGCGCTGCCGGCGATGTCGCAAGAGATGTCGGCGCCTGCGCAGGAGCCGCAGGCTCAGCCACCTGTTCAGCCGGCGCAGGCTCAGCCACCGCAGGGACTGCCCGGGGCCGTGCCGCCCGCAGCTCCGGTGCAGGTTGCACCCGCGCCTGCGTCACCGCCGCCCGCTCAGCCGGCGGCAGGCACCAGCGCCGTGGGCGGTAATGCGGGCAATATGGTGGGCAATGCCGCAGGTAATGCAGCAGGCAATGTAGCAGGCAATGTAGTTGGGTCAGGCAGTGCAGGAGGCGGCAATCCCGGTACCAGCGACGCCGGGCCCTCAGCCCGCGCGCCCGCCGGTCTCAGAGCACGTAACGCGACAAATCCTCGTTGATCGCCAGCGCGCCCAGCTTGTCGTCGACATATGCGGCATCGATGGTCACCTGCGTGTCGGCGTCCGCACCGGCAGTGAATGACACTTCCTCGAGCAGTTTTTCCATCACGGTGTACAGCCGGCGTGCGCCGATGTTCTCGGTCTTTTCATTCACCGAGAATGCGATCTCGGCGAGCCGGCGAATGCCCTCGGCGGTGAAGTCGACATGCACTGCCTCGGTGGCGAGCAGCGCCTGATACTGGCGCGTCAGGCAGGCATCGGTCGCGGTCAGGATGCGCTCGAAATCCGCGATCGCCAGTGATTCGAGTTCGACGCGAATGGGAAAACGTCCCTGCAGCTCGGGGATGAGGTCAGAGGGCTTGGCGAGATGGAAGGCCCCCGACGCGATGAACAGGATGTGATCCGTCTTCACCATGCCGTACTTGGTGTTGACGGTCGTGCCCTCGACCAGCGGCAGCAGGTCGCGCTGCACGCCGGCGCGCGACACGTCTGCGCCCTGCACATTGCCGCGCGCCGCGATCTTGTCGATCTCGTCGAGGAAGACAATGCCGTTCTGCTCGACATTCGCGATCGCCTTCTGCTTGATCTCTTCTTCATTCACCAGCCGCGCCGCCTCTTCGTCGATCAGCAGCTTCATCGCCTCGGCGATCTTCATCTTGCGCGACTTTTTCCGGCCCGCGCCCAGCCCGGAGAACATCGACTTGATCTGCTCGGTCATTTCTTCCATGCCGGGCGGTGCCATGATCTCCATCTGCGGCCGTGCTTCGGCGACATCGATCTCGATCTCGCGATCATCCAGCGCGCCTTCGCGCAGCCGCTTGCGAAAGGTCTGACGGGTGGTGTTGGCGTTCTTGTCGTCGGCCGGCTGTGCACCCGAAGAAAAACCGAAGTCGCGTGCCGGCGGCAGCAGCACATCCAGGATGCGGTCCTCGGCCGCATCCTCGGCGCCCGCGCGCACCTTGCGCATTTCCTGCTCGCGGGTCTGCTTGATGCCGATCTCGGTCAGGTCGCGAATGATGGTGTCCACATCACGGCCCACATAGCCGACCTCGGTGAACTTAGTTGCTTCGATCTTGATGAAGGGCGCGTCCGCCAGCTTCGCCAGCCGGCGTGCGATCTCGGTCTTGCCGACGCCGGTCGGCCCGATCATCAGGATGTTTTTCGGCGTGATCTCATGGCGCAGCGGATCCGGCACCTGCTGGCGGCGCCAGCGGTTGCGCAGGGCGATCGCCACCGCGCGCTTGGCCTTGCCCTGCCCGACGACATGTTTGTCCAGTTCGGCGACGATTTGTGAAGGTGTGAGGTTCATTGCGGTGTGGGGTCGATGACGGGCGCGGGGCTCAGTCCAGGGTCTCGATGGTCAGCGAGAGGTTGGTGTAGATGCACAGCTCGCCGGCGATGGTCAGCGATTTTTTGACAATCTCGGCAGGCGACAATTCGGTGTTCTCCTGCAAGGCCTTGGCGGCCGAATGCGCGTAGCTGCCGCCTGAGCCGATCGCGCCGATGCCATCCTCGGGTTCGAGCACGTCGCCATTGCCGGTGATGACCAGCGTGGCATCGCGGTCGGCGACCAGCAGCATGGCCTCGAGCCTGCGCAGCATGCGGTCGGTGCGCCAGTCCTTCGCGAGTTCTACCGACGCGCGCAGCAAGTTACCCTGATGTGCCTCGAGCTTGGACTCGAAGCGCTCCAGCAGCGTGAATGCATCGGCGGTGCCGCCGGCAAAGCCGGCGAGTACCTTGCCGTGAAACAGCTTGCGCACTTTGCGCGCGGAGCCTTTCATCACGACATTGCCGAGCGTGACCTGACCGTCGCCGCCCAGCGCGACGCAGTTGCCGCGCCGGACAGAAAGAATGGTAGTACCGTGAAATTGTTCCATGCTTGCAGGGAAAGATGACTGACGTTGCCACCGCCACTGTTGCCACACCGGCGGGTGGTTCAGGGCTTGCGGTGAATGATGTTGAGCTGCTTGCCCCCGCCCACCAGATGCAGCAGCCGGGCGACGAGAAAACCAAGGTTACGACATTCTACCGGCTTGCCGGCTGCGACACGATGCACACCCGCCAGCCACGGCGAGGCCGCACTGAGTTCCACGCGCCTGAGCCGCTGTCCGTCGAGTACCAGCACCGCACACTGGCGCGCATGCCGGTCCATCTGACGCAAGAGCTCATCGACCGGCAGTGCAATGCACTCCGGCAGCAGGAGAGGCGCATTCTGCCCGGAAGGATGGCCGGGCTGCAGCAGCGCCATCGGCGGCGACATGTCATAGGTGAGGCTGTAGTCGACGCACAGGGCTTCATGATCATCGCTGCGGCCCATCAGCCGCATCAGCTCGATCAGCAGCCGCCAGCCGGCGTCGTCGGGATCGCGCCGACCGCGCTGTATCAGCGGTCGCAACGCATCGTCCAGCAATTCACCGCCGGCGATGTGCACGCTGCACCCCTGGGACTGCCATTGCGCGATCACCTGCAACAGCAGCGCGCAGCCATCGAGATCAATGTCCGGGAGTGAGCCGAACTGCAGGCAGAACTGACGATGTCGGCTACCGGCCTGATGCAATTGCTGCAGTGCTGGCTGACTGCTGCCGCACAGCTTGCCGCGAAAATTCACGATCGGCAGGGCGCCGCCGGCATTCGACTGGGGCGCGAGCGTCGGCTGCCACTGGGGGGGAGACGTTTCGAAGGTGCGCGCATAGTCCAGCGCCAGTTTCTCGAAGAAGGCGGGCTGGTTCTCGCCCAGCGCCAGCTCGAACAGCATCCACCATGCCTGCAGTCGTTCGTTCTCGTCACCCGCTGCCGTGGCGGCGCCCAGCAGCAAGTCCTTCGCGGCATCGATCTGGTGATTCGTGTAGAGCAGCGCCGCTTCGTCCAGACATTGCGACAGCGTGGGCAAGGCCTCGCGCGACGGGCACGATGTTTCGGTGGGCAGCCAGGGCGTATGACCGAATTCGGCGGACAGTTCGGATTCGATCTCATCAATGCGCTGTGAGGTCGTGCGTGCATCTGCCTCAGGCCGGGTGCGCTGGTTCCGAATGTGGCGCATTGCCGATTTTCCGAACAGCCCTAGATTTTTCATGGAAACTCAGCGGGTACGCGAAGGATTCGGAGACAACGGACGCTCGGCCACAGCGGACAGTGACAGCGCGACCGGCGTGATTACATCGACCGGCGCCGGGCAAGTCAATCTGAACCATGACGGTCGGGTTCTGCGACGCGGTCAGACGCAAACACCGATGCGGTCAACGTCGCGCATCGCTGACATTGACGCAAAGCCATCTTCCTTTTGGCGGCGTGCGCCGTTGCATATCAAAAACGTGTTCGCACGCCAATGATCAGACTTCGTCCGGGCTGGGGTACGTAGTCTTTCAGCAAAGAGGTAGAGAGCCGGATCTCTTCATTCAGCAGATTGCGCGCCAGCACGAACCACGTCAGGTCGGCATTCGCGTAACGCTGTACATAGGACAGGCTGGCATCCACGCGCGTATAGGCGTCCGTCGGCGTTTCTTGCGAGATCGTGCTGCTGGCGATGCGCTGGTGCGCATTCGCATGCAGGACAGACAGAGACGAGCGCCAGCGCGTGTCCTGATAGCCAACGCTCAGGCCGGTGCGCGTCGCGGGTTGCAGCGGCAGGTTGCCCAGCGCGTCCAGCTTGCCGCGCGAGCTGTCGGCGAATACGCGGCCGAACCAGCCGGGCTCGAGCAGGTTGTAGCTCAGTTCGGCCTCGACACCGCGTAATGTCGCATCGGCCTGCCGGAAGTTACGGTCACGCAGCTCACCATCGGGATCGAGATTCACGTCGCCGATCGCGCCGTAAATGAAATCCTTCACTTTGTTCTGGTAGACATTGGTCTTCCAGCGCACTTTGTCGGCGGTCTTTTGCAGTGAGAGTTCGAGATTGTTCGAGGTTTCCTTTTTCAGGCGGCTGTCGCCGATGTCATAGGTCTCGGTCGGATGGTGCGGTCCCTGGGAGTACAGTTCTTCGGCCGTGGGCGCGCGCTGGGCAAACGAGTAGGTCGCCCCCAGTCCGTAGCCCGGCGTGAATGTCCACAACGCGCCGGCTGACCATGAGCCGAGGCTGAAGGAGCGGTCAGGCGAGAGCACGGGCTTGCGGGAAACGGATTCCAGACGGCCGCCGACGTTTACGCGGACATCGCCAAAATCTCTTTCCTCGATCGCAAAGCCCGCCAGCGATTGCGAACGTGTTCGCGGCACCGTCGGACTGCCACCCTCGAGATTGGCCGCCTCGGTGTTGTTGTGCTCGGTGTGGAGTCCCAGCTTGCCGCGCCAGCCCGACCGGGGCAGGTGGGCCAGTTCCCAGCGCGTCTCGGTGCTGCGGTTGGTAAAGCGCACATGCGGATCGCGACCGTCTTCGAGCTCGACATGCTTGTAGTCCGTGTTGCCGAGGCGGATGCGCAGCGTCTCGAAGCCCTCGAAGGGCGAGCGGATCAGGCTGTCCACATCGAAGCGGGTCTGGTTGAGATCGATCTTCGATTGCTCATCGGCGCCGCGCACGCCGTACAGCCGGTCGAGCGTGCCGATCGATGCGCCGACATAGCCCCACTCCTTCACCAGCGAACCGCCGAAGCCGAAGCTGCGCTCGCGGTTGCCGGAAAAACTCAGGCGGCCCTGGTCACCATCACCAGCGACACTGCTGTTGCCGGGTATCCGGTAGTCACCGGCATTGAGTGCGCTGCCATCGGCATGCAGGCCAATCTGTCCCACGGCAGCATCCGCAGAAAAGCTGGCGACCTTGCCCTGATCGACGGAGCTGTAACGCACTTCGGTTTCTCCGGTGGCCCGGGGTTCGAGCGCGGTGGGTATGCGGTCATTGACGATGTTGACGAGGCCGCCGATGGCACCAGAACCATAGATCAGCGCCGCCGGGCCGCGCAGTATCTCGATCTGCCGCGCGCTGCCGAGCGGGCTGCCCACCGCGTGATCATTGGAGATCGCCGACAGATCGCCGCTGCTCATGCCATTCTGCAGCATCTTGACGCGCGGGCCCTCGAGTCCGCGAATGATGGGCCGCGAGGCCCCGGTGCTGAAACCCGAGGCATTCACGCCGAGTTCGCCGAACAGGGTCTCGCCGAGCGAACTGCCGAGTTTGTCGCGCAGCGCATCGCCGGAAAGCACCCGGGCGGGCGCGAGAATCATTGCGCTCTCTCCTGCGCCAAAGGGATCTGCCGTGACGACGACGGGGGCGAGTGTCTTGGTGTTTTCCTCGCCCAAGGCGGGCAAGGCGACAAAAGGGGACGCGCAAGCGAATGCGCACGATATCGCCAGCGCGATACGGCTTTGCTGAAAATTCATGGGTACTCCACAGAGGATGAGGCGAATGCCGCGAACGTCTGCAACGCGTGCAAGGCGTTCCGCGGCGACGAGTCTCGTTGTCAGTGGAAGCTTGGTGGTGCGCGGGAGGAGAAAAACGCAGTGAAGGCCTGCTGCCACAGGCTGATGACGCCTGCGTCGGCCTGAGCCGAGCCGAGTGTCAGCAGCAGCGGCAGCAGCGGCGCGCTGTGCAGGCCGGCGCCGAGCGTGGCGGCATCAAGTGCCGCGCAGGCGCTGAGCGATTTCTGGTGATCGACTGCGCCCGAGATCCACCCGGTCTGCGCTGTGGGGCTGAACGACGTGGCGGTGCTGATCTGGCTGGGCTGCGGCTCGGATTTCAGTCCGGCGTGTGCGATCGCATGCGTGAGGCCAAGCCATTGCGCGAACAACAGGCAAAGCATCATCCACAGCGCAATACCAGCGCTGCGGTGAGAATGACTTAGCTGAATGCCGGTCGACGAATGCATGCGGGTTGGGGCCTGACAGGGTGCCGGTTTCATACCGGTTCGACGTTGATTTTGTCTTGATACTACTTCAATCGTGCCACTCTGTCATGCAAAAGAGCAAGGTGTGTTGACGAGGCGCGGAGGGGGCCGGAACGGCTAGGCGCTGGGAAGCAGAGGGGTTGGATCCGGCGATGGCCGGGGCGGTACGCCTGCGGATCGACGGCCTGCGGAACAATGACCTTCGCCATCGCTCCGCAGAGCAATCAGTCGCCGTAGAGCTTTTGCTTGAGCTCGCGCCGCTGCTGCGCCTCAAGTGACAGGGTGGCGGTCGGACGTGCGAGCAGGCGGGGAATGCCGATCGGTTCACCGGTTTCCTCGCACCAGCCGTAATCGCCGGAATCAATCGCGAGCAGTGACTGCTGCACTTTCTTCAGGAGCTTGCGCTCGCGGTCGCGGGTGCGCAGTTCCAGCGCATGCTCTTCTTCAATGGTCGCGCGGTCGGCCGGGTCGGGCACGAGCACGGTTTCGCGCAGGTGTTCGGTGGTCTCGCCGGCGTTGCGCAACAAGTCCCGTTCCAGTTGCTGCAGCCGCGCCTTGAAGAAGGCCAGCTGGGCCGGGTTCATGTAATCGCCCTCGCCCATCGCGAGAATCTGTTCCTCGGTCAGCAGGGCGCTGCCGCTGACGGCTGGCTTCGGAGTTTTTGTATTGGTTGCCACGTCGCTTACTTTCGTCACTACGAATCCGTAAATTGTATCCGGTGAAGCTTGCGCTACCCTTGTCGCTGCGCAGGGATGGCGGGTCGTCTCGTCGGGCTGTCTCTGTTCAGGGCCGCTCGTGCAAAAGCCGCACTGGCAGAGTCGCTTGCCGGCCGCCCGGCGCAAATCGGCGGCTATTTTAATCGCATTGTTGGCCCGGAAGACAAGCTTTGCTTGTTTTTAATCTCAAACCGATAAGCTTTCGCGAAAAATCGATGATCCGGCGCGAGTGACGGCTTGCTTTCCGTGGTTTCCGCACCCTTTATACCAGACACTGGCGCAAGCCTTCAATGAAGATTTCCTTCGGCAGCGCCTGTCCGATGAAAACGATCTTGCTGCTGCGCGTCTCATCATCCCGCCACGGGGCGCCGAGGTCGCTGCCCATGGTCTGGTGCACGCCCTGGAAAATGACCTTGCGGGATGCGCCTTCCATCCAGAGGATGCCTTTGTAGCGCAGCATGCGCGGCCCGTACATCTGAATCAGCTGGCCGATGAAGTTTTCGAGCTTCTCCGGATCGAAAGACTTTTCGCTCCTGAAAACAAAGGCGGCAATGCCGTCGGTGTGATGCCCGTGATGGTGCCGATGGTGATGTTCATGCCCATGCGCATGGTCGTGTGCGTCAGCATGAGGGTGCTCGTGATCGCAGTGCTCGTCGCAATGGTGATGAGGTTCTTCGTCTTTCAAAAAGTCAGGATCGATCTCCAGCTTGTCATTCAGGTTGAAGCCGCGGATATCGAAGATTTCGCCGACCGGCGCGCGGCCAAAGTCGGTGCGCGCCTGCGGAGCGCGCGGATTGATGCGCCTGAGCCGGGTCTCCAGCGCACCCAGCGCATCCTCAGTCACCAGATCGGTCTTGGACAGCAGCATGCGGTCCGCGAAACCGACCTGCCGCTGCGCTTCCTCGAACTGGTCGAGCTGCTGCATCGCATTGCTTGCATCAACGACCGTGATCACGCCATCCAGCAGATAGTTGGTCGCGATCTCTTCGTCCATGAAAAAAGTCTGTGCGACCGGGCCGGGATTGGCCAGTCCGGTCGTCTCGATCACTACGCGGTCGAATTGCAGTTCGCCATCGCGGCGTTTCTGGGCCAGCTGGCCGAGTGCGGCAATCAGATCGCCGCGCACCGTGCAGCAGACACACCCATTGCTCATCTCGACGATCTGCTCGCGCGTCTCCTGAACCAGGATCTCGTTGTCGATATTTTCCTCGCCGAATTCATTTTCAATGACAGCGATGCGATGACCGTGATCCTCGTGCAGCAGCCGGTTGAGCAGCGTGGTTTTGCCGGCGCCGAGAAAGCCGGTGATGATGGTGGCGGGAATCAATGACATGATGGGTTGCGTGAAAAGTGTAGTGCGGTCAGCGCGTTGCTTGCGCCACTCAGTCGTCACCGCGCTGCTTTCGGGCGCGGGGATGGGCGGCATCATACACTTGCGCGAGCCGCTGGAAGTCCAGTGAGGTATAGACCTGCGTCGAGGCAATCGATGCATGCCCGAGCATCTCCTGTACCGCGCGCAAGTCGCCGGAGGATTGCAGCAGATGCGATGCGAACGAATGCCTGAGCATATGCGGATGCACATCGGCCGGCACGCCCAGCGCGCGCGCATGCTCCTTGATGCGCTGCTGCACCGCCCGTGGCGTCATTCGCCGGCCGCGCGCCGTGATGAACAGCGCGTGCGGGTCTGCGCCGCCTGCGGCATTGCTACCGGCGGCGGACGGTGACGGTCGGTGAGCAAGCCACGCACGTATCGCATCGATCGCAGCAGTGCCGACAGGCACCGTGCGCCGCTTGTTGCCTTTGCCCGTGACCGTCACCTCTGCAGCATCCAGATCGAGCCAGCCGGCCGACACATGATTGGCAGTCTGCGCGTGGCGCATGTCCAGACTTGTCAGCTCCGATACCCGCAATCCGCTCGAATACAGCAGCTCGAACATGGCCTGATTGCACAGTCGCTGCGCGCGGCGCGCGGCATCCTGTTCGGCCGGCGCTTCCTGCTCTTCATGCCCGTCATGCTCAGCGGTTGGCCGTGCACTGACCAACCGGATTGCATCATCCACACCGAGCGCCTTGGGCAAGGACTTTGTTCGTTTGGGCGGCCGGATGTCGCTGACGGGATTCATCGCGAGGCCATGATGGATGGCCATCCAGCCAAAGAAGCCGCGCCATGCAGACAGTTTTCGGGCAATGGACGCAGGCGCCAAACCCCGCCCATGCAACAGAGCAGCAAACCGGCGTATCTCCAGCGGGCTTACGCTGGTCAGCGTGCGCGTGCCTTGTTCCTTGCTTTGTTCTTGTATCAGCGCCAGCAACTGCGATAAATCTCTTTCGTAGTTGTCGAGCGTGTGGGCAGACAATTTTCTCTGCGTCTGCAGATAGCGCAGATAGCTGTCGAGGATTGTCTTGTCTGCCGGGTCGGCCATACGTTGATGGGTCAGCCGAGCACGGCAGCACCCGCCGTTTCACCGATTCGTCTGAGAATGTCCGTGCCCAGATCGGCAGAAAATCGCTTTGCATCCGGAGAGCCGAGTACCAGCAGGCCAAAACTCTCGCGCTCGCCCGGCTTTTTCAGCGCGACCAGCGCGACGGATTGCATCGTGGCCGCATCCTCCAGCCAGTCGGTGCCGGGCTTGCCAGCGGGCGCGCCGCAATAGGGCGTTTCCTGTTCATCGGCGAGGGTGCGTGCCTGCTCCAGCCCCGGGCCCTGGTGCCAGTCACCCGAAACCTCACTGTCCGCATTCCACAAGCGCAGGCTTGCAGCAGGGACGTTGAAACATTCGCGCAGCGAGCTCAGCAGGGCAGCCGGCGCACGATGCTCGCTGGAGGACAGCAGCGCGAGTACCCACTGATGGAATTTTTCCATGATCGTTTCATTGTCGCGTGCCACATGTCCCTGATTGACGAGCTTGAGTTCCGCTTGCCGGAGTTTTTCGCGAAGCACTTCCAC
>JACCEC012563001.1_pt1 | contig 50545 bp, 46 predicted proteins | sample 7450121 | NCBI WGS metagenome assembly JACCEC01 (sample SAMN15323455, study PRJNA562643) | freshwater metagenome | isolation source: river surface water | place: USA:Blue River Watershed | collected 2017-08-18
CGCTTGTCACAGTCAAATTGGATTTCTATTTGCTTTTTTAGCTCATGCTCTGCATCTTGCATTGGGTGTATCTTTTTGGAACTCGGAAGCCCAAAAATAAACTCTATGGCTTAGATACACCCACTTATGTCGTGTATTAAGAAACTGTTTTAAGTAAGGGTGGCAACTTACCTGTATTAACAAAAACACAAATGAAGTAACCAACCGTTTCATGAACAATTTTTTTGATAAATAAGGTGTTCTTCAGAATCTAGAAATGTTGAATCAATTAAACGATTATCTGGATAAAGAAGGGGCAAGATAATTTCTTCTTTTTCCGAAAAGCTTCCATGACTTGTTTTACATCCAAAAGCGACAATTCAGGGCTTTGACGTTTCCGTCGAGCGCTTGGGCAAAGCAACGAACTAAAAAATTATCCAGACGCCGCTCCTCTGAAACATCAGGACTGTAGGCTATCCCTGAGGTGATTGGCCAAAAATTTAAAATTTTTCACATGAATAATCAAGCCGAATAACGCCATTTAAAGAACCAAGCCAAACAATATTTTGGGCATCTACAAACATGCCAAATAATATTGAGAGCTTCACCTAGCTTGTTTTTAGGGGAGTGACTGAAATAATAATGGTATTTTCGTTCTTTGGTGTTATATCTTACAACAACTTTATATCCCACCACCCGGATGTCACCTGCGGGAGTTCGAGTGGTCCAATCGATATAATCAAAATCCTGCGAGATGAATACCTCGGGAATAATACGAGATTTCTGGGGTTTAAAATGATAGGCTAACATCCCTTCCCCTTCGCGGATATACCAAAGTTCGTCTTAAGCGCCATAAAAGGGGGCATCCTTTTTTTAGCTCCCGCCTGTTTTTTATCCACGATTAAACTAAACCATTCGGAAGAACGCTCATAACACCTTTTTCTATGCCCAACCAAATATTCCATCTCGGTCTTCGACCAACCGCGCAATGCTGACTCCGTGAACAGAATGGGGATTATTAGACCCAGGTTTATAGATTTCAAGCCGTCTTGTGTGCCAAAAACCCACGAAAATCTTTAAGCACATGATAGGGCGACCCTTGCGATAGCCCTTTCTCTACCCCAATATGCTCCACTCGGTAGTTTTGAAAAAGCCCCCCTATACACTAAAAATGTAAAAATGAAGAGAAAAAATCTGTACAAAGTGCCCCTGAGTTTAGGTAATAACTCCCTCGGCACCTAGGCAGAGGTTAGGCAATTTACAGAAAAATATACTTATAAGTCAAAACTAAATCGAGTATTTTCAGGGCCAACCACCAAAGTAGCTCGGCGGCCTACAATCATTGCTCGGTTATCGGGCGCGTGCCCTACTGGAAAATCAAAGCAGACGGGGTAGTGGTAGTCTTGTATATAGTCATTGATAATTTCGAAATGATTTTTACCAAATGAAGATGATTCGTTATCCTTCATGTCAGTAAATTGCCCTACAACCAAACCCGCCAAATAATCCAGTTTTCTAGCCCGTTTGAGCTGAACCATCATCCGATCAAGGTTGTAGTAATATTCCTCCACATCCTCAATAAACAGGATTTTTCCTTTGGTATCCAAATCAGAACGCGAGCCTATCAAATGAGCAATTAGGCATAAATTTCCTCCAACAACAACCGCCTCTGTTTTACCTTGACGATTAAATTCGTGAGTAGGCACTATGTATTCCAACGACTCCCCCCACAGTGCTTTTCGAAGACTTTCAAGAGCATTTCCTGCGCCTTTGTCACCAAATAATTTTGGCATAGTAGCATGTAAACTCTCACAACCCAGGCCATGAAGATGGCAGTGAATAGCCGTAATATCGCTAAAGCCAATCAGCCATTTAGGTATTTTTTTAAATTTTTGGAAGCGTAGTTTATCAATAATTTTGGAACTTCCATAGCCTCCCCTTGCCGAAAATACTGCCTTAATACTGGGGTCATCGAGCATCTGTTGCAGGTCATCACGACGCTCCTCATCGGTTCCTGCAAATTGGTTATAATTGGCATGAAGTGTTTGTCCTTCAACAACTTCCAACCCCCAATCTTCGCGTAAAATTCGAAGTCCTTCTACCAACGATGGGTATGAAACTTTACTAGCCATCGCCACCACTCCCACACGGTCTCCTGCTTTTAAAAATGCTGGTTTTATCACGTATTTTCTGGCTTTAGTCTACCGTAATATACTTTAGTTACTTTTATCTTTATCCCGACTGACCGCCAAATAAGCCGCGCCAATCAAGGCCATCAGCAACAAAACCCCAACGACCTCAAACGCCCACACGTGGGTTGTCATGAGATGTAGCCCAAATTGTCGTAAAGTCGTACTTCGGATAGCTGGGTCATAGTTAACTTCTGGACCGTGTAGAATCAAAAAATTGGCATGAACAATCAACCAAAGAAGTCCGCCAAATACCGCCAATGCAACAACTGTTCCCCAGAAGCGATTTACATTTTGGGTAATAACGGCATTAGACTGCTGACTATCAGTACGTTCAACACGGTGGCTAAGCATGACTCCGAAAATGAGTAGAATGAGCACACCACCTACGTAAATGAGTAATTGAGAAACGGCTAGAAAATCAGCGCCTGCCAAAACAAAAAGCGCAGCTACCCCCAACAAGGTTATAAAAAGACAAAGGGCGGCATACATCACATTTTTGGTAAATAAAATAGTAAGTGCTGCCCCCACTGCAAGTGCAGAAAAACCGTAAAACGCTATTTCTTCCATGAAAATGGTCATTTAAAATCACACTAGGACAAAGCGCCCAACTGCTACTTCCCAAAGGTGTAAATCAGTCCGAAATTACTTTTTAGTATCCCTGAATCAAACTTTCTATTTACGTAAGGTGCAATTTCTAAAGCAACACCAACTTGTGGAACCGACTTAAAAGGAGCTACTCTAGTACCTGTATTCAATGAATACCCCTCCACCACATTTTTGGTTTGATTGGCCAATACACCAATAAAATTAAAACGCACTCCTCCACCTACATAAAACTGTGCCGCTTGAGTTCGTTTAAAGGTAAATAATGGCAATACTTCTGTGCTTAGACTGCCAAAAAGTGTATTGGTTTGAAGGCGTGCGTCCAACCAAACAACTTTTTTGGGATTAGTACTCACCGTAATCAATCCGTTCCAAGGATAATACCCAACCGACTGTGCGTGAGCTTGAGTAAACCCAAAAAACAGTCCTAAAAAAATCCCCGTTCGGATGAATATCCGAGCGGGGACACTAGAATGGTTGCGTTGAAGAAACATCTGGAAAGAGTTATCTCATTTTAAGTTTACCCATTTTTTCCATTGAGTTCATCTTTTTCATCATTTTGCGCATTTCGTCAAACTGCTTCAGAAGATTATTTACTTGTTGGAGAGAAGTTCCACTACCCGTTGCAATGCGTTTTTTGCGACTGTTATCAATCATATCTGGATTTTCGCGCTCCACAGGTGTCATCGACTGAATGATGGCTTCAATGGGTTTGAACGAATCATTGTCGATATCCATATCTTTCACCGCTGCTCCCATGCCAGGAATCATACCCAACAAGTCCTTGACATTCCCCATCTTCTTGATTTGCTGCAATTGCCCCAAGAAATCGTTGAAATCAAATTTATTTTGACGCATTTTGGCATTCAAACGCTTTGCTTCGTCTTCATCAAACGCTTGTTGAGCGCGTTCTACCAACGAAAGTACGTCTCCCATGCCCAAAATACGGCTCGCCATACGGTCAGGGTGGAAACTATCAAGCGCTTCCATCTTTTCACCCGTCGAGATAAACTTAATCGGTTTATCCACAATTTGGCGAATAGATAAAGCCGCTCCACCTCGCGCATCTCCATCTAATTTGGTGAGAACAACCCCATCAAAATTCAAACGTTCATTAAACGTTTTGGCTGTATTTACCGCATCTTGTCCCGTCATTGAGTCAACAACGAACAAAATTTCGGACGGTTTGAGAGTTGTTTTAATATTTTCAACCTCACGCATCATGACCTCGTCGACGGCCAAACGACCAGCAGTATCGACGATTACAATCTTTTTACCCGATTTTTTAGCGTGAGCAATGGCATTTTGAGCAATTTCGACTGCGTTTTTATTCTCAGGCTCAGCATAAACATCTACACCAATTTGCTCCCCAAGAACTTTCAACTGGTCAATCGCTGCTGGACGGTAAATGTCACAAGCAGCCAACATCACCTGACGGCCTTGACGCTTAAGCATGTTTGCTAGCTTACCCGAAAATGTCGTTTTACCAGAGCCCTGAAGACCTGCGATTAAAATAACGGCAGGGTCACCTTTTGTATTGATACTTTCGGCTTTGCCACCCATCAACTCTGTCAGCTCTTCATGGACAATTTTCACAAACATTTGCCCAGGCTCAACAGCAATAAGAATTTTCTGGTCGAGGGCCTTGTCCTTAATTTTGTCAGTGATTTCTTTGGCCACTTTAAAATTAACGTCGGCATCTACCAAAGCACGGCGCACCTCTTTAATAGTCGCTGCTACGTTAATATCCGTAATTCTGTCTTTCCCCTTAAGGGTTCGAATGGCTTTGTTTAATTTATCCTGTAAGCTTTCAAACATAGTAAACGCAAATAAAATGAGGGCACAAATTTAGTGAAACAAGTCTGGAAACCATAATATCTTTAAAGAGCAGTGTGAAAAGTAGTACGATAATTTTAAATTTGCGCCGCAAAAAAACTAAAAATCGAAACGTCCGTCATGAATATGAAGAGCAAAACAACTACTTACTGGCGCTGCATGAGCGTAGCACTTGGAATGTTATTGGCAGTAGGTACGTTGATGGCCCAAGTCAAAATTACGTTTCCAGTTGAAAGAGCCATCTTTCAGAGAAACAATGCCAACCAAGCTGTCATCTCTATTGGTGGATATTATACCCAAGCCGTTGACCGAATAGAAGCTCGACTTGTTCCAGTAATTACAGGCCAAGGGCAAGAAACTGCTTGGTCGACTATCCAATCAAACCCACAAGGAGGGTCGTTTTTAGGGACACTAACAGGGCGTGGCGGTTGGTACACACTTGAAGTTAGGGCTTTTTATGGCCCCAATCAAGTAGGTCGCGATGCCATTAGCCGCGTGGGTGTGGGTGAAGTGTTTTTAATTGCTGGACAATCAAATGCTCAAGGTTTTTTTGACTTTGGTGGCCCCGCTGCCACCGATGACCGCGTCAATGCTGTTACTTGGGACAATCAAAACTCTGATAAAACCAACAATCCAACCCTTACGTTTGCACAAGTTACAGCCAACATGGTCATCGGGCCACGCGGGCGTAGTGCATGGTGCTGGGGGGCGTTGGGAGACTTACTTGTCAGAAAACTAAATGTGCCAGTGATGTTTATGAATGCCTCTTGGTTTGATACATCTACTCAGAATTGGCTAGATGCCGCCAACGGTAAGCCCGTTGAAAGCCGAGTACCCGGCGTATTCTTACCACCAGGTATGCCCTATTCTAATTTCAAAACATCACTCCAATACTACGGTTCTATTTTAGGATTAAGGGCTATTTTATGGTTGCAAGGCGAAAACGATGCTGCCGCACGTGTAACGAAAACGGCTTACCAAAACTCATTACAAGGCTTAGTAAATGTTGCTCGTATAGAACAAGGGGAAGTGTTATCTTCACTTCCGTGGGTATTATCACGCACTTCTCGTTACGCTTTCAATAACGCTTCATTTGTATCCCAGGATGTAATTGATGCCCAAACAGCCATTATAAATATTCCATTTAATAAATGCTATGGTGGGCCTTTTACGGATAACATTCAAGTACCACGCCCAGCCAAAAATCCCGTCAATGGGCAGGATGACTATGTTCACTTTCAAGGCCAGGGTTTGGTAGACTTGGCTCGTGCATGGGACAACTCGCTTCCGCCAAGCTTTTTTGCAACTGTAGTGCCAGTTATGGCTCGTCAGCTTCTTCCTATTTCTATCACCTGCAACACACCTGCGGTAAGTTTTAACGCCAAAGCACCCAACGGATTTACGTCCTATTTGTGGAGTACTGGTGAAACGACCCAAGCCATTACGGTTAAAGGAGCAGGTACGTATCAAGTGACCATGAAAGACAATGCTGGTAATACCTACCTTACCGCTCCTATTACAGTATCCGAAAACGTAGAACCTCCAGTACCTACTATCACCCCAAGTGGCCAACAAGTGATATGCGCTGATTCATCGCTTTTATTATCGGTTAATGTATCTTCCATTAACACCGTGACTTGGAGTAACTCTTTCGAAGGGCGTACTATTTCCGTTAGAAATCCTGGCCAATACACGGCAAAAATCACCAACATTTATGGTTGTGTTTCTGCCAATTCAGCGCCAATAACCATCAAAACCATCAATGTAAAGGCACCTACGGTATTTCAATCAGGGCCTTACAGCGTGCAAGCTCACCCCGATTCATCAATTTTTGCTTTTGCTGATTCGAAAGTTTCCAACATTTCTTGGGATTGGTCACAAGGTGGTCGAACATTAGCTAATACACAATCAGCCATTAAGGTCACCGACATTGGTACCTTTAGTGCCCGTTCGAGAGTGACGTTCGTGTCGGCTTCGGGGGGAAGTGCACGAACGTGTGTTTCTCCTTATTCAGCCGTAGTATCATTCCGACCAGCAGATAAAGAAGAAGGTTTGATTATTTATCCAAACCCAACTCGCCAAGGGAAAATCGCCATTGAAACCTTTGATAATTTGACAAATGTCCAAATAACTGTCGTTAATATTTCCGGGCAAGTGGTTTATCGTGAGAAACTTCCTACTTTAGACATTCGTAAGGTGGTCGACTTATCTCATTTACCAGATGGCGAGTATATTTTCAAAATTTCGTCAACGACGCTTAATGACTCACGAAGAATTATTATAGATTATTGATATTTTCGGGGCTTCTGTAGTGTACAGAAGCCTTTCTTATTAATTTTACAGCGCCGTTTAAAAACCAAACCACTTACATTTGGTTTACTTGGTGGACATTCCTAATTTTAAGTACTAAGTTAATCTGCATTAACCAATCCCCATACGAATGAATTATTTACCCTCAGACTACCTACCTATCCTCATTCAACTCGGCTTGGCATTGGCCTTCATCGTGGTGACTATGATAGTAACACACTCTATCGGTCCGAAGCGTAATAGCGAACGTAAAGACGAAGCTTTTGAATGTGGTATCGAATCAAAAGGAGATGCGCGCACTCCCATTTCTATCAAATATTTTCTAGTAGCCATTCTATTCGTCTTGTTTGACGTTGAGGTTATTTTTATGTACCCTTGGGCGGTCAACTTCCAAAAATTAGGGTCACAAGGATTTGTAGAAATGATTTTATTTATGGGCTTACTTTTGGCAGGCTTTTACTACATCATCCGTAAAGGTGTTTTAGACTGGGAAAAATAACAACGATTAACCATCAATTATGGCAACTGATATAAAAATAGTAGAAGCTCCTGAAGGATTTGAAGGCTCGGGCTTCTTTGCTACCTCTTTTGATAAAGTAGTAGGCTTGGCCCGTAGCCACTCATTGTGGCCATTGCCGTTTGCAACCTCTTGCTGTGGAATTGAGTTTATGTCTACCATGGCTTCGCGTTATGACTTAGCTCGCTTTGGCTCAGAGCGTCCTAGTTTTTCTCCTCGCCAAGCCGATATGTTGCTAGTTGCAGGCACAATTGCTAAAAAAATGGCCCCTGTATTGAAACAAGTATACCTTCAAATGGCCGAGCCCCGCTGGGTAATTGCCATTGGTGCTTGTGCCTCAAGCGGTGGGGTTTTTGATACATACAGTGTTTTGCAAGGAATCGACCGTGTTATTCCTGTGGATGTATACGTGCCTGGTTGCCCTCCTCGCCCAGAGCAAATTTTGGAAGGCATCATGCAGGTTCGTGAACTTACCCACAACGAATCCCTCCGCCGTCGCAACGGGGCTGAATACCAAGCTCTGTTGGCATCGTATAATATTCAGTAATCAACGACTTTACCATTGAGATTTATGCTCAGCAACCAAACAGTAGCAGAAAAAATCGTCAAAAAATTTGGGGATGACGTCTATGATTTTGAAGAGCCTTTCGGACTACTTACGCTCACCACTACCCGTGAACAAATCATTCCGATGCTCGAATACCTCAAAAATCATTCGGATTTTAAAATTAGCTTTTTAACAGATATTACTGGGGTACATTTCCCCGACACTATTCCCGACCGTGAATATGCTGTGGTATATCACTTGCACAGCTTTATTCACAACTTCAGGGTACGTATTAAAGTATTTTTGGCCGAAGCCGATTTGCACATTCCTTCCGTAACGAATGTATATGCAAGTGCTAACTGGATGGAACGAGAGACGTTTGACTTCTTCGGAATTATCTTCGATGGTCATCCTAATTTAGTTCGTATTCTGAATATGGACGAAATGGATTACTTCCCGATGCGCCGCGAATATCCATTAGAAGACCCAACGCGCGAAGATAAAATTGATGCTCTTTTTGGACGATAATAATAAGTAAAACAAGAAATGACCGAAGCTAACATTGCCAAATCAACTAGCGGTAATCTTGTCAAAGACGAACCAGTACAATACGTCAATGAACTGACTACCCTCAACCTTGGCCCTACCCACCCCGCCACACACGGTATTTTTCAAAACGTGTTGACGATGGACGGTGAAAAGATCATCGCTGGGGAACAAACAGTCGGGTATATTCACCGCGCTTTTGAAAAAATTGCCGAGCGTCGTCCGTTTTACCAAATTACGACCCTCACCGACCGCATGAACTATTGCTCGTCTCCTATCAATAATATGGGGTGGCACATGACGGTGGAAAAACTTCTAGGCGTTGAGGTTCCAAAACGCGCTCAGTATATTCGAGTTATTATGATGGAATTGGCACGTATTGCCGACCACATCGTTTGTAACGGTATCTTGGGGGTAGACACAGGAGCATTCACCGGTTTTCTTTATATCTACGAATACCGTGAAAAAATCTATGAAATTTACGAAGAAATGTGCGGGGCGCGTCTGACAACCAACATGGGGCGCGTAGGTGGAATGGAACGCGATTTGTCGAAAGAAGCAATTCGCAAAATCAATGAATTTTTGACGACTTTCCCTCCTATTCTTAAAGAGTTTGAGCGTTTATTCAACCGCAACCGTATTTTCATGGATCGTACCATTGGCGTGGGTGGAATCTCTGCTGAGCGTGCCATGAGCTACGGGTTTACAGGGCCCAACCTTCGTGCTGCTGGTGTGGATTATGACGTGCGCGTTATGAATCCTTACTCTTCATACGAAGATTTTGAATTTGATATTCCCGTTGGACAACACGGCGATACTTACGACCGTTTCATGGTTCGCAACGAAGAAATATGGCAAAGCCTTCGCATCATTGAGCAAGCTTTGAAAAACCTTCCAGAAGGCCCTTATTTTGCCGATGCTCCCGAATATTATCTTCCTCCAAAGCAAGAGGTATATCGTAGCATGGAAGCGCTCATTTATCACTTTAAAATTGTGATGGGTGAAATCGACGCTCCCGTTGGTGAAGTATATCACGCCGTAGAAGGTGGAAATGGAGAATTAGGGTTTTACTTAATCAGTGACGGAGGGCGTACACCGTATCGTTTGCATTTCCGTCGTCCGTGTTTTATCTATTATCAGGCTTACCCTGAAATGTGCGTTGGTAGCACTATTTCTGATGCTATCGTGACCATGAGTAGTCTAAACGTAATTGCAGGTGAGTTGGATGCTTAATCGATATTGAAAATGACTGAAACTACAAATACTGTTGCTTTTACCCCCGAGCGTCTAGCAAAAGCCCAAGAGATTATAGCTCGTTATCCTGATGGAAAACAAAAATCAGCATTGTTACCATTGCTTCACCTAGCCCAAGAACAATACGGTTGGGTAAGTCCTGAAGTGATGGACTACGTAGCTAGCTTGCTTTCTATCTTGCCCATCGAAGTATACGAAGTAGCATCGTTTTATACAATGTTTCACCTCGACCCCGTAGGAACGCACGTCATTGAATACTGCCGTACAGGACCTTGTTGCCTCATGGGCGGAGAAGATGCCTATGGCTACCTCAAGTCGAAATTAGGCATTAATACAGGAGAAACAACCCCCGATGGAAAGTTTACCCTCAAAGAAGTAGAGTGCTTAGCCGCCTGCGGGTGGGGACCAGTCTTCCAGATTCGTGAAAAATACTACATGAATCTGACCAATGAGAAGATTGATGAAATCATTGATGAATTAAGCAAAGACTAAAAGATACTTTTATTGATATACTATGCCAGTAAAAATTCTTACCGAACACATTAATGTTCCCGGTATCAACACCTTCGAAGTCTATCGTAAGATGGGCGGTTATACTGCGGTAGAAAAGGCATTGAAAACAATGACTCCCGACGAAATTGTCGAGGAAGTCAAAAAGTCAGGCGTTCGTGGTCGCGGTGGCGCAGGGTTCCCGATGGGAATGAAGTGGAGCTTTTTGGCCAAACCAGAAGGAGTACCCCGTTATTTGGTCTGCAACGCCGATGAATCAGAACCTGGTACTTTCAAAGACCACTACTTGATGAAAAACAACCCTCACTTGTTGATTGAAGGGATGATTGTTTCAAGTTTTGCCTTGGGTGCCAACAAATCGTTCATCTACGTTCGCGGAGAATTGATGTACGTAATTCATATCCTTGAGAAAGCCATCGCCGAAGCAAAAGCTGCGGGCCTTTTGGGTAAAAATATTCTTGGCTCTGGCTACGACTTGGAGCTTGTGGTTCAGCCTGGAGGGGGTGCTTACATTTGTGGTGAAGAAACTGCCCTCCTTGAGTCATTAGAAGGAAAACGTGGAAATCCACGTAACAAACCTCCCTTCCCTGCGGTAAAAGGGCTTTATCAGTGCCCTACGGTTGTTAACAATGTGGAATCAATCGCAAACACTCCTTGGATTGTTAACAACGGTGGCGAGGCATACGCCGCCCTTGGGGTAGGCCGTAGTACAGGTACTAAACTTATCTCTGTTTCGGGCCATGTTAATAAGCCTGGCGTGTACGAAATTCCATTGGGTATCACAGTCGAGGATTTTATATATGCCGACGAATGGTGTGGCGGGATTCGTCCGGGTCACCACTTAAAAGCAGTAGTTGCAGGAGGTTCGTCAGTCCCTATTTTGCCTGCCAATCTCATTCTTACTTTGGCTAATGGCGATAAAAGATTAATGACATACGAATCATTGTCTGACGGCGGTTTTGCAACGGGAACCATGCTCGGTTCAGGCGGATTTATCGTTATGGACGAAACGACCTGTATCGTTCGCAATACCTTGACATTTGCCCGTTTCTACCACCATGAATCGTGCGGACAGTGTTCACCTTGCCGCGAAGGAACAGGCTGGATGGATAAAGTACTTGACCGTATCGAGCACGGTAAAGGGAATATGCGTGATATTGACTTGCTAGTGGATGTAGCAAAAAAAATCGAAGGAAACACCATTTGTCCATTAGGAGATGCTGCCGCTTGGCCAGTATCAGCGGCTATTCGTCACTTCCGTCATGAATTTGAATGGCACGTGACACACCCGCTCGAAGCAACGAAACCCGGTGCTGTGTACCGTGGTGAAATGGAATTAGTTTAAGAGATTGAAGTTTGATTTTGAACTAGGAATAATACATGGAAACTACTGCACCGCAGTTATTCAAAATAACGTTTGACGGTATCGAAATCGAAGTGCCGCCAGGAACAACCATTATGCAAGCGGCTCGTAAAATTGCCGAAGCCGACTCAACTAAAATGCACCTTGCGCCTCCTGCCATGTGCTATTATGAACCCCTTAAAGGTTCGGGTGGGAAGTGCCGTGCTTGCTTGGTAAAAGTAACAGCAGGATCCGCAAAAGACCCTCGCCCAATGCCCAAGTTAGTACCATCGTGTATTACTGCGGTGCAAGATGGCATGATTGTCGAAAACACAACCAACGAAGCTGTGGTAGAAACCCGTAAAGGTATTGTGGAGTTTTTACTACTTAACCACCCGCTCGATTGCCCTGTATGTGACCAAGCAGGGGAATGCCACCTTCAGGATTTTGCATTTGAGCACGGCCGTGTTCAAACTCGCTACGAAGAAGAGCGTCGTACGTTTGATAAGCAAGATATTGGCCCGTATGTTCAGTTGCACATGACACGTTGTATCTTGTGTTACCGCTGTGTATTTACTGCAGACCAAATCACCAACAAGCGCGTACACGGGGTGATGAATCGAGGCGACCATGCCGAAATTAGTACCTACATTGAAAAAGCGATTGACAACGACTTCTCAGGTAATGTTATCGATGTATGTCCCGTTGGTGCGTTGACTGATAAAACCTATCGTTTCAAAAACCGCGTGTGGTTTACCAAACCAGTAGAAGCACATTGTGACTGCGAAAAATGTAGCGGTAACGTAACTCTTTGGTACCGTGGCGATGAAGTAATTCGTGTAACTGCTCGTAAAAACGAATGGGGAGAAGTAAAAGAATTCATTTGTAACACCTGCCGCTTTGAACGTAAAAAAACCAGTGACTGGACCATCGAAGGCCCCACGAAAGTGGCGCGTTATTCGGTTATTATGGCCAATAAATACCGTGCTGACTTGAAAAAACCTGACTTCGGTTTAAAAGTAGCGGCTTCTCAGTACAAACAAATCGACGATTCACGCCCATTTGTAACTGACAATGAAGCGATTCGAGAGTTGAGTAAAGAAAATAATGCAAAAGCCAATCAACGTTCGTTGGCAGAGAAAAACTAAAAACAGTCACTTCGATTATGACTTTTTCAATTGACGTAGCTTTTATCATCAAGGCAATCATCATTCTGCTTATTTTTGCCATTACCCTGTTGATTGCCACTTACTCGACTTACGCCGAACGTAAGGTTGCCGCTTTTATCCAAGACCGTATCGGCCCTAACCGTGCAGGTCCGTTTGGGTTACTTCAACCTATTGCCGATGCAGTCAAAATGTTCTTCAAAGAAGACTTTATTCCTTCACAAGCTAATAAATGGCTCTTTATCTTGGGACCATGCCTTTCAATGCTTACTGCGTTGATGACCAGCGCTGTGATTCCATTTGGTGACAGTATCAAGTACGAAGCAGCTCCAGGCAAAGTTTGGGATGTGGCCGTACAAGCCATTGATGTCAACATCGGTGTCCTTTATGTGTTTGGCGTTGTTTCATTAGGTGTTTATGGAATTATGGTCGGTGGTTGGGCATCCAACAACAAGTTTTCGCTTTTAGGAGCGATTCGTGCGGCTTCACAAAACATCAGTTACGAAATTTCGATGGGCTTGGCCATTGTTGCTATTTTAATGATGACAGGGTCACTCTCTATTCGTCATATTGTTGAACAACAACACGGCGGCAACTGGAATATCTTTTACCAACCGTTGGGTTTTATTATCTTCATAACTTGTGCATTTGCTGAATGTAACCGTACCCCGTTCGATTTACCCGAGTGCGAAACCGAATTGATTGGTGGGTATCACACCGAGTATAGCTCAATGAAACTTGGTTTCTATCTTTTTGCTGAGTACATCAACATGTTCGTGTCGTCGGCAATGATTGCAAGTCTTTATTTCGGTGGTTATAATTACCCTGGAATGGACTGGGTACAGGCCAAACTGGTAAGTTCAATGGGCGAAATTACTGGCCATAACCTTGCTACGTTGGTTGGAACTTTAGTGTTTTTTGGGAAAGCCCTGTTTTTCGTATTCTTCTACATGTGGGTACGTTGGACATTGCCACGTTTCCGTTACGACCAATTGATGAACCTTGGCTGGAAAGGCCTTATTCCATTGGCCATTGTCAACATTATTTTGACTGGTGGCGCCATTTTGTACTTGAAACCATTAGTAATCTCACTTTTGAAATAGCATACAAGAGTTACAGCTTACTATAAAATTGCCTTGTAAACTGTAAACTAGGAACTGTAAACCTTTGAGTTATGCAACTTACGAACCGTTCAAAACAAGTTAGTAATAAAGAAATGACCTTTGCAGAAAGGATTTATCTTCCTGCTATTGTTACAGGTCTAGGGATTACGATTAAGCACTTTTTCCAGAAAAAGGTGACTATCAGTTATCCAGAAGTTAAAAAGAACCTCGGCCCAGTATTTCGCGGTCGCCACGTCCTCAAACGCGATAACGAAGGGCGTGAGCGTTGTACAGCCTGTGGTTTGTGCGCGGTTGCGTGTCCTGCCGAGGCAATTTCAATGGTTGCAGCAGAACGCCAAAAAGGAGAAGAGAAACTATACCGTGAAGAAAAATATGCAGCAGTTTACGAAATCAACATGCTTCGTTGTATCTTCTGCGGTTTGTGTGAAGAAGCTTGTCCAAAACAAGCTATCTACCTCCGTCACGATGAGTTTGTTCCTGTATTTACAGAACGCGACCAGGTGATTTGGGGTAAAGACCAACTAGCCGAAGACATGAACAACCGTTATTTGCGTAAAGCTTGGACGAGAGAAGAAGCCCGCGAACAAGACGTGAAAGGTATCGAAGCTCAACCAAGAACACAACTGTAAATCACCTTTAAGATGGACTTTTCAACTTTTATAAATAATCTAACTCCCGCTGCTAGCTTCTTTTACGTGCTTTCGTTTTTGACGATTTTGTGCGGGCTAATGGTGGTTTTATCGAAAAACCCCATTCACAGTGTACTTTTCTTGATTGGAACATTCTTTTGCTTGTCAGGTCATTATGTTCTTCTGAATGCTCAGTTTCTTGCCGCCGTTAATATCATTGTGTACGCTGGCGCTATCATGGTACTTTTCCTGTTTGTCATCATGTTTTTGAACTTACGCCAAGAAGACGAAGAAGCCAAAACAAATATTGTCAAAATTGCCGCTACGATTGTTGGTGGTACGTTGGGAGTTATTATGGTAGGTGTATTACGTAAGTCACAATTTGGGACTTACAACCCCTATGAATTTGACTCTCAAGTAGGGATGGTTGAAAACCTCGGAAGTATCCTTTACAACGACTATTTACTTCCTTTTGAGTTGGCTTCGGTATTGTTCCTCATCGCAATGATTGGTGCAGTGATGTTGGGACGTCGTGAAGCTGGCGATAGACATTTTTAATCGAAAAGGCCAATGAATGCAAACCTCAGTAAGTTAGTTGAGATTGCACAAAAGCCGACTCGACGAATCATAGGGCTCATGTCTGGGACATCCATGGATGGTTTAGACGTAGCCCTATGTCGTTTTAGTGGGCATGGTGCAGCAACAACTGTCACACTTGAAAAATTTGAGACGGTTAACTTTAATGAAGACATCAAGGACGAAATTCGTCGGGTGTTTGCTAAAAAAGAAATTGATTTTCAACATCTGTGTCTACTTAACCCATGGGTAGGGAATTTACACGGAAAATTGGTGATCGATTGTTTAGAAAAGTGGCAAATTTCACCCAGAGAGGTAGATATTGTTGCGAGTCATGGGCAAACGGTTTTCCATGCCCCTAAAATTTTACACCACCTCGAAAAATACCCCAACGCTACCCTTCAAATTGGAGATGGCGACCATATTGCCGTCACCACAGGCATAATCACACTAAGTGATTTTAGACAAAAACACTGCGCGGCGGGAGGTGAAGGCGCTCCCCTTGCCGTATATGGCGATTATTTTGTTTTTTCCAAACAAGGAGAAAACAGAATAATGCTCAACATAGGCGGAATAGCCAACTTCACATATCTCCCAGGTTCACTCAATGCCCAAGAGGTGTTTGTAACGGACACGGGCCCGGGGAATACGCTCATTGATGCTTTTATGCGTAAATTTTTCAACCTACCTTTCGACAAAGACGGACAAGTTGCTAAAAGTGGGCAAGTTAATTCATCTCTTTTAGACGCTTTGAAAAAAGACCCATTTTTTAAAGGTCCTTTTCCAAAAACGACAGGACCTGAGCTATTCAGTTTGGATTATGTTAGAATCGCCCAGCAGCGTAGCCATACCACTTCGCTTTCACCTGAGGATTTGGTCACCACACTTACTCAATTTTCCGCCGAAACCATTGCTGAAGCTATTCTAAAAGTGTGCAAAAACAACCAAAATTATCATCTTTATTTGAGTGGCGGTGGAATGCACAATCCTGCACTTATTGATACATTAAGGAAGTTATTACCCAATTTTCCTATGGATGCTACCGATTCGTTAGGAATTGCTGGAGATGCAAAGGAAGCTGTTTTGTTTGCCATACTTGCGAACGAAACACTTTGTGGAGATACCGTTGACTTTGGTACTCGCAAAGGAGTTCCGAGTGTTTCAATGGGAAAAATCTCTTTTCCTTATTAAGGTACAACGCCTTATGTTAAATGGCATAGGGCGTTTTCTAAATCATCCTCTTCAATTGGAATTTGGCAAAGTGAATGACTCCTTTACGACGTACCAGTATCGTAATCTCTTTACCTTCTCCTTTTTGAAGAAGCTTGTATATTTCGCTGATAATCAAATCATCTGCTGACTTATTATTGATAAAAAGTAGCTCATCGCCTTCTTGCAAGCCTGCGTCCCAGGCGGGCGAGTCTTCCACTACTTTATCGATAAAATACTCTTTAAAATCTTGACCTTGGGCGCGCAGTTCAATCCCGCTCATGTCGTGCTCAAAAGTCTCTTTTAGGCGCCGCTTTACAGGTTTTAGAATGATGTAACGTTCAGCATAATTAAAAGTAACCTTAAAACGCCTAAGAAGCTCACACCCAATATTTCCCTGACGTTCGATTCTACCTGCAAACTTTACCCCAAAAGAAAGGCTATCAGGAAAAGAAGCTAGAACATTTTGTAACTCATATTTACCAAAACGGACTTTGTCGATTCGGCCTAAATTTCCATTAATTACTCCGTTAAGACCTCTTCCCAACTGGGCACGAAGTACTTTTTCAGGAAGGCGAATTTGATTATCAGCATGTTTATCAATCAATAAAGCATGACCTGCACCCGTATCAATCACCACCCTAATCGGTAATTCCTGGCCGTTATCAACCAATGCAATAACATCTGCATAAGGTTTTGTGTCTTCAATGACGATAGGATAGCGATCCCCGTGACGAGTTCGGTATTTGTAGTTTTCAGGTTTTACAAGTACTAATTCCTTGTTGACAAAGTCGATTGTCACCACAAAATTATTGAAAACCTCGTACCCAAAAATACCATCTATCGGAATACCCACGTACTCAGATAAACGAAGAACATCTTGATCAAGGACAACGATATTCTGGTACGTTGCCTTCATTTTACCTAATTGAATCGTATTACCTATCGCCACCGAAGCCGTAAGTGACTCACCTTCACCCGCTCCAGTCAAAACCACCTTGCGAGTAAATTTTAGCTTGTCTTTTTTTACCGAATTAGGATTTGTGATAATGACTGAACTTACTCCAGTATCGAGAATAAATCGAAGGGTATCAGAATCGTTGACGTGAACTGGAACAACAATTAGATTAGCGTGCATTTCAAAAGGGATGCGGGTAAATTTTGAATTACCCAGCAAAAAGTACCCAAATTTGTCTTCTTTTTTTTGGCTTTTTTGTGCCAAAAGTAAAAGTGGCAAACAATAGGCTATCACGAAAGAAAAAAACCACCGTCTCATTGTCGTGCCAAAAAAAGTAGGCTGTTAGTAAAGTTATTCTATTTTCTTAGAAAAACAAAAGTTATACTCAAAAAAGTGCCGTTTCGAATTAACATATTCTTGTTAACTTCGCATCGTCTTTGAGTCATTGACTCAATTTTGGCCAAATTGTTTGGTGTTTTTTCTATTACTCAAAAATATATTGCCAAACTGAACCAAAAATCAAGATAAAGTTAACCCCAAAAACTTTTAAAAATCACCCATCCAATGAGAAAAAAAATTGTAGCAGGTAACTGGAAAATGAACAAATCGCTTGACGAAGCGTTGAGCCTCACCTCTGAAGTTGTAAACATGGTCCGCGACGAAGTCCGTGGCGATGTTGAAGTTGTTTTGTGTACTCCTTCCATTTACTTACCACTTTTACAGAAATATGCACAAGAAGTAGGTCGTATTTCGCTCGGTGCCCAAAATTGTCACCACAAAGCTTCTGGTGCGTTTACGGGCGAAATCTCTGCTTCGATGTTAGCCTCTATCGAAGTTCCCTACGTTATCGTAGGTCACAGCGAGCGTCGTCAATATTTTGGTGAAACTGATGAACTTTTGGCCGAAAAAGTTAAAATCGCTTTGGCTAATGGTTTAAAACCCATTTTTTGTTGCGGAGAACTATTGGAGCAGCGCCAAAATGAAGATTTCATTGCTATTGTAAAAGACCAAATTACAGCAGCGTTGTTTGATTTATCGGCTGAAGATTTTGGTAAAGTTGTTATCGCCTACGAACCTGTATGGGCAATTGGGACAGGCCTAACTGCAAGTTCTGCTCAAGCTCAAGAAATGCACGCCGCACTTCGTGCGCACATCGCAGAGAAATTCGGGGCTCAAGTTGCCGACGATACGACTATTTTGTACGGTGGTAGCTGCAATGAAAAAAATGCCGATGAGCTTTTCGCTTGTCCAGACGTTGACGGTGGCTTGATTGGCGGTGCCTCTCTTAAATCAAGAGAATTTACGAATATCATCAAATCAAGAATGTAATTCTAAAACCTATGGGGTTTTTCAAGCCTCATAGGTTTCTTCTAGTTATGAAAAAACTACTTACCTACTCTCTTATATTATTAGCTTTTGTCAGCTGCCATCGTCCTCCATCTAAAATCAGTGGCGCAACAATTGCCAAAGAAGGTTTTATCGACTGTTTCCAAGCAGGCTTGCAAGCATCTGGGCGCGAGCTTTGGTGCGAAACTTCGGCCGTTTTGTACGACGGAATTAATCTCACCCTCGCCAATGACAAAGATATGCCCGACAACAGCGCCGCTGTTTTTTATTGGGCCTATTCTGAAACCAATATGTTTGCAAATAAGCCTACGTACTTGACCCATAATCTCCTCAAAATCAGCCAAAAATACGAGGACTTTGCCCTTACTCCTGACCGAACTCACGCTTTTTTAAGTACGGGCTTTGACCGTATCAAAGAGGGTAGCAACGAATGGGATGGGTACAACACCTTAGTATATTGGAAAGTGGGGAATGACCCCAAAAACATTCAACCTAAAGCTGCTCATTTGGCTGTGGGCGAAAAGTTTTCCATGAGCCTTAGAAATGCCCTCTCTAAAGCCCTTCGTTCAACCGAGTTTCCCGAAGCAATGCCTTATTTTAAAGTCGAAGGCTTCGCTGCAACGCAAAATAAATTATACTTTGGAATTCGTGAAGAGGGCAAAAAATTTGATAATTTCAAGTACAAAGCCAAAATTCTAACTGTTTCTTACTCGTTTGAAAACGATTCGTTGAAGATATCCAATAATTTTGAAACTTTAGCTGACATTAATATTGCAAGTTTAGAACCATCCTTGCCTAAGCCATTGGCCTTATCATGTATCGAATATGACGCTACCCGCCGTATTTTCTGGGTATTGACCTCGATGGAAAGCGAAACCCAAGAGAATAGCGCCTATTTATGGTGGGCGACAGAATCAGACCTAAAAGCAAACAAACTTAATTTGGTCAAAGAGCGTTCGACAGGTCTTCCTCTTAGATTTTCGCACAAAGCAGAAGACCTTACTCCTATTGGCTCGAATAAACTATTTGTTATTCACGACGACGACCGCAATCGCAGTAAAATCGGTGAACAAGTTCGTCAGCCACATCAGGCGGCCTATTCAGTAGTTGAATTTTAAGGCGGTACACGATATCCTTGGCCTATAGTGTATTTGTTCCAAGGAAATCAGTTAGTTAAAAACTAATCACTTTAAAATTGGTAAAGATAATTTAACCAAAGAGGAGAGAATTCCTTAGGCTCTCTCCTCTTTGATAGCTCATGAGTTACACTAGCTTATTCTGCCGAATCCTCTTTCACTTCAGCAACTGGCTCAACTTTAACCTCATTTTTAGCTTTCTTTCCCCCTTTTTTACTTTCTTTTTGGGCCTTTTTGGCTTCTTTTTCTTTCGCTTTTTCTTCTTTTTTGGCAGCTTTAACAAGTTTTTTTGCCAATTTTTCGGCCGCCTTCGCTACCGCTTTCTTTGCTTTTTTTGAGCTAGTTTCGTCGATAAGCGCAGCCGTGATTTTTGAAGCAATCTCACTTGCTTGGGCTTTGATTTGTGATTTCATTCGTAATACGTATTTAGAGGGTACAAATAAAAAATTTACAAATACATAGCTATTTTTTGATTAAAACAAAATTTTCAAGTTATGTTTATGTTAAGTTTCAATTCAAAAGAGGATAAAGTCACTTGGTTTTCCTTTTGATTTTTTAACATAAAATCACCATTTCTTGATCACGCTTGGTTAGTCCTATTGACCCTTTTTTTCGTAGTATTGTTATCTGTTCCATTTTCATCACCAACCTTTCTTTATGGATTCTAGAAGAGAATTTCTTAAAAAAGCGGCCCTTCTATCAAGTGGTGCGAGCCTCTGGAGTGCCCTCCCCCAATCTATCCAAAAAGCCTTAGAAATTAACCCCCACCAAGGAAGTACCTACCTCGACGCCGAGCACATCGTCGTATTGATGCAAGAAAATCGCTCCTTTGACCATGCCCTTGGAGCACTTCGGGGGGTGCGTGGCTTCAATGACCCCCGAGCGATTCGTCAGCCCAACAAAAACCTTGTTTGGCTACAAACCAACGCCAAAGGCGAAACCTATGCCCCTTTCAGACTTGATATTAAAGATACCAAAATCACGTGGATGAGCTCACTTCCCCACTCTTGGGTAGACCAGGTGGATGCTCGTAACAACGGAAAATACAACCGATGGCTTGACGTAAAAAAATCAGGTAACAAAGCCTACGCTCATATGCCCCTGACGTTGGGCTATTACACGCGCGAAGACCTCCCGTTCTATTATGCCATGGCCGACGCATTTACCGTATGTGACCATAACTTTTGCTCTTCACTAACAGGAACAACCCCCAATCGTTTATACCTCTGGACGGGAACCATCCGCGAGAAAGTAACTATTGAGTCTAAAGCCAATGTTCGAAACTCCGACGTAGACTATGACGATGAAGCTCATTGGACTACCTTCCCCGAACGCCTCGAAGATAATGGCATTTCGTGGAGAATCTACCAAAATGAGTTGAGCATTTCGATGGGTTTTAACGGCGAGCAAGACGCATGGCTTTCTAATTTTACGGATAATCCAATTGAATGGTTTTCGCAATACAACGTTCGTTATTCTACGGGTTATCAGAAATTTTTGGCCAAACAACTTGTTGAATTACCCAAAGAGATTGCGTCATTAGAACAAAAGCTTCAAGCACTGCCGCCATCGGGGAAAGAAACCGAAACCGCCCAAAAAGCCCTCAAACAAAAGAAAGAAGAATTAGAAATTGCGAAAAAAGATTCATCGCTTTGTAGCAAAGAAAACTTTGAGAAACTTTCGCAGCGTGCCAAAAACCTCCATCAAAAAGCCTTTACCACCAACATCAACGACCCTCACTACCACGAACTTGCCACGCATCGTTACAAAGACGGAGAGGTTGAACGTGAAATGTCGGTACCTAAAGGAGACACTCTTTACCAATTTAGAGAAGACGTAAACACGGGGAAACTTCCAACAGTCTCGTGGATTGTAGCACCCGAAAACTTCTCCGACCACCCAGGAGCGCCTTGGTATGGTGCGTGGTACATCTCAGAAGTGATGGATATTTTGACGAAAAATCCCGAAGTATGGAAAAAAACTATTTTCATTGTTACCTACGACGAAAATGATGGGTATTTCGACCACGTCCCCCCGTTTGTTGCCCCCAAGCCTGACTTAAGCGACGGATTAGTATCGAAGGGTATTGACCCCAGTGTGGAACACGTAGCAATGGATCAAGAACGAAAACGAAAGGACTACAGTGCTCAAAACCCAGGCCGAGATGGCGCAATTGGGCTTGGCTACCGCGTTCCGATGCTGATTGCCTCTCCCTGGAGTCGAGGTGGGTTTGTCAATTCTCAAGTTTTTGACCATACATCCGTATTACAGTTTATGGAGCACTTTTTAAGTCACAAAACGAAGAAAAGCATCAAAGAAACAAATATCAGTGCTTGGCGTCGAACGGTGTGTGGTGATTTAACGTCAGCTTTCCGTCCCTACAACGGTGAAGAAATCCAGCTACCTGAATCAGTAAAAAAAGACAACTTTTATCAGCAAGTGCACAACGCACGCTTTAAAAGTCCACCTTCTAACTTTAAAGTCCTCTCTGCCGACGACATTGCGGCCGCCAACCAAAACCCTTCTTCGGTACCATGGATGCCAAAGCAAGAGAAAGGAACGCGCCCATCGGCGGCAATTCCCTACGAGTTGTATGCCAATGCCGTAGTAAGTGCGGATAAAAAATCTGTGAGTATTCAGCTCAGTGCTCAAAACCACGTATTTGGTCAAAAATCAGCAGGTTCGCCTTTTCATGTATATGCCCCTCATAAGTACCGTGCCAACGAGAATGTTCCTTTTGAAGAATTAAAAGCATGGTCTTACGCGGTACTTCCAGGAGATACCCTTAGCCCATCGTGGCCACTTGCAAATTTTGAAAACGATGCCTACCACCTTTGTGTCTACGGCCCGAATGGTTTCTTCCGTGAATTTAAAGGGCAAGCCAACAGCCCCCAATTGAGTGTCAAAGGGGTTTACGAAACAGCAAAGGGGCAAAAAGGCCAACTTTCAGGGAATTTTGTACTTCAATTCCACAACGGAGACTCGCGAACCAAACTAAAAGTTACTGTCACGGATAACTCCTACAAAAACGCGCCAAAATCAGTAGTTCTGGAAGCCAAAAATGGTCAAGGTGTAGTTGTCCTTGATTTGAAAAAAAGCCACGGCTGGTACGATATTACTGTTCGAATTGATGGAATAGATGGATTTGAGCAACGCTTTGCGGGCCACGTCGAAACAGGTAAAGAATCTATTAGCGATCCTGCGATGGCTTAAACAATAAATATGTAGCATCAAAAAAGGCAGCCATAAGGCTGCCTTTTTTGATGCCGTAAAAGACTATTTATTTTTTCTTCGTCTGAGCACGTTTGGCTTCAACTTGCTTTTTGGCGTCGTCTGCTTGTTTTTTCGCTTCCTCAGCCGCCTTCATAGAGCGTTCCAACATATCAGAAAATTTCGATTTTTTCTTTTCGCCAGACGCAATTTTGCGGCGGTTTTCTTCCAAAATCGAGCGAATTTTATCATCATTTACAAATCGACGAATCACCTGCTGTTGTAAAATGGTTACAACGTTTGACACCAAATAGTAGAAACTTAAACCAGCCGGAAATGAGTTCATTACAAACATAAACATCACAGGCATAAAATAAGTCAACATTCTCATGTCTGGCATTCCAGGCTGTTGTACTTGAGCAGGTGTTATTTGGTTGTTATACCACGCATACACCAACTGTGAAATTGTCATTGCTAGTGTAAAAATACTCACGTGTGCTCCATAGAAAGGAATCGCAAACGGAAGTTGAATCGGCGCATCGTAAGTTGAAAGGTCACTAGCCCACAAAAACGTTTGTTGACGAAGTTCAATGAGGTTTGGAAACAAGAAGAACAACGACATCAGAATAGGCATTGTCGCCAACACAGGGATACATCCACTGAGCGGACTTACACCTACTTGCTGGTAAAGTTTCATTTGTTCTTGTTGCATTTTAGCGGCATCGTCTCCCACTTTTTCCTTGATAATGGCAAGTTCAGGCGCTAACATCCGCATTTTAGCCATGCTTACATACGATTTGTACACAAGTGGTGTCATCAACAACTTCACTATCAGTACCAGTACAATAATTAATACACCGTAGTTAGAGAAAAATTTCTCCAAGAAGCTAAACATTGGAACAAAGAAAAACTTGTTCAATGGTTTCAAGAAGGCATAACCAAGGTCAACGTTGTCACCAAAATCGGTAGCAGTACTCACTTCTTTAACGATTTGATAATCATTAGGTCCGAAGTAAAATTGGAAATTTCCTTTACCCGCCTTTAAGTCCGCCGTCGAAAGGCTTCCTTCGCTTTGCATGGTTTTGATATAAGTCGTATCCGACTCGTTTACCAACGACTTCAGAGTTGCATTACTTAAACTTGAACCTTTTATAATAAAGGCAGAAAGGAAGTACTTGTTTTTGTGCGCAAACCACGAAACAGGTTGTTCTATTTTTTCTTCCACATTATCCTGCTGTCCTCGACCAATATCCGACATTTCACCATCTGAGTAGTAATTGGTCGTCACTACTTTACGGTTTTCGGCCATATCGTTCTCTAATTGTTTTAACTTATCCTGCCAAACGAGACGAGTTGGGTCATTTTTAACAATTCCGTCAAGGCCGACTAACTGAACATTATAATCAATTAAATATCCACTTCCTTGAAGCGTGTATGTTTGTTCTACGTACTGGTTGGAACCCATTGGCAAGCGGAATGAAATTTTGGTAGATTTCCCTGCCGCAACCGTCTGGCTTTGCGCTTCCGTAGTAAAGTACAAATCGGCTAAATTAACGATGCCTTTGTTGGTGGGCAGCTCAAGGTTAAACTTACTGCTTTGCTCATCAATAAGATAAAGAGGAGCTTTGGTATAGGTTTGGTATTTTTTTAATAATACTTCTTTGACGTTTCCACCTTTTGTACTGAACGTCAGGCGAATATCGTCTGTTTCGACAACAATATCCTTAGCTGTCCCAATGGCTGCACTGGCAAAATCCCCATACATGGTTTTTGCAGTTGTAGAATCCAGTTGACGAGGTGCGGGCGTTGCCGATACCACAGCACTAGATTTGGCTTTTGTTTCTGGATTAGCCTTTGGCGTCTCAGGTTGTGGTGCTAGGATTTGATATGCAATCAGCATGGTCAAAATGAGCGCTAATCCAATGATTTGATTTCTCTCCATTTGTTTTGTTTATACGTTATTTTAAGACACGTTATCAATTACGCGTTGTCCAGACCCTTTTACATTTTAACAAGGTAAAAATGCAATTTAGCAAAAGCGGCTGTAAAGTTAGTGAGTTTTCAAGAATTCGCACCTGCGAGAGGGATAAGCGGTCATTTTTTAGCAAAAAAATAACGTTAGCCCAAAAAAAAGTAACAAATCCTAAAATTTTCTTGACAGAATACCGTTAAAGAAGTATAATTGCACAACTTTTCTGACAATACTACGGCTCTATCTGATGCAGTTTAACCCAAAGCCGTCTCTCTTGCTCAGTTCCAGCTAACATTTCCATTATTTTCTTGGATTGTCCTCTTGTTGTTAAATACCTAATAATAAAACATTTCTTTGTGTAAAGGTTTTCTTTACCCTTCCATTTTTTATGCTCAGCATTGATGATTTAAATCCCAAACTCTTGCCAGAGTTGCGGGTAATCGCCGAACAAAACGGCATCAAAGACCCTAATAAGTTTTCAAAGAAAGAACTGATTACTAAGATATTAGAAAAGCAGTCCTCCCCTTCTGATACTCCTACTGAAAAATTAAAAACTTCTCAACCTTCAGGGAGGCGGCCCCGAAAAATGGGTGCATCAATGTCTGATACCTCTTCGGAATATTCGCCTTCAACGGTTGAAAATGCAGAATCCGACACCGTTGAAGTAGTTTCAAAAAATAATATCGACTTTTTCCACCCAAAGTCAAATGACTCAGAAAAACGGGGGAAACGTCAACGAATTTATAAAAATGAGAAGCCTTTCCCTGATAAAAACACACAGGAAGAACCTCTTTTTTTTGAAGAATCTATCAATGAATCTATTCCAGGAACTTCAGAAGAGCCCACTCCTTCAACCGAAGTGTTACCTGAAGCTACGCTCGGCGAAGATTTTAGCGAAATTAAAATTGAACTTCCAGAAGAAGACTTTTTTGACACTTCGTTTATCACCGATAGTTTCGAAGCAGCCCCCCCTGTGGAAGTAGAGCAACCTACTCCTGCAAAAACCGAAGAACGTTCACGCGATTACCGCCCCGACGAATTTCAGAATAAAATCAAACGTCAGTACAACAACTACGTTAAAGAGTTTGACGGACTTATTATTAATGAAGGTGTCCTTGAAATCATGTCAGACGGGGGCTATGGTTTTCTCCGTTCTGCCGATTATAATTATTTGGCCAGTCCAGATGATATTTATGTTTCTCCTTCCCAGATTAAATTATTTGGTTTAAAAACAGGAGATACTATACGTGGTTCTGTTCGACCACCCAAAGAAGGGGAAAAATACTTTGCATTGCTTCGCGTAGAAACTGTAAACGGAAAAACGACCGAGGAAATTCGTGACCGTATTCCGTTCGAATACCTGACACCTTTGTTCCCGGAAGAACATATCAAATTGAGTGGCAAAGCCGACAACTATTCAACCCGTATTCTTGACTTATTTGCTCCTATTGGTAAAGGTCAACGGGGGATGATTGTGGCACAACCAAAAACGGGTAAAACGGTATTGCTCAAGGAAATTGCTAACGCAATTACTCGTAACCACCCCGAAATTTATTTGATTATTCTGCTTATCGACGAACGTCCAGAGGAAGTAACAGACATGCAACGTAGCGTACGTGCCGAAGTAATTTCTTCTACTTTTGACGAGCAAGCCGACCGCCACGTAAAAGTGACAGGGATGGTGTTGGAAAAAGCAAAACGTATGGTGGAATGCGGTCACGACGTGGTTATTCTTCTCGACTCCATCACTCGTTTGGCACGTGCTTATAATACTGTTACACCTGCATCGGGAAAAATTCTTTCGGGTGGGGTAGATGCCAATGCGCTTCACAAACCTAAACGTTTCTTTGGAGCAGCCCGTAACGTTGAAAATGGAGGTTCGTTAACCATTATTGCAACGGCTCTTATTGATACTGGTTCAAAAATGGACGAAGTTATCTTTGAAGAATTTAAAGGAACAGGTAACATGGAACTCCAACTAGACCGTCGTTTGGCTAATAAGCGTATTTATCCAGCGGTGGATGTAACAGCTTCTGGAACACGTCGTGAAGATTTACTCCTCGACAAAGAGACTCTTCAACGGATGTGGATTTTACGCAAATATCTTTCAGATATGAATCCAAACGAAGCAATGGATTTCCTACTAGAACGTATGCGAGGAACCCGTACCAACGAAGAATTCTTGATTTCTATGAACCGATAGGCGATAGGCGTCAACTCTCGAACCTAATAAGTAAGGAATGGGGTTTTTTCAAAAGTTTTTGAAAAAACCCCATTTTGATTTTTAACTCATCATTAATCTTTATTCTCCCAATAAAAATACAGTAGGTATTTTATGAAGTTCTGGAATTTGCGTTTTCCATTCTTTCACTGTCAATGTTTTTACAAACCCTTCTGGCGAAGTCACATTACAGGCCACGCATACCCTAGTCGTAGGCAAGCACTGTGCCAGGATTTCTTTCATCATGTGGTTGTTTCGGTAAGGGGTTTCGATAAAAAGTTGCGTTTGTCTCTTGGCGAGTGCTTCTTTTTCAAGCTGCTTTAGTGCCTTCCCTCGTTGGGTACGATCAATGGGTAAATAGCCATGAAAAACAAACGATTGACCACTCATTCCTGACGCCATCAAGGCTAGTAACAATGACGAGGGTCCCACCAATGGCACCACCTCAATCCCCAACTTATGGGCATATTTTACGGCCACTGCCCCTGGGTCAGCCACACCTGGGCAACCTGCTTCTGACATCACTCCCGCGTCTTTATTTTCAGCGAGCAATGCCTTCAAATGTGCCAACGTATCCGCCTCAGGCGTATTTTTATGAAGTTCGTAGAAGGTCAACGCTTCGATAGTTTTTCCTAAGCGTAAACTGCTCACAAAACGGCGACCTGTTCGGAGGTCTTCGGCAAAAAACACTTCTAACTCTTTCACAGCTTCGGGAACTTGGGCGGGTAAAACACCCTGCGTAGTCCCGTCGGCAAGTGGTGTAGGAATTAGATATAATTTCATTTGGCAAAATTCATCAATGATTTCACAAACGACTCTGGCTGTTCAGCTTGAACCCAGTGTCCCGCATTTTCAATGGTATCAAGAGTAACATTCGGGAACAACGTTTGGATAGTCCAAAAATCGGCGTCTTTGATATAGCGAGACTCGGCCCCTCGTATAAATAAGGTAGGTGTACGAATGGTTTGGGTATTTTCTAAATCAGCTCCAATTAGCTCAATATACTGTTTGATTACGGGCAAATTGATTCTCCAAGCAAACACCCCCTCTTCGTTTCGATACAAATTTTTCAATAAAAATTGCCGTACCGACGGGCTAGGTTCGTATTGACTCAGAATGGCTTCGGCTTCGTTGCGGTTCTGAATTTCGGTCAGTGGAACAGCACTAAGTCCTTTCAATATTTCAGCATGATGAACGGGATAAGACTTAGGGGCAATATCAACTACGACAAGCTTGCGAAAAGTATCAGGATACTGCATCGCATATTGCATCACGGTCTTCCCTCCCATAGAGTGCCCTACTAGAATCGGGTTTTCAATCTTATTTTGTTGTAAAAACTCGTACAAATCGGCTGCCAATTCAGGGTAGGTATGGCTTGGGGCATGAGGCGACCGTCCGTGGTTTCGTTGGTCTACCGCGTATACCGAAAATCCTTGCTCGGCAATTACCTTACTAATAGTCAACCAGTTATCGCACGAACCAAATAAACCGTGAAGAATAACCATGGGTTGCCCAGTTCCTACTTGACGAAAAAAAAGTTGCATAATTGTTCGTACGTTGAAATGCTTAACATTGAAAAGTGCCAAATGAAAAATGATTTATACTTCACGCGGAGGCAATAAGGCGCGAAGTTTTAGATAATCATCTTTTGTATTCTTTGCGTCTCTGCGTGAATAAATTTACTCTTCAACTTATCTTCTTGAGCGTTTTTTAGGCTTTGTTGTCCCTTTTTTTCTACGATTGACGGCGGCTTTTGACTTTGCTCGCTTTGATACCGCTGGACGCGCCACCACTTCTTTGATTTCGTTTTCTACTACCGCAATATTGCCTGCTCTGTCTTTTACTTCGAGGCGAAGGGTACCTTCAAAATCGAGTGAATCAACCAACTTATCAGACCATATATAACTCCGTTTATAATCGTAATTCATCAATACCCATGCTCCGTTGACGTACGCATCAAAGCGGTCGATGCCTGACATATCATCTGAAATGCGGGCTGAAATCCCTTTTTTGCTCGCCTGAATCACTCGAATTGACGGGGGTGTCACGTCGGTAGCTAACGTAAAACTTCCCAGCTCACGCGTGGTAAAATCAATATTGTTTCCTTCCCATTTGCCGCCAACAAACCTCATACGCCCGCCATCTAAACGGTAGGCATGGGTTTTCTCGGGATTTGCGGGTACAACTTCTGGCTGAAAAACTACACCAATGGCATCTCGCAACGGAGTATATTCATCATTGATAATTAATCCGTTGGGGCGGGTCTGGACGGCTAAATAAAGAGTATCAAATATACTTTTGTTACCAAAACGGATGGTATAACGATCTCCTTGGTATGTTTCGACGCGGTCGGGACGAATACGCTGACGAAAATCGGTGCGAAGCAATTTGTTTCCAATCCGAATCGAGTCAGGCAAGTGCTCCTTCAAATCCAATAAATACACCATTTCGTCCCCTGACTTATATGCAGGGGATAATTTTAGAGCATTTCGCTTAGAAAATACTTCGGCAGGCACCCCCTGCTTCAGCCCCAAAGCGCTTATTTTAAGCACATTTTCGGTGGCATCGGTTTTGATATAAGCCAAGCTTGGCAGTGTTTCTGAGTCATCAAAAGGCATTTCTAATGCTTCTGAAAGTTGGCCTTGAATTTTAAAATGCAAAACCGACGAATTTTCATACGAATCAAAAAGGGTCACTTGCACTTCGTGCATCAATGTGTCACGAATTTGCAGTTTTCCACGATAGCCATCGGTTTTTTGTAGCCCGTACTGGTTTCCATCGGGATTATAACATTTCAAGTAACGAAGCCCATTTCTTTGCTCGGTGGCGTAGTCAATCACGTTATTATAATCGCGGGTACTCCAACTCGGAAATGACGTCATGTTATACGCAAAAACTTCTTTCCCGTCTAATTTGATTTCAACACAATTCACCCCATTGCGAAAATTCACCCCATTCATGGCATCAAATGCAATCAATTCTAAGCCAATTTCCCCCCAAGCCTTGACAGCTTGTGAAAGAGTGTAGCTTCCATCTTTTTGCCGAATAGGCCGAACGCTTATTCGTTCAAACTCCCCATTGACCCGGCTAATGAGCGACATGGGTCGAATAGCCAACGAATTAAAATAAGGCGGCACGTCATCTTCCACCTCGGCAAAGTCAAAAAACAGTGGATTTAAGTAATTGTCTTTTGAATCCCTAATTTCGAAGTGCAAGTGAGGCCCCGCTGACCCACCCGTATTGCCTGACAAACCAATCAATTCGCCTTTACGCACTGGAAATTGTTCGGGCGACGGATTTATTTCAATTTCAAACGTTTTACGTTCGTACTGTTTTTCTCGTAAATAACTTCCCATCGGGTCGGCAAAAGACAACAAGTGCCCGTACACGGTCGTCATGCCATTGGGATGTTTGATAAAAATGACATTTCCATACCCTGTTGTTTGGACTTTGATTTTGGAAATATACCCATCGGCTGCTGCCAATACCTGAAGCCCCTCCCGTTGCTGCGTTCGGATGTCAATCCCAGCATGAAAGTGATTAGTGCGTAAGTCCCCCAAGACTCCTGCTAAGGTGTTTTTTTGCCCAGGGTTAATCGGGAATATAAAATAGCCTTTGGGGAAACTTGCCTTTTGGGCAAAGCTACCAATCACAAAAACTATACTAAGGAATGGGACGAGAATGCGTTTTAAAATCATGTACTGACTTTGGTGATTTTTAATTTTTTGGTTCGGGTTTATGCTTGTAGTTGCACGAGGTTTTCAGAAACCTCGGCGGCGGTTAGTGTAACTGACAGCGCTACAAACCTTTACTTAACCTCGAATTCCAGCATTTTTTTACCTTCGATGAATGCGGTAAGTTTATCACCCGCCTTCACAAGTCCAACTCCTTTAGGGGTTCCTGTAAAAATCAAATCCCCCGTTTTGAGGGTAAAAAAGCGAGAAATAAACGAGATGATGTAGTCGATTTGGAACAACATCAATGAAGTATTTCCTTCTTGGCGCGTTTCTCCATTCACCTCCAAATGAAAGTTGATGTTTTGCATATCCACAAACTCTGTCTTTGGCACAAAATCTGAAATGGGAGCCGAACCATCAAATGCCTTGGCCAATTCCCACGGCAGCCCTTTGGTTTTGAGCTTAGATTGTAGGTCACGAGCCGTAAAATCAATCCCTATTCCAACTTGGTCATAGTATTTGTGGGCAAACTTTTGGTCGATATTTTTACCCATTTTACTAATCTTCACTACGATTTCAACCTCGTGGTGTACATCTTGCGAAAAATCGGGCAAGTAAAAGGCAGCCCCCTCTTTCAACAATGCCGTATCGGGTTTTTGAAAGATGACAGGATCTTCTGGAATGGCGTTTTGTAGTTCATGAATGTGATCAACGTAGTTTCGGCCTATGCAAATGATTTTCATAATTTTCTGGATTTTGAGCTTACAAAACTACGGACTCCCCCCCGTAAAAGAAAATCTATTGCTAGCTTTGTAGTATGAAGTCATTTTATCAGCTCTTGTTTCAAAACGAAACCCTCTTTCGTTCTCAAGAAATACAAGCCGTCGAAAAAATCGTCGAAGAGGTAACGGCCAAAATAGTCAGTGAATCTACTACAGAAGCTCCCGTGAGAGTAGCTGTTCCTGTTCCCACGCCTGCACCTCCTGTTTTTGAAACCCCAACGCTTAATCATCAAGTATTGATTTTAATCAATGAATCTCCCGCAATATCGCCTAGTAACACCATATTTTTGGAAAAGGTACTCAAAGCCGTAAATCTTAACTTAAATGGGGTTGACATTCTTAACTTGGCGGGGGCGCAACAAATGGATTTTCGACCCCTGCTCGGGAATAAAAAAGTACATCATATCATTTCTTTTGGAGTTCCGTTTATTCAAATCAACCTAGAAATTATGATGAATCGTTATGACCCCAAGCAAATTGCGGGAGTTAATTTTCTTTTGTCTGAGTCGTTGGATATTGTTCAGGCTGATGATAAAAACAAAAGGGCGTTATGGAATTGCCTCAAAAGTATGTTTTTAAGAACATGAAAAAACTCATTACTTTACCCCTCGTTTTGGGCAGCTACCTTCCATTATTGAGTCAGAACGTCATAGGGGACGGCAACTTTTCGTTTTCCTACAACCACAGAAGCAACTCCGCGTTTCGGTCGATGGCAACCGTTTCATCGTCAACGGCCAGCCCAGCCCCATCATTTTTGGGCTGTCAACATTACCTCTTACGACCCGTTCGACCGTTAGCTATTGATATTGAAGATGGAACTTATTTCTTGCGAGTGGGTAGTCAAGTAAAACGCATCGTGATTAGCCGTTAGAAGCGGTTCAATAGTTGGCAATATTGTATTACATTTACAAAAAATTGTCGTATACCCTTTTTCATCTCCTTCAAACTATGGCCGAAGCATTTGTTTATGACGCAGTTCGTACCCCTCGCGGACGTGGGAAATCGGACGGCTCTTTGCACGAAGTTCAACCTATCCAACTCCTCACTTCTGTTCTTAAATCGGTTCAAGAACGGAATCAACTTGATACTAGTTTTGTCGATGATGTCATCATGGGCTGTGTTACCCCTGTGGGGGAACAAGGTGCCGACATCGCCCGTACGGCTGTTATCGAAGCAGGTTATGCCGAAAGTGTCGCAGGTGTACAACTCAACCGTTTTTGTTCTTCAGGGTTAGAAGCCATCAACCAAGCCGCTGCCTACGTCATGTCGGGACAAGTCGATATGGTAGTGGCTGGAGGTGTGGAATCCATGAGTCGGGTTCCGATGGGCACCGACGGTGGTGCCCTGTTTATGAACCCTCAGATAGTGGCTCGCCACAAAATTGTTCCTCAAGGAATCTCTGCTGACCTCATTGCGACCAAGTACGGTTACAGTCGTCGGGATGTTGATAGCTACGCTGCTGAGTCATACCGGCGCGCCCTTGAAGCCCAAAAAGACAATCGTTTTGCTAAATCATTGGTTCCTTACAAAGACGAATTAGGCATTACCCTCCTCGACCGCGACGAAGGCGTTCGTCCTGGAACAACCGTCGATTCGTTAGGAGCATTAAAACCCGCTTTTGAAATGATGGGAAGCATGGGCTTGGATGCATTGGCTTTGATGAAGTACGCCGACGTTGACAAAATTAACCACGTTCACCACGCAGGGAATTCTTCCCAAATCGTAGACGGAGCGGCGGGTCTTTTGATTGGTTCAAAAGAGATTGGCGACAAACTTGGTTTACGCCCACGTGCCAAAATCAAAGCATTTGCCATTATTGGTTCAGAGCCTACCATCATGCTTACGGGGCCTGTTCCTGCCACCCAAAAAGTGCTCAAAAAAGCGGGAATGAGCATTCAAGACATTGATTTATTCGAGGTTAATGAAGCGTTTGCTGCCATTCCGATGTTTTTTATGGAACAATTAGGCGTTGACCACTCCAAAGTAAACGTCAATGGTGGAGCCATTGCGTTGGGGCATCCGCTAGGTGCAACGGGAGCCATTATTTCTGCCACGCTCATTGATGAATTAGAACGTTCTGACAAACAATTCGGCCTTTCAACGCTCTGCATTGGTGGAGGAATGGGCATTGCCACCATTTTTGAGCGCATCAACTAGAAAATCACTCGTGAATCGGGTTACTCACAACCCAATTTTTTTATTTTGTAAAAAATGAAAAAAACATAAAGTTACGGAAGCGACTATTTCGTCGTAGGTTACGAAAATGCATCGGGTTGGGCTTTTCAAAGCATCCCAGATGGGCTTACGGGGATTCCTTGGCAGAGAAGAAGTTCAGCCTCATCCGCTACGTTCTTAAAACATTTGGTTCTAGAATACCTTTCAACTACCAATCAGAGCGGCGCTTTTGATAAAAGTACCAAGCCATTTTAATCATGGGTAATACCTCGAAGGATAGTCTTGTAACGGATTGAGGATTTTTTGGAATTTGTAAGACGTGGTAAAGTAGAAATGAGGTAAATTGCACATTCATAACCAAATCTACCTTTTTACTTAAACCACACGTATTCGCCCATGCGCTTAAAACTGCTCACTTTCGTTGTGATTTTCACAGCGTTTACTACCTCTTTATTCGCCCAAACCCCCGCTGTAAAGCTCATTAAGGAAGGCTTTATTTACGAATCGGCTCCCTTTCCCCAATGCCACGCGTCGAGTATTGTCGAACTCGGTAAAGGCCATTTAATGACGACTTGGTTTGGAGGAACTTACGAGCGTCACCCCGACGTGTGTATCTGGACCTCAGAATTTAAAAACGGAAAATGGAGTGCCCCTAAAAAAATGGCGGACGGCGTGATTGACGCTACTACCCGTCACCCAACTTGGAACCCCGTTTTGTTCAAAAGTAAAGCAGGTAAACTCTTTCTTTATTACAAAGTAGGTCCCAACCCCCGTGAGTGGTGGGGCATGGTGAGGACTTCGATTGACAACGGAAAAACGTGGTCGAAAGCTGAAAAACTCCCCGAAGGCTTCCTTGGCCCCATCAAAAACAAATCGGTTCAGTTGGCCAACGGCGACATTCTTCACCCGACGAGTTTTGAGAGTAATGACGAAAAAATTTGGAACATTTACCTCGAAAAAACCGATAAAGACGGTAACAATTGGCAAAAAATCACGATTGACAACGGCACTTTTGGCGCCATTCAACCCAGTATTCTAACCTACCCCGATGGAAAAATGCAGTTACTTTGCCGTAGCCGTCAGAATGTTGTAGTAGAAACATGGTCAACTGACGGAGGGAAAACATGGTCTCAAGTAACAGGCACATCTCTCCCCAACCCAAACTCAGGAACAGATGCCGTTACGCTCAAAAATGGCACCCAATTAATTGTTTATAACCCTTTAACCCGTGGAAAAGAATGGTCAAATGGTCGTCAAAAGTTGCGATTGGCCGCTTCTACCGATGGGAAAGAATGGCGCGATATTTATGTATTTGAAGATGAGCCAAAAGGTGAATTTAGCTATCCTGCCATCATCCAAAGCAGCGATGGCCTTGTACACGTCACCTACACTCACTACCGCACCAAAGTAAAACACGTGGTATTGGAAATTCCGAAAACATTGCCTCCAAAAGCCGTTGGCCCTGTGCCTACCAAAGCCCAAATGGGGTGGCACGAAATGGAACAAAATGCGTTTATCCACTTCACTACCAATACATTTACAGATTTAGAATGGGGCTATGGCGACGAAAAACCTTCTATTTTTAATCCTACTCAAACCAACGTAGAACAATGGATTAAAACGTTGAAAGACGCAGGCTTCAAGGGGGCTATCCTCACCAGTAAGCACCACGATGGCTTTTGTCTGTTCCCCAGTAAATATACCGAACACAGCATCAAAAATAGTCCCTACAAGAGCGGCCAGGGTGACTTGGTGAAAGAAGTTGCAGAAGCTTGTAAAAAATATGGTCTAAAGTTCGGAGTGTACTTGTCTCCTTGGGATCGCAACCACCCCGAATATGGCAAACCAGGGTATGTAGAGTACTATCGTAATCAATTGAAAGAGATTTTTGAAAACTACGGTTCCATTTTTGAAATGTGGTTTGACGGCGCCAACGGAGGCGATGGCTACTACGGAGGTGCCCGCGAAAAACGTCGCATTGACGGACGCACCTATTATGACTGGCCAACAACCCTACAAATGGTTCGCCAATTTAATCCCGAAGTAATTTTCTTCAGCGATGCAGGCCCTGGAGTACGTTGGGTCGGAAACGAACGCGGTGTTGCAGGCGAAACCAACTGGAATTCAATTTCACCAGATACACTTTATGCAGGCAAAGGCGGGATTGAAAAGTTATTAAACACAGGTTCGGCCGACGGGACACATTGGATTCCTGCGGAAGTAGATGTATCTATTCGTCCGGGTTGGTTTTACCACGCCAAAGAAGACGATAAAGTACGCACGCCTGAAAACCTTTTCGACATTTATCTTACCTCCGTAGGAAGAGGGTCAACTTTATTATTGAATGTCCCCCCCGACCGCCGTGGCTTGATTCACGAAAACGACGTAAAGGCACTCAAAGGCTGGAAAGAGATGATTGACCGTGAATTTAAAACCAATTTAGCCCTAAAAACCAAAGTAACGGCTAGTTCGTACCGTGGTAATGCAGCTAACTATGCGGCCTCGAACGTCATCGACGGAGACAAAAATACCTACTGGACTACCGACGATGCAGTTACTACGGGTTTGATTGAAGTCGACCTTGGCAACGTACAAACGGTGAAATATGTCACGCTCAAAGAGCATATCCAATTGGGGCAACGGATAAAAGCATTTACTGTAGAAGCGTGGCAAAATGGGCAATGGCAAAAAGTAGCCAATGCCACCACCATTGGTTACAAGCGTATCCTTAAAATTACGCCTACTAACACCCAAAAAATTCGCATAAATATTACAGAATCAAAAGCTTGCCCAGTCATTTCAGAAGTAGAAGTGTATTAGAATATTCATAGCTCCCTACCCTCAACCTCTCGAAAGTTTTCAAAAACTTTCGAGAGGTTTTTTTAACTCTACCCCCCTTTGAAATCCAGAAAAGATAGTATTCGGATATTTACTATAAATTAGTTCTATGTTATTTTCTAATTGGCTCTACTTTGGCGGAACGCCCATTTTTTGGTGGTTAATTGGACATATTTTTTTAGGAAGTTTTACCATTTGGCTCATCCTTCATAAGCGCCCATCTTCTGAGACTTTTTTTACAGCTGCGCTATTTATTTTCTCGGGTTTTATGCGCTTGCCTGTATTTTTGTACAACCTCCCCCTCAATCCTGATGAAAGCCAAATGCTTACGCAGGGCTTAACACTAACCGTTGACCCCTTACTTTATCGCTCCGTTGATCCAACAACTAGCGGCCCCATCAATACCTACCTTCTATCAATAGTTCATTTGATGGGGTTTCGGCTTGATTTTCAAGTAGCGCATGTTTTGAGTTGGCTTATCACCTTAGTTTCCATCTATTTTCTTTACAAAACATTAAAATACCTTGTCCCAACCTATATCGCTCAGCTAGCCATTATTCCAACAGTTGCCTTTTTCAGTTTCACTCAAAATGCCAACTATATTCACTACTACAGCGAAGGAATCGCTATTATTTTACTGAGTTACTGCATTTATTTTCTTGCCCGTTGGACCCGGCTTAAATCCTTTCGAGTTGCCGAGCTAATAGCTTTTGGAGCAGCAGAAGGTGTTATTATTCTATGTAAGATACAAGCCATGCCTTTGGCATTTGTCCTTGGTGTTTGGAGTTTGGTCTTACTTTTTATGTTCCAAAGAAAAAAATGGATTGCATACGCAGGCTTTCTAGCAGGTAGTGTAGCATCTGTTTGGGGGGGATGGTTGTTGTACATACACCTCAATGGTTTGTTAGATGATTTTTTCCTCTACTACATCACAGCCAATGCCCAGCTAAAAATGCACTTTTCGGACAGTTCGTATCGTAGCCCTTGGTATTTACTTATCCGTTTTCCTAAAATTATTTTCGAAAGAAGTACCGAGCTCAATTACTGGTTTTTCCCATTCATTACCCTTGGTTCTGTTTTTGTTATTAAACACTTTTCGAAAACAGTCTTGACCAAAATAGCTCAAAACAACCATTATTTTTGGGTGATGGTTCTTGGCTATTTCTTGATGGTGATAGCGGTTATCATTCGTACAGGCAGCTTTTACCCTCATCATTTTCTGTACTTTGTGATACCTTGCTGTTTGTTAACAGGATTATTCCTTCAAGAACTCTCTTTCTCTTCGCTATGGAAATGGGGGGTGCTATTGACCCAACTTGTCTTCGTTGGAGTTGGTATCAAACGGCTAGTCAATCACTCCTCTCTCAACGCCTACGAAACCGCTTACTCACGCCAAAATGAAGTAGGAGCTGTAAGTAAATCTATTTTAAAGTACGGAAATTCAGGGGATTACCTGGTTATTTGGGGATGGTCGTGTCAATACCATGTGGAGACCCAAATGCCTCAAGGGGTCAACGAAAACCACTCGGTTCGGAGCGCTATGAAGCATCCTTTACAGTCGGTTTATTACCAACGTTATCTAAGAGACCTTCAACGAACCCAACCCAAAGTTTTTGTGGATGCCATAACAACCAAAACCCTTTGGATGAACGATCCCAGAAAATATGGGCATCAGAATTTTCCTGAGTTAGCCAAGTTTGTCAATGACAATTATACGTTTAGAGAGGACCTTCAAGGGGTAAAAATTTATTCACACAAGTAAGTGTGTTAAACACCGCTGAAATTTAATGTTAGAATTTCGGGAATCTAAAGTAGTAATTTCACAACGTGTCTTTGTAGTATGGTTACCTCAACTCCAAACCGTGATATCCCCCAATTAGTCAGATTTTACACTACTTTTTGGGTTATAAAAAGACTTAAAAAGTTGTCATTTGGCAAGATTCTAACGGAGTTGATTTGGTTAAATTTTGAAGAAATTTTCAAAATATTCGGTATTTCATCGAAATACAAAATAAATTTGTGTGTTTGAAGTAGGACATAAACTATGTAGATAGCAATAACTACTGAAATAACTAACCACCTTAATACCTAACTTATGATTAAAAAAATAGCAGTCTTTACCTCTGGTGGCGACGCCCCCGGTATGAACGCGTGTATTCGCGCTGTGGTTCGAAGTGCCATCTATTATGGCATCGAGGTATATGGCATCCGACGCGGATACAACGGCATGATTGCCGGTGACATTTATCAGATGACTTCTCATTCTGTTAGTAATATTATTCAACGCGGTGGTACTATCCTCAAATCGGCCCGAAGCAAAGAATTTATGACCAAAGAGGGTCGTCAGAAGGCTTACGAACAAATTCAAAAGTTTGGAATTGAAGGACTGGTGGCCATTGGTGGTAACGGAACTTTTACGGGGGCTACTATCTTTTTTGACGAGTACGGTATTCCGACTGTTGGTGCTCCTGGAACCATCGACAATGACCTATACGGAACAGACCATACCATTGGCTACGATACAGCAGTAAATACCGCCCTTGAAGCCATCGATAAAATTCGTGATACTGCCGACTCACACGACCGTGTTTTCTTTATTGAAGTAATGGGCCGTGACTCAGGGTACATTGCTATCCAATGCGGTATTGCTGGAGGCGCCGAAATTGTCATGGTTCCTGAAGTCCTCACCCCTATTTCGGAAGTTGTAGAAACTCTCAAACAAGGCTGGAACCGCTCAAAGTCTTCTTCCATTATCGTGGTAGCTGAAGGAGATGAAGAAGGAAATGCCTCCGAGGTGGCCGATAAAATCAAGGCACGTTTAGAAGTTGACATGGATATTCGTGTAACCACTCTTGGTCACATCCAGCGTGGTGGTATCCCAACGGCTTATGACCGCATCTTAGCAAGCCGTCTTGGATTGGGCGCCGTTGAGGGGCTAATGAACGGAGAAAAAAATATGATGGTGGGAATTATCAATAACGAACTTGTCTACACTCCGTTCCGTGACACAATTCGTTTACCAAAACCCATCAATGAGGATATGTTACGAATGGTAAAAATATTGAGTACCTAGTTCGTTTCTTTTACATCTGGTGGTGTCTTTCGACTCCTCCAGATGTACTATTTCTTCTACAAGTAGCCCATCATTTTATAAATGGTAAATCCAACCATTTCATGCCAAACAAAGTAAAAAGCCACTAGTGCTTCTTCTGAAGGAAAAAATTTATCGACCCAGATGTCGTAATTTTCTTGCAAGTAATGCCCTGGGGAGGCCACCGCATCCACCCCTGCTTTCCGAAAACACCCCAATGCCCGTGGCGTGTGAAAAGCGGAGGTAATTACGACGCATTTTTTCGTCTCCAATTTGTCTTCCAAAATCTTTGCAGTAAAATTTGCATTGTCGCGCGTGTTGCGTGCCATTGGCTCTTGAATAATATCCTCGACGGCTACTCCCGAATAAATAAGGTACTGTCGAATACCATCGTTTTCGGAAGTAGTATGCTTGTTAGTCAAAAACGAACCTTCCCCTCCACTGATGATGATTTTCTTGATTCTCCCCAACCGATACAGCTCAAAAGCTTGTATGGCACGGTCGCCGCTTTTTCCTAACCACACTTGTTTGGTTACATAATCGTATTTTTTAATGATGCCGCCCGTCAGTACCACCCCTACCTGATAATCGTCTGAAAATGGTTGTACTTTCGTTTCCCAACCTTTTAAAATTTCATTGACCAAAATTGGGCTACTCATTAAATACAAAAAAAAGAGGGCTATTCCGGTAATCCAGCGGCTTCGGGTACGGTTTTTGACAAACATAGCGTAGACAATCGCTATCAAAACCATTGTCAGCGGCATCAATAATACGTCAAATGTCTTTGAGAGAATGTAAAACATAACAGAGTTGTAAATCGGATGCTAAAAACGCAAAAATTTCGTTTAAGTAACTAAAAATAATTACGCTATTTTTGGAATTACAAAAAAATTAAACAATCATGAGAATTACGAGTACACTTTTCTTTCTTCTTCTCGGTGTTTTTTACCAAGCAACTGCTCAAGGCAACTATCGAATTGAAGGACAAGTAAAGGAGTTTAAAAGTGGCGATTGTATCTTGGCCAGCTACTACGGAACCCAGATTTATGCCAAAGACACGGCCCAAATTGATGCAACAGGAAAGTTTGTTTTTTCGGGTGACAAACCTCTTCTGGGTGGCGTTTACGAAATCGTTTTTCCAGACCGCAAAAACCTTTTTCGTTTATTAATCACTGATGATCAAAGATTTAGCTTCCAATGTGATACCACTGACTTGATTGGAAGTGCCAAGATTACTGGTAGTCGCGACAACGAACTTTTTTACCAATTTCAAAAGTTCATGCGGGAAAAAGAATTGCAATACAAACAGTTGAAAGACAAAAAAGTAGCAGAAAGCGATAAACGTTATAAGGAGCTTCAAGACCAACGAAAAGCATTTTATGATAAATTTATGTTGGACAACGGTGATAGCTTTACTGTAAAGCTATTTAAAACTTCTGCTGAACCTGAAATCCCACCTGCTCCCAAAAAAGCAGATGGAAAAATAGATTCTTTGTGGATATTTAATTATTACAAAGCACACTTTTGGGATAGTTTTGATTTTACCGACGAAAGAATGCTTCAGACCCCTTTTCTGGAACAAAAGCTAAAACGGTACTTCCAAGACCTAACCATCCAATCGGAAGATTCTATCAACAAAGAAGCAGATTATGTGGTAGGAAAAGCCATTGCAGGTAATAAAAAAGACCTTATTGCTTACTGTATTTGGTTTATTACGAATCAGTACGAAAATGCCAAAGTAGTGGGTACTGAGGGGGTTTTTGTGCACATGGCCGAAAAATACTACTTCACAGGCATCATGCCCGTTTCAGATACCAGTACGATTAAGAATATAAGAGAACGAGTAAAAGTATTAAAGCCACTGTTAGTCAATAAAATCATTCCCGACATTGGTATTATGAGTTACCGTGCCGCCGACCGCCTCGAATACATTCACGGCATAAAAGCCGACTATCAAGTGGTCTTTTTCTATTCACCGACCTGCGGCCACTGCCGCGAATCTGCGCCTAAATTGAAAACATTACAAGAAAAGCTTTATACGCAAGGAGTTGAGATTATGACGATTTCCGTAGATGGCAGCGAAGACGAATGGCGTAAGTTTATCAAAGAATTTAAGCTAGAAAACCTTACTAATGGTTATGGCCTAGTGGCTTCCCGGCAAGTTGTGTATCGCTCCGACTACGATGTATTTTCGACGCCCACAATTTATATACTAGACAAGTCTAAAAAAATCATTGCTCGGCGTCTCGGCGTCGAAGACATTGAACCTTTCTTAAACGTCTACAAGCGACAATTAGCCCAAGAGCAAAAAAAGCAATAGTTCATTTCAACATCCCGAAAGTTTAAAACTTTCGGGATGTTTGCCCTTGTAACTCCCTACCTATGCAAAGAATCGGTTTACTTTTATTTGCTTACTTTCTACTCAGCTACAGTTGGGCTCAAACTGGCTATAAAATTGAAGGAACTATCAAAGGTCTTAAACCGGGAGCTTACACCTTAGCCCACTATTTTGGTTTTGACCAAACTGTCACCAAAGACACCGCTTTGGTGGATAAAAAAGGCCAATTGAGCTTCACTGGCTCAAAACCTCTGCCAGAAGGGCTTTACATGGTTTTAAAACCAAACAAAAAACGTCTTTTTGATTTAATCGTTGGCTCCAACAACAGTTTACGTTTGCCAGTGATACTTCAAACATCATTGCTAATATGAAAATAGATGGCTCGATAGACAACCAGCTTTTTTTCAAGTGCCAGCAATGAAATTGCTTTGCCTACGCCCCCTAAACGCCCCGACGGTCGTCCCGATTCGGCCTGGTTATTTCAGTATTATCGTACTCATTTTTGGGACAATTTTGACTTTAGCGATGAGCGGCTCGTACGAACCCCAATACCCTAGGAGGAGATGCCGTGTTTGTCTATTTAGCCGAAAAATATTATGTGGGTGGAATTATGCCCATTACCGATTCAAGCACGGTTCAAAACATTCGAAATCGAGTTAGTATCATAAAACCATTGCTTGTAGGAAAACCAATGCCTCCTCTTGCACTCTCCGATACCCTCAAAACCATTTTTAAACTTTCGGATATCCAGTCGAAGTACACTGTGGTATTTTTCTACGACCCGGCTTGCGGTCATTGTAGGCAATCAACCCCCGATTTGAAAAAGTTTTATGACAAAAACAAAGCCCTTGCCAAGGTGTTAGCCGTTTCTGTAACGGGCTCCCCTGATAAGTCGAACAACTCGATAGTTTTCTTGACTTTTGCGAAGAGCGCGAAAAGCTTTCCAAAAAGTAAAATCAGTTTTTTAGCCCATTAGTAAATAAGAACTCCTTGCCAAAATAGCAAGGAGTTCTTGTTTACAGCACACTAAAAGCACTTAGGCTAAAATTTCGGCCAAGCTTACCTTTTGTTGCTCGCCTGTTTGCATATTTTTAAGTGAATAAGTGCCCGTTTGTATTTCTTCCGAACCAATAATTAGCACATAAGGAATCCGTTTACGGTCGGCATAGTCAAATTGTTTTTTGAGTTTTGAAGCATCTGGATATAGTTCAGCATTGATACCTGCTTCGCGTAATTGACGGAGTACTGCTAGTCCATGCACCTCGGCCTCGGCATCAAAATTAGTAATCATAATTTGCGTTGCAACCGATTGATTTTCAGGAAACAACTTCAATTCGTCCATCACGTCATAAATACGGTCGACCCCAAACGAAATCCCTACCCCCGAAAGCCCAGGCATTCCAAACGTTCCTGTGAGGTTGTCATAACGACCTCCTCCCGAAATACTTCCCATTTGCACACCAGTAGCTTTTACTTCAAAAATCGCTCCCGTGTAATAACTCAACCCACGGGCTAGGGTTATATCTAGTTCCAATTGCGGTTGTTTTAGGCCAAAATGAGCCACTTTTTGCCAAATTTCTTCCAACTCAGCCACCCCTTTTGAGCCAATTTCTGAACCTGCCAGCCAGGTTTTCAAGCGGTCAAAAATCGTCGACTGGTCGTTGGTTAAATCATAAATAGGCTGAAGTTTGGCGATAGTTTCCTCCGAAAATCCACGCGCTGCCAATTCTTCTTCTACTTTTTCTTTCCCAATTTTATCAAGTTTATCAATGGCTACGCACATGGGGCCTTCTTGGCCAGGTGCTCCTATTACCTCGGCAATCCCGCTCAAAATCTTACGGTTATTGATTTTAACTGTAAAGTTTTCCACACCCAATCCTCGCAAAACTTCGTGAATCATGGATACGATTTCGGTTTCGCACACCAAGGAGTCTGTGCCTACAACATCGGCATCGCACTGATAAAATTCGCGATAACGCCCTCTTTGTGGGCGGTCGGCACGCCATACGGGCTGAATTTGGTAACGTTTAAAAGGCATCACTAAATCACTGCGATTCATCACTACATAACGCGCAAAAGGCACCGTTAGGTCATAACGAAGACCTTTTTCAGAAACCTTGAGGGTCAATTTTTTATATCCCTCTTGCAAATCAGAAGGAGTAACTTTTTCAATAAAATTTCCTGAATTCAAAATTTTGAACAACAGCTGATCGCCTTCGTCACCGTATTTTCCCATCAACACCGAAAGGTTTTCGAGGGCAGGCGTTTCGAGCGGTTGGAATCCGTAACGTTGAAAAACACGACGGATGGTATCAAAAATAAAATTTCGCTTGTTCATCTGCGCGGGGCCAAAGTCGCGCGTTCCACGGGCCAAAGAAGGTTTACTCATGGTATAGTCAATCGTTGATAGTCCATTGTTCACAGTTTTTTTAATTTAGCAAATGACTATGAACAATGAACTGTGGGCTTTTCTAGCCACAAAAGTAGTGGCTATACCGAAAAAAAGAGAGGAAGAGCTTACTTTTTTAAAAATGAATCCGTATTTTTGCGGCTCATTTCTCAGAAACATACAACACATTTAGATACTACGACAATGGCAGTTACTAAACTTTTGCGTAAAAGTAAGCGCAACGTAATGATTCCACAAAACAAGCAAGTGTTAATGAAACAACGCAGCTGGAAACCAGAAATTAAGAGAGTGGACGTTGAAGCTATCAAGGCTGAGTTCGCCGCTAAAGCCTAAACAATCTTGCCGCCTTGAGCGGCATTTTTCTTTTTCAGAGAAGCCTCCAACTCTTTCTGCATTTTTTTAATCTTTCGGCGCATTTCTTGACGATAATTATATTGAATACGGAAAATGATAGCCTGCCCTAAAAAACAAAGCCCAGCATTGAAAACCACAAGGCTGTAGGTTCCCATCAAAAACCATTGACGAAACGGGGCGTTGGTGTGCTTTAAGTGACCTGCTTCGCTAAATATACAAAGGCCATACCCAATCAGAATTAAACTGAATGGTGCCAAAATCAATGATTTTGTGCGTGAACTCATTTGTTTCACAAGTTTTTTTCCAGGCGGTTTTGAAGTTTTTGGAATCATCTTTGTTAGTGGTGTCGTTGTAGGTTTTGGTTTTATGGCGAAAAGTAAAAACTTTGCAGGACTTGTAGAATAAAAAATTGATAAAATTCACGAATGAAAGACGTAATTAGCTGGGTATTGCGGCACATACCGCGTAAGTATTTGCAATTGGTAAGTCATATTGGGGTTCGCGTACTGGCAATTTTTTACAGTGGAAAGGGGGTTCAATGCAGTGTATGCGACAGCGAGTTCCGAAAATTTTTGCCGTATGGACGCGCTGGACGCGACAATGCTCTTTGTCCAAACTGTTTGGCTCTTGAGCGCCACCGCCTTATGTACTTGTATTTGCAGCGAAAAACCAACTTCTTCAAAGATAACCTCAAGCTTCTCCACGTAGCTCCCGAATATTGCTTCATCGACCGCTTTGAGCGGCTTAAAAACATTGATTATATTACTGCTGACATCGAATCCCCTTTGGCAAAAGTAAAAATGGACATTCATCAAATTCCATTTGACGCTAATACTTTCGACGTGGCATTTTGCAATCACGTTATGGAGCACGTCGACGACGATATTAAGGCTATGTCCGAACTTCATCGCGTCCTTAAGCCTGGTGGATGGGCAATTATCCAATCTCCACAAGATTGGAGTAGAGCAACTACTTTTGAGGACTCAAGCATCACCGACCCCAAAGAGCGAGAACGCCTATTTTGGCAAGATGACCACGTTCGACTTTTTGGTCGTGACTATGGCCAACGCTTAGAGAAAGGCGGATTTAACGTGACTGAGGATCGTTTTGTAATGGATGAACTCACGCCAGAAGAAGTAAAACGATTTGCTTTGCCTGCCAGCGAAATCATTTATTTCTGTCAAAAAGTATAACTTGGAGTACCATGACGTACTAACAAAAGAGCCACGGGAGAAACCTCTCGTGGCTCTTTAACTATTAGAAATATTTCCTCTTCTAAACTCACAATAGAAAAGAAATAGTGTGGATTCCTATTTCGCCAAGATTTCTTTGGTAGCTTCGCTTTTTTTGTGTTTTGAAGCGTTCCTATTTTCTAAAACCGTTGGTTTAAATTGGCTTTTATAATAATTGGGCAACGCCGTCGGGTTTTGCGGGCTATTCCCAATCACTGGTGCGCTCAAAGCAACAATTGCTTCTTGCTGAAAGCTTACACTTCCTTGACGCTTGTAATTGTGGACCGAAGTCACATTGTTATTAAGTTTTAATGGAGCCACTCGCTCCTCTACGACAATTTCTGGCGCTACCTGCGTACTTTTTTGAGTAACTGGACGCTTATAGTTATGTGGCGAATCAATTTGAGCTAACACGGGGGTGATACTAGCTATCACAATAGCCACGGCTACTGAACTTATGAACGATTTCATGGTCTTAAATGCTTTTTGATTTTTGGAATACGTCTCTTTGGAAGACAGCACAAAGGTAGACCCCCTTTATTAGAGACAGATTAAGACGGTATTAGAATCGTCTTAGAATTTGCTTTTAAATTGCGTGGTGAATGATAATGAGTTATTTTAATTCACGTATTTGATGGCACATTAGCAAACATTTCTAAATTTGAGGTTTCTTCATCTTTAGAAATCACTAAAATTACATGAGATTATTTCTGATTTTCCTCCTCTTTCACCCCATTACCGACCTCTGTAAGGGTATCAGTTTGCCGCCCTATTACCAATCCAACTGTGTGCAATCGTTGGTGGTGGTTCTGCAAAAAAGCACTCAAATCACGTTTTCTAAGCAAGATTTGAAAGAGGTACACATCAATTACCCCAATGCCGAGCAACTAAAACAAGCCGACGACCCTCGTATCAAAGGAGTCGTTTATAATCTGGTACGTAGAGGTATTGCAGAGGAGATAACGCTCAATCAATTACAAGAAGGAGACATTGTACAGTTTTGGAACGAAGGATGGGGACATTGTGGCATAGCTAAAGGATGCAATTACCCCAAACGATTGCTTTGGCTCTACTCTTCCATGCCCTCCACTGATTTTGCATTGACAAGTTTTTCGTTTCCTGTCAAGTTTTATGCGTGTCGTATCAAGGCGAAATACCTGAAAGGCCCAGCCAACTAAAACAAGGCTAAGTAATTCTTGAGGCGTCACGCAGAGGCGCAAAGACGCTAAGCAGCGATAGATTTGAAATAAGTCAACTGCAATGATAACTTTACAAATTGATGGTAGTTGAGCCAATCGAAATTAAAACAGAGATAACTCATGTTCGAACAGACCTTTAAAAACATAGACGATATTCTTCACAAAGACGCGGGTTGCGGTAGTGAATTGGATTATGTGGAGCAAACCTCTTGGATTTTATTCCTAAAATACTTGGACGACTTAGAGAAAGACCGTGCCACTGCAGCCGAACTTACAGGTAAAACCTATACACCCATCATTGACCAAGAATACCGTTGGACAGTTTGGGCTGCCCCAAAATTGGAAACAGGCAAATTAGATTATAATGCTCTTACGGGCGACGACCTTTTGGACTTTGTAAACAATCAACTCTTTCCTTATCTCAAAAAGTTTAAACTAAGTGCCGACAGTGCCGATACCATTGAATACAAGATTGGCGAAATTTTTAGCGAACTGAAAAACCGCATACAAAGCGGCTACAACTTGCGTGAAGTAATAAACCGCATCGACGAGTTGCGTTTCCGCACCCACGCAGAGAAGCACGAAATGAGCCATCTGTATGAAGACAAAATAAAAAATATGGGCAATGCCGGGCGAAACGGTGGCGAATACTACACGCCCCGACCGCTCATTACGACCATTGTAAAGGTGGTTGCCCCAAAAATTGGCGACAAAATTTATGACGGTGCGGTGGGTTCTGCGGGCTTCTTGTGCGAAGCGTTCGACTATCTGAAAAACCGCCCCTCGACAGGCTCAGGGGCCGCAGGGCTTTCTACCAAAGATTGGGAGATACTCCAAAAACGCACCTTTTACGGCAAAGAGAAAAAATCATTGGCGTATATCATTGGTATTATGAATATGATTTTGCACGGTGTGGAAGCCCCCAACATCGTACACACCAACACGCTTGCCGAAAACCTTGCCGACATACAGGAAAAAGACCGCTATGATGTGGTGCTGGCTAATCCGCCTTTTGGTGGAAAGGAACGTGCCGAAGTGCAACAAAACTTCCCGATTAAAACAGGCGAAACCGCTTCGCTTTTTTTGCAGCACTTTATTAAAATTATGAAAGCAGGTGGCAAGGCAGGTGTAGTTATTAAAAACACTTTTTTGAGCAATACCGACAATGCCACCGTTGCCATACGCAAAACTTTGTTGGAAAACTGCAACCTGCACACCGTGTTGGATTTGCCGGGCGGAACCTTTACCGGTGCAGGCGTAAAAACCGTAGTGTTGTTTTTTGAAAAAGGTAAACCCACGCAAAAGGTTTGGTTTTATCAGTTGAACCTCGACCGTAATTTGGGCAAGACCAACCCCCTCAACGAAAACGATTTGGCAGAGTTTGTAGCCCTGCAAAAAACCTTTGCCGACAGCGAAAACTCTTGGACAGTAAATGTAAAAGACATTGACCAAAGCACTTTTGATTTGAGCGTAAAGAACCCGAACAAAAAAGAAGAAGCTGCCCTACGCCAACCGCAAGAAATTTTGGAAGAAATGAAAGCCTTGGATGAAGAAAGTGCGGAAATTTTAGCATCTATAAATTCGCTTATAGGACAATGAAAGACGAAATCATTTTATACCGCCCTGATGCACTTGCCGAGCATATTGAAGTAAGGCTGGATGAGGATAGAGAAACACTTTGGCTTACCCAAGAACAAATTGCGCAACTATTTGGACGGGAAAGAAGCGTGATAACAAAACACTTGAGAAATATCTTTAAAGAAGAAGAATTGGACGAAAAAGTGGTTAGTGCATTTTTTGCACATACCACACTACACGGAGCCATTGAAGGAAAAACGCAAACTAAAAATGTAAAATTCTACAATCTTGACGCAATATTGTCAGTTGGCTACCGGGTCAATTCCAAACAAGGAACTCAATTTAGAATTTGGGCAAATCGAATTTTAAAAGATTATCTACTGAAAGGTTACGCCCTCAACAACCGAGTGAATCGTATAGAAGACAATGTACAAGCCATTTCAGAAAAAGTAAACCAAATTGAATTACAAATAAATACGCACTTGATACCTACTCAAGGCGTTTTCTTTGATGATCAAGTGTTTGATGCCTACGAACTCGCTTCAAAAATTATCCGCTCAGCTGAGAAAAGCATTGTGTTGATTGACAACTACATCGATGAAAGCACCCTAACCCACTTAGCCAAAAAGAACAAAGGCGTAAAGGTGCATTTGCTCACTAAATCCGTGAATAATCAACTCACATTAGATGTGCAAAAAGCCAACCAACAATACGGCAACTTTGAAGCGAAGGCATTTACCCAAAGCCACGACCGCTTTTTGATTATTGACGGCAAAGAAGTGTATCACCTAGGGGCTTCGCTCAAAGATTTAGGCAAAAAATGGTTTGCTTTTTCTAAGTTGGAAGCCAAATCGGTAGAAGGAATTATGCACGGAATAAAGGAATTGATATGAAGCTAACGAAAAATCAGAATCACGGATTAGAAGGATTAAATGATTACACGGACTTTAGTTCTGTTAAATCAAATAATCCGTGCCATCAAGAGAATCCAAAAAATCAAGGTTCAGACAATATGAAGCAAGGTTGGGAAATAAAGAAGTTAGGGGAAATTGGAAAGGTTTCAATGTGTAAAAGAGTATTTAAAGAAGATACTACACCTGAAGGAGACATTCCATTTTACAAAATCGGAACTTTCGGAAAAAGTCCTGACGCATTTATTACTAAAGCAAAATATGACGAATTCCGCAGTAAATTCTCATTCCCTAAAAAAGGAGATATTCTTATATCTGCTTCTGGAACAATTGGCAGACGAGTAAGGTATGATGGTGAACCTGCATATTTTCAAGACTCGAATATTGTTTGGATTGATAATGATGAGAAACAGGTATTAAATGATTACCTCTATCGTTTCTATGAAATTTGCAATTGGAAATCTACCAAAGGTGCAACAATTTCAAGACTATATAACGATAATCTTAAGCAAATTGAAATTCCTTTCCCAAAATCCCTCCCCGAACAACAACGCATTGTTTCCATTTTAGACGAGTGCTTTGCCGCCATAGACAAGGCAAAAGCCAATGCCGAACAAAACCTCAAAAACGCCAAAGAACTTTTTGAAAGCTATTTGCAGGGGGTGTTTGAGAGGGAAGGTCTGAACCGTGATTCATCAGATTTACTTGATGACCCTGATTCGAAAAATCAAAAAAAATCAAGCAATCAGGCGAATCAAAAAAATCAAGGTTCAGAC
>JACCEC011390459.1_pt1 | contig 50486 bp, 42 predicted proteins | sample 7450121 | NCBI WGS metagenome assembly JACCEC01 (sample SAMN15323455, study PRJNA562643) | freshwater metagenome | isolation source: river surface water | place: USA:Blue River Watershed | collected 2017-08-18
AATGATTAATAATTGGATGAATACAGTTAATTATTATAAGTAATTATAATGATTAAATGATTAATAATTGGATGAATACAGTTAATTATTATAAGTAATTATAATGATTAAATGATTATTAATTAGATGAAATACAGTTAATTATTATAAGTAATTATAATGATTAAATGATTATTAATTAGATGAAATACAGTTAATTATTATAAGTAATTATAATGATTAAATGATTATTGTAAATACAGTTAATTATTATAAGTAATTATAATGATTAAATGATTATTATTTATTTTATTTTATTGTTTATTTAAATCAGCGACAATATATACATTATCTAATATATATTCATTTTCAAATGATGAAACGAAATTATTAATTGCCTCTCTCATATATTCACCAACTATTTTTTCACCTTCATCACGTGCGAATATGTTTCCAGGCACTGTTGCTAAATGTAATATATTAACAACACCACTATATAGTTTATTATCAAAAAAATCATTGAGAATTGCTGTATAGTATTCTATTACATTATTTTTAAATAATTTACAATTTTCACTAGGTTGTGTTAATGGTTTAAGATCTTTCCCATTCAGACATAACAAATTTATAAATGCTGGTGTATCTGTTGTAAAACTATATCCATTTATATGATAAACACCATCTAAATTAAAAGTTTTCCCATTTATTTGTTTTTTACGTTTATTTAAAGGTGAAGCATAAAATACAGTTCCAGCACTATAATCTATACGCTTAAAATTAACATTTTGACCAAAACCGTATCCAACAGTTTTTACTAATTTACTATTATTATTATTATGTATTACTTGTATATTATTATTACCATTAGGAAATACAGTATTTCCGAACAATGTATTCATTGCACCATTGGTTCCACCTCCACCAGATGAAAAATATTTATTCATACCATTCGTAAATGTTATATATATATTGTTATCTTTGTTTTTATCTTTTTCATCAATTTCTCTTAATATTTTTTTATAATAATCATCATTAGTAATATCTGTCTCAAATATTCTGTCTTTATATTTATTGTATATTACTTTTATTTTATTTGGCGTAATAATACCTATATCTGGTGTAAAATTAATATAATTAGAACTAGGAGAAACAAGTGTATATTGTGTAGCATTAGAACTAGGAGAATATATATCATCTTCTTTTCTACGTTGAGGCATAGATAAGAAATGATCTTCATCATCTATATAATATGGCTGTTTATTAGGAATAAATATAAATCCATTATTATTATTATTATTATTATTATTATCAGTTATACTAAAAAATCTAGGTGTATCAAGTGTATCTAGTTCACGCCTGAGAAGTTCTCCATAAGGAATATGCACTATTGACCTATCTGGATTTATTGCAATTCCAGATGGTTTATATCTATATTGTCTAGGTGTGTTATTAGGTTCAAGATTTAAGGGAGGCATTATTTTTATTTTATTAGTTGATGATGCTTGTGTTGTTGATAATGCTTGTGATGATGCTTGTGATGATACTTGTGATGATGCTGATAATAATACTGGTGATGATACTTGTGATGATGCTATTGATGATGTTGGTGATATTAGTGTCTGTGTTAATATTGGCTTATTATTATCTAGTTCTGGTTTTTCTGGTAGTGGTGCTAATTTTGAATATGATGGTTGTCTTACTATAATAATTTGGTTAGGTTGTATTTCGTTTATTTGTAATGGGACTGGTGTTTGTTGGGGTGATGATAGTTTGAGTTGGGCTGATGGATGTGGTGATAATTTATGTGGTGTACCTAATGCGTCTGAAGTATTTGATAGATATAATGATGATGCTGGTAGGTCTGTTGTTGGTAGGTCTATTGTTGGTTGTTCTGTTAGTTGTGGTGTTAATAGCGCTGATGCTTGTGCATCTTGTTGTGGTGTTGGTGATGCTGGTGATTGTTGTGGTGTTTCTGGTGATGATGGTTCTTGTTGTGTTGGTGTTGGTGATGGTGCTGGTGATGCTGTTGCTGTTGGTGTTGGTGTTGGTGTTGGTGTTGGTGTTGGTGTTGGTGTTGGTGTTGGTGTTGGTGTTGGTGTTGGTGTTGGTGTTGGTGTTGTTGTTGATGCTGGTGTTGATACTGGTGATACTGGTGATACTGGTGATGCTGATGCTGGTGGTGATGCTGGTGCTGGTGTTTCTGGTTCTCTTGGTGGTGTTTCTGGTTCTCTTGGTGGTGTTTCTGGTTCTCTTGGTGGTGTTTCTGGTTCTCTTGGTGGTGTTTCTGGTTCTGCTGGTGGTGTTTCTGGTTTAGGTGTTTCTCTTGGTGTTTCTCTTGGTGTTACCATTTTTTGTTCTTGTATTTCTAATGCTTGTGATGATAATTCTGATAATATTAATGTTGTTGGGTAAAATGGTTTATCTTTATCATTTAATCTTTTTACAATATTACTACATTCACTTAGGGAAATTGTAAATAATAATAAATGAAATACAAGTTTATTTTTATTAGACGTAAAAATATATTTTGATATTTTTTTATTAATTCTATTTTCTAATATATTATTATATCCATTATATTTTAATACTTTCCATAAAAGTAATGATATATACTCATAAATATCTATTTTTATATCACTGTTTTTTAATATATCATTAAAAAAATTAAGGTCTTCAATATATGTATCAATAATATCTTGTTTTATTTTCCAATTATCTTCAATATTAGCATTATTAACATTTAATATATTTTTATCATTAGTAATATTAGGATAATCAACAATATTTAATTTACCAATTAACATATCAGTTTCTTCATCTGTAAAATCTTTTTTTAATTCTGAACTATTTATTTTATTTATGATATCTTTTATTTTATCATTATCGGTTATTTTATCATTATTAGGTTTATCTGGCGTAGAACCACCTTTCATATAATTAAAATTTTTTAAAAAAAGTTTTTTATTTCTTTTACCACCACCTTTCATATTTTCATTTTTTTTAGGTATTATAATTATATTTAGTAATATTAATAATTTATTAAATTCTGTATCAAATGTTTCTAGTTCTTCTTTTTCTTTTGTAGTAGTAACAGTTGATAACATTTCATTTAATTTTTTATTTAATTTATCATTAATTTCAACTATATTAACTAAATTATTAACTAATGTTTGATTATAATTATTATTAACAAAAACATTAACATGTGTATTTTGAAATGTGTGTGTTTGCATTTTTAAATTATCAAGTTTTTTTTTTAGTTTATCTATATCCTCATTTATGGCTAACATATTTTTATCATCAACAACTGATTTATTTTTATTAATATCCTTAATTCTAGATAATATGTTATTATTTTCATCAGTATAATATGTTATTAATTCATTTACTATATTCATATTATCAATAAAATTTCTTGGGTTCATAGTAAAATCTACTATTTCTCTTCTTAGCATATTATTGTGTATTATATATAATAAGATTTTATTATATATAATATTTTTTTTAAAATATGTTTAATTATTGTGCTTTATGAAGCATATATAATTATAATTTTTAGTAATCAGAAATCATATTAATATCTTCAGTTTCAATAGTAATTCTATTATTGTAACCTACTTCATCTGTTACACTGTCATTATTAGCCCAAACTCTTCTGTTGGAATTATATCTTGATTTACTTTTACTCTTTTTATTTTTATTACGTCTATTTGCTTCTTCTGGTGTAGAATTAGATGCATTAGATTGATTAGATTCATCATCAGAATTATTATTATCTGTTGTTTCTTCACCATCAGATGATTCATAATCAGCGTTTTTATCAGTTTCAGTTTCTTTAGGTGGTTTTTGATATTTGTTTTCTTTTGATTTATTTTGATATTTATCTTTTGATTGATATTTATATTTATCTTTTGATTTATCTTGATATTTATCTTTTGATTTATTTTGATATTTATCTTTATTTTGTTTAACTTCAGTTTCAGAATCAGTTTCAGACTCTGATGATGTTGATAATGATGTTGTTGAACTATCATCATCAAAATCTTCTTCATTAGCACCGCCAAGTTGTTTTCTAACCCTAGTATTACTATCAACTAGACTATTATACATTTCTTGAGTAATAAAAGGTAACTCATTTCCATCTAAATTATTATTTCTACTAACATTATTTACTTCTGTTTCAGTATCAATATTAATAAACATTGATGGTAATGTTTCAATAAGATTTTGTTCATCTCTAGATAATACATATTTATTATTAATTGAAGTAGTCATATCATCCGTTTTAATTTGACCCCAATGAATAGTATCTTCATTATTATTATTAGTATTACTTTGCATTCCACCCATAATATATGATTATATCTAATACTAGAAAAAAATATAACATTTTTATTTTAATTTATATAATTATATTTTATATGCGTAGTATTTTGATTTGTTTAATTTATTTTATTTTTATTTATTTTATAACAGTCTTTTATATTTTGTTTTGTTTCATTTTTTATTTTGATTTGTGTAATTCGTTTGATTTTATATCAGTCTTTTATATTTTCATTTATAATAGTATTATTTTCTAGATTAATTTATAATTAATGTTAGAAACTATATATATTTCTATATTAGTAATTGTAATAATTATATTTATGATATATAAAAAACAAAATTTAAATTTGGTTCAGTTAAATACTGTTAATGGTTTAAAATTTTCAGTTTATAAAGATAATTCAATAAAAGATAAACAAGAATTATTAACAACAGTAATTAATAATATGTTAGTTCTAAAAGACCATTTAGTAAATAATAAAGATAAGTTACCAAAAGAATACAAAGAATATATTGAACAATTAAATGATAATTTTAGTCCTGAAAAAACAACTATATATGAAACTGAACCAGAAAGTAATTTAACATCATATAGTGTTAATAAAGGTCAAGAGTTATCTATTTGTTTAAAAAGTAAAAAAACAAAACAATTACATAATGTTAATTTATTAATGTATGTAACTATCCACGAAATGGCACATATGGGTTGTCCTGAAATAGGACACGGTGAATTATTTAAAACTATTTTTAAATTTTTTATTGAAGAAGCGATAAAGATTAATGTGTATAAATATCAAGATTATAGTAATAATCCTGTTGAGTATTGTGGGATGAACCTAAGTTCATCTATTATATAATATTCTTATAAAGTGATGTGTGGGATGAAACTAAAACCTAAGATAATTAAATAATCTATTATATAATCAAATAATCTATAATAATATGTTGTCTTTTGTTTATTTATTATATTAATAATAAAAAATTATTAATATAATTTATTTCTATAATAAAATAATATGAAAGATCCTATAAAAATAATTCATAAATATAAAAATAATACTAGGAGTATTCAATATAAAGTATATATTTTTGTAGGTCCATTAGTTCCAAAAAAAATAATAGAAATACTTGAATATTTTAAAAATAAAGATTTTTTAACAACATTATTAAATATTAGTAAGACTGATTATAAAGAAATTGAAAATTATTATGGTGAATATTGGTATGAATATTTCTTCATTAATCATCATATCAAGTTTCAAAAAGAAAATATAACAAATGTTAAAAAAAAAGACCTTGAAAGTAAATATGGAAAACCTTGGTATTCAAAACATTTTGTTGAAGAACATAAAAAAAATATAACATATTCATTTGCTAATGCTTATCATGATTATCAAGTATTAATGAATAAAATAAAATCAACAACAGTTAAAAAAGAAATGGATTTAAGAACATTTAATTTTGAAACAAAAATTTCTGATAATCAAGATAAATTAATTGATTTGGAAGGTGGTTATAAAAAGTTAAAAAATAATAATAATAAAATGCGTAATAATAATTTTAATGGTGGTTCTGATGATGATGATGATGATGGTCAAGAATATAATAATAATAATGATAATGATAAAATACAAACTGATGATGAGGATGATGATGTATCTGAAGCAATTGATGACCAAGCATTTCAAGAAACTATTGAAGAAACATTAAATGATGATGATATTGCTAATTTATATGCTACTCAAGAAGAAAGCAGTAAAGAAATTAATAATACTGCAGAATTAATTAGTAAAGCGATTAATGATACTAAATGGATAAAAACTAGTGATAAATTAGAAAATACTTTTGATTCATCACAAGAAGACATAACATATAATGTTGAATTAAAAAATGTATTTAATAAAAATTATATTTATGAACAATATATTTTTAAAGATGATACAATAAAAAATATTAAAAATAAAGTTACAGTTACTGTTCCATTATCAACTAAATTTGGCAAAACAATTAGATTATTACCAGAATGTCAATACTTTTGGTCTGAATATGAATATTTACCATCAAACACATCAAAAACTTTAAAATCAGATTTAGTTATGATAGGTCAGAAATGGGTAAGAAAGAATGAATTATTAAAACTAGATATTCAACCAAATGAAAATTTAAAGGTTTATGAAAAACTACACGGTAATTTAGGTTATATCAAAGAATCAATGGGATATAAAATTAGAAGAGAAGATGATGAAGATAATATTTTAAGATATTATGAAGATTATATAACTAATAATGAAATATATTTATTAGATATATATAATGAATTAGGATTAACATATCAAGTAGACCAGGAAAATAAAAAGAATTTATATGATGTGTTTATTAGAATTTATTTTCCATACTTGAACTATGAAAGATTAGAACAAATAATTAATTTATTAAATGGTATTAGTGGTGCAAAAGAATTAGATTTAATTGAATCTCATTTTGGAACAATTAGAAATGATATTAAATTAGATGCTGAGATAGAAGAAACAGTAGAAATAATTAAAAATAAACCGGGATTAAAAAAATTATTTGGTGATAATCATATTATACAATCTAATATACATTTGAATATTAATGACCCTAAAAATATTTCAGGAACAACAATAGAAAATAAATATAATTTATATAGAATATTTGATAATTATGTAGTTAATGAAGAATATCCATTTATTCAATATCAAACTCAAGATGGTTATATAAGTTATAAATTTTATGATAAATATAAAAATAATGAAATATTATCAAAATGGTTTGAATCATTATCATTTGGTTTATCTTTTAAAATTAAAATGTCAGACAATAAATATTTATCAATTAATTTTTATGATAGTGGAAGAATTGATTATAAGATTACTTGGAAAGAAGATGAAAATGCTACAGTAGATGATATTACAAAAACATATGATATTATTAGGAATATATTAAAAAAAATAAATTCAGAAAATAAAAAAGTAAAAATTATATTGCCTTCAGATGATAGATTTAAATATGCTTATATTAATACAATTCAAAAATTTGAAATCCCAGATAAATTTAAAATTAATCATAATGATTTATCAGAATTCAGTAGATATTTTTATCCATATATTGCACTAGTTATTGAACCTAGAAAAAGGGTTGCAAAATCAGGTGAAACAAATTCTGTTTCAAAATATGGAACTTATTTGAGATACAAAAGAATAAATAAATATGATAATAAATTAAGAATGCACATGAGAATATTATATTTCTTTAAAAATTATAATTTATCTGATAAAGAAATGTTAAATGAAGTAACAAAACAATTTAATATTACTTCAGAAATAGCAGCCAAAGAAATAGATTATGTTAGAGAAAAATTTGCCAAATCAATAAAAAGAAGTTCAAAAGGTAAAAATAAATTAACTAAAGTAACTAAATCTAAACATCCAGGTGTAAATATTGATATTCAAGGTAGAGAAAGAGAAAATTATAAAATAAGAATAACTGGTGCAAGAAATAAAGAACAATTAGTAGAAATTGTAGAATTTATGAAAGTATTAATATATTTATATGTTGAAACATATTTATATAAAAATGCTGAATATACTAAATTAAAATCAGTATTATTAACTCTAAACAAAATAGCGAAAAGAAAAAATAAAGTTATTGAAATAGTTGATTATGATGAAGAAACAAATAAAGTTAGAGATATTACTAATTTAGATAAAGCAAGATTAGGTTTTAGACCTGAAAAAGGACAAAATCAATGGACCCGTTCTTGCCAGAATTCAGGTAATAATAACAAGAGACGTCCAGATATTTATCCAGCAGACCAATTAGCAAAATTATTATCACTAGGATATAAATTAAATCCAAAAACTAAATATTATGAAAAAGAAATTTCTATTAAAGGTAAAAAGAAAATAATAAAGGCTGTAGGTTTAACAAGTGATAATACAATAAATTATTTTACTTGTGACCCAGATAAAAATAATGAAAATGTATATATTGGATTTTTATCAAAAAGTAATAATCCTAATAATTTATGTATGCCTTGTTGTTTTAAGAAAGACCATAGTACAGCAAATAATAAAAAAAAGCAAGAACATTTTAATAAATGTTTGAATAATGATGAAACACAAGAAATTATAGAAACAACTTTTACAAGTCAAACAAGTATGGATAAAATATATATTTTACAAGACACAAATAAATTACAAGAAGGTAGATTTATATTTTTACCTAAATATTTGGATATATTTTTTAATAAACTATGGAAACACGATTATAAAATTAAAAATCATTATTTATATGAATCTATTTCTGGATATTTTTTCAAATATACAGTTAAACATCCTAATTATTATTTTTTAATCGCTTTATCAAATATATTTGAAAAGAATATTGATGAGATTAAAAACATATTAATAGATTTCTTAAAAAAAGATAAAGATGATAAATATTTTACATATTTAAATAATGGTGATACAAAACAAGCATTTACAACAAAAGATAATTATATTAAATATATTAGTTCATCAAATTATTTAGAATATGATATTATAGGTGAGTTAGTTTCTTTACCAAATGTATTAACAAAACTAGGTATTAATTTTTATATTTTAGAAAAAAAGAATATTAAATCAAGTTCTTCAAAAAATCAACTAGGAACAACATCTTTAGGAAAAGAAAAATATTATATGGTTTGTTTAAATTCTGAAAATAATGTTTTGGAAAATAATGGTGATGTTGTAATATTAATAAAAGATGATGATTATTATTTTCCTATATATAAAATACAAAAAGCAGATAATAAAAATGATAAAATAAAAATTAATAAAACTTTTAATAAAGATAATAAGATTATAAATGAACTAGATAAATATTATGAAAATAGTTGTAATATAAATTTTATTAATGATGTAACAAAATCTGGTTATTTAACTTGTAAAAGAATAATTAGTATGTTATCTGATAAAGTTAAGAAACAATATATTGATAGTAAAAATAAATGTAAATATATTGAACTGGATAATAAATTAATAATTCCTGTATCACCATCAGGTATTCATTATGAATATGATTTTGATGAAATTACAAAATTAAATAATAAATGGTTGAACCTAGATGAAACTATTAAATTATTAGCAAAAATAAAAGATTTGAAAGAATTAGATTATACACCAAAATCAATTTATTATGATAATAAGAAAGATGATAATATAAGAATTATATCAATATTATTAAATAATGATTTAACAATACCAATAAAGTCAGAATATATTAAAGAAAGTAAAATTAAAAATATGGGTTATAGTATTAAATTCCAATCATTAGAAGAGATTATTGATAAGAATATTTTAGAATACAAAGAACCTATATATGATAGTAGAAGTGAAAATGTTAAGAAATATAAATATATAAATGAGGGATATAATTTATTCAGATTAGAAGCAAGTTTATATTTTAATAATGATGAACAATTGAAAAAAGAAATAATAGATATTGTTAGAAATAGTCCTAAATTATCAAATATGCAAAAGAGAGAAATGATAATAAAAATAGTATCAAGTATATTATCAAGTAAAAAAAATAATCCATATTATTTAACTGATAAACTACCTGACCTAAAAAATTATATGATTACAAATATAAGAGATACTTGTAGTAATAATACAGAAAATAAATGTTCTGCAAATAAACATTGTGTATGGAAGAGTGGGGATTGTAAATTATTAATATATGAAAAAACTAGTAATGATTATGTTAATAAATTAACAGAAGAAATTATTCAAAATGGTATTAAATTTAAAGAACTAATTCAAGAAGGAAATTATTATGTTTCTGATATTGTAGATAATAGTTTATATACAGACAGACCTAATCAAAAAATTATTAATTCAACAAATTATAATATCAATAAAATTATTTCAGAAATGTTTGAAAAAACTGATTTACCAAGAATAGGAAAGAAAATGTTTATTCATACATTAAATAATATTGAAGAAGAAATGCCACAAATAATAGATACAGGAAAATATTATATTCAAGAGATTATATCTAACAAAGATACAATAATTAGAGCATATATAAATTGTTATTATTGGAATAATAATAAATTATATGATGTTGAATCAAGAAATTTAGGTTATATAAATGAATTACAAACTAATTTAACTTATTTATTCAAAGCATATATAATTGATTGGATATTAAATAATCAAACTGATAAATATGTGAATAAATATTTTAAAGATAGTGATAATATATTTAATTCCCAAATTAATAAATTTATGAAAACATCATTTAATACAGATGGTAAAGTAGAATTATATATTCTAAGTAAAATAATTGATAAACCTATTCTAGTATATGATAATTATTACAATGTAAAATATATATTTAATCAAGGTGAAGTAGAAATAACCCAAAAAATAATTGATGAAATAATAAAAAATAAAAATACAATTATTATAAAATTTAATTTTGATGAATATAATGTTGTACCAAAAGCAATATATTCTATTTATAATAGAATGTAATGCTTTGGTTAAATATAATGTTGTTGAATATCCTAAAGCAATATATTCTATTTATAATAGAATGTAATGCTCCAGTAAGTTAAATGTAATGTAATACTGTATTTATTTTTTATAAAAGTGAAAAAATAATAACAATCTTTTTATGTTTAAAAAAATTTTATACTATATTATATTATGAGCGAACAGAAAACTAAAAATAATATTTTATTGGACCTAATTAGTAACCAAGTTAAAAATGTTCCTACTGAAAAGAAATTATCATATAGTGATTTAATTAGAATCAGTAAGAATTTAAACAGTTCTATTTTTGGTAATCAATGCGCAATATGGACTGGTTATGTAACTAGTATAAAACATGACGAAAGAAATGTATATATTAATTTTTATTTTAATGGAAAAAAATATGCATTACATCGTTTATTATATGTTAATTATATTGGTGAATTACATGAATCAGAATATATTAAATTTAATTGTGTAAATAAAGGAAGATGTTGTAATATAAATCATATTTATAAAAATAATAAATCTGATAATTATTTAATCTCACCTAAAATAGAACCTGAAAAAGTAGAACAAAAAGAAATATTAAATAATATTATAGTTGATTTTAATTTATAAAATTTATTTATATAGTTTATTTCTATAAAAATATTTCTAATAATATTTTTATGTAAATAATATTAATATGTCAGACACTATTCAAGTAATAAATGCTGGTTTTCCTCCAATTAAATATTGTAAAAATATAAAACAATCTAAAGAAAGAGCATTTTCATCAAAAACTGTTGATATAAAAAATATATTAAAACAACAACAAGAAAATATTAAATTAATTGATATTGATGATGAACAAGACCTTCCTATTGAAACTATTGATTAAAAAATAAATTAATTATTGAAAATTATAGTTTATCATTAATCATATAAACTATAATTTATCTGTAATTATAAAAAATAAATTATAATTAAAAAAAATAAATTAATTATTGAAAATAATTTAATTTATCTGTAATCCCTAGTTTATCATTAATATTATTCATTAGGTTCATCATTTCATTATCTTCTAAAATAGCATTAGGATTATTAATTAATTGTTCTTGATAATCTTTATTCATTAATTTAGTAATAGTTGGCATATTATTCATTGTAATACTAAATAATTCAGATAAAAGTTTTGGGTCTTTCTTTAGTTCTTCAATTTGTATCCAATTTTGTATATGAATCATCATATTAATGTTAATAATATTTTCTTCTAGTTCTTGTGCCTTCTTATAAGCACACAATGCTTCATCATATTTTGATAATTCATATAAAGTAGCACCTATTCTACCCCAACCTTTTCCATATAGTGGATTTAATTTAATTGTTTTGATACAATCTTTTAATGCCATCTTATAATTTTTCATTTTAAATAAAGCAATTGACCTATTAGTATAATATCTAAAATCGTTAGGGTTATTATCAATTAAAATAGTATATTGAGATACAGCAGTTTCATATTCACCGTTTAAACATAATTTATTAGCATTAGATAAAGTATTCATATTCATTATATTATTATATATAACAATTATATAAATATCTTTAAATTAATTTTTTGTTAATCATCATATTTTTTATTAACAAAATCTTTAATAATACTTGCCGGGATGCTTAAACATCCATTATCATCTTCATTTAAATTATTAATATTAGTAATCCCAACATCATGAACTATTGTATAACCATATAAATATTTTAAATAATCAATAATATGAGTAGAATGTGCTAACCCTGTATGTAAAATAGTATTAACACTTTGATTTTTATATATTAGTGCACATATATACCATTCCATAATATCACTTAATATATTATTAATAATATCAATTAATTTATTAGTAATAACATTATTTAATGGTCTATCTAAATCATCTTTATACTCATTAAGAAATTTATTATAAATTATTATAATATGTAAAAGATGTTTACCTAATTTAATATTATATAATATTTCAAATGTATATAAATCTCCTAATTTTCTTTTGAATAATTCACTTTCAAGAATAAAAAATTTATTAATTTCTGTAATATATTTTCTTAATGTATAACTATCTTTTGTTCTACCATAATCAATTGTAAAATCAATTAAATGTGGTCTTATATCTACACCAACAATATTATTTTGATTTTGAATATATGTATCTTTTAAATCAACTGTATGAGTAGCAGAATCAAAAACTAATTTAAGATTTGCCATTGATTTAGTTCTTTCTACTTCTTCTAATAATAATTGTGTATCTGAATCAGTATCAATTGAATCTTGGAACAAATCATTCATATCTATTTTACTTCCTGTGCAATCTTTTAATTTATCGTGTCTGTCTGAAAATATTAATAATTTATGTTTATCATTTTGTAAAACAGTATAGCCTATTGCTCCATATATATTTTTATAAGTATCATTTATTTTTTTAGCATTATTATTTATTTCGTTTCTATCCATATATTTTATATGTTATTTTATATAATATGATAGAAAATAATTATAATAATTTATTAATCAAAGATACATCAAACGATAGTATAGAACAAGAACAATATACAGGAGGTGTTAATGCAATTACAGGAGTCAATATTGATAGTGATAGTGAAAAAAATAATGGGATAGAACATATTAATTCAAATCATTTAAATAAAAATATTAATCATAATCATACACACGAAGTTCGCAATAATAACAATAATAATAATAATAATAATAATAATAATAATAATAATAATGGTAAACCAGATAATAATAATTTATCAGATAATAATACAATACCAGAAAATAATAATACACACGAAATAATTAATGATAATGGTTGGAATGATGATGCTAATAAAACTATAGAATTATGGTATAATCAATTAAAAAAAATTAGTTTTATTTATCAATGGATTCTAGACAGAAATATGAAAATATCAAATAGACTACATACTATATCAGTTATTTTATCTACATTATTAGGTATATTTACCAGTTTTAAAGTATGGTTAATTAATTCACCAGTATATAATTTATCAACAGATGTTATTGTATCATTTTTTAATTTTAGTATTGCTTTAATAACATCTTTATCTAGAAAATATATTGATGATAAATTAAATGAAGAGATGAGAACATATATACAAAATGTTGATATATTTTTAGGAGAAATAACTAGTGAATATTTAAAAATGAAAGAATATAGAACTAATGCTAATGAATTTTTTAAAAATCATAGTAATTCATTTACAAAAATAATGTCCCAAGCACCAAATATATCAATAAAAGATATGAAAGAAGGATATATTAAATATGAAGAATATAAACAACATAATTTTATACAGATTATTTAATAATTATAATTATTTACTAATAATTGTTAAATAAGAAGAATATAAACAACATAATTTTATAAAGATTATTTAATAATTATTTATTAATAATTGTTAAATAATGACTTTTTTTATAAAATAAGAAGAATATAAACAATATATTATTTAATAATAATTTTATTGTAAACTAGAATTATGAATAATCCACCAAATTCTGGTTAATAATTTTCCTAATAATTTTGTTAATCCAACATTTTTTTGATAATAAAAATAATGTTGAATTTCTTTAATCATATCTCCAAACTCAATTAATCTATTTCTAATTAATTCATTATTATTATTATTATTATTATCATTAATAAACCATAATAAATTATTTTGAATAGAAATAAATACTCTATTATCAATCATATGTGGATAACTGATTTGTAATTTATTTAGATTATTAATAATTTGATTAAATGGATTATGTGATAATAATTCTGGGTCTTGTAACATATATTCAGAATTATTTGTTTCTTTTACTAATAAAAACCTAGATAAGAAATGTGCTATTTCAATTTGATTATTTTCATTAGAACATATCTTTTGTTCAAATCCTTTTTTTAAGAATGGGATTAAGAAACAAACAATTAAATTATTATCTGAATAACATCTAAGTTTCCAATTTAAATATAAATAATCTCTATCATTATTAATTGCAAACTTCCAACTATTTTTATAATTTGATTCTAAATCTAAATATATCTCATGAGCATCTTCTAAATTATTATTAAAATGATTATAATATAACTTTTTGAAATCTAAATTATTATTAGTAATTAAACTTAATTCTTGAGAATGTAATACACTATTAAATATAGTTTCATTCCCACAAATATTTGGCATTTTACTAATTGATAAATTTTTAATTTGTTCCCAAGAAAAACCAGCAAAAATAATATTACCTTCTTTGTCTAATCCTCTTCTTCCTGCTCTCCCAGACATTTGATGATATAACATAATATCATTTTCTTCAAATACAGAATTATTTTTATTATTTTCAAAAATAACAACAGTTCTAAATGGCATACTAACACCAAATACTAATGATTCATCACTAAATACAATTGCTAATTGTTTATTACACGCTAGCATTTGAACTAATCTTAAATATGGATCAGGTAATCCTTTTGCATATATACCAACACCTCTCCATAATAAAATAATAATATCATTATAATAATCCCCTTTTTGTGGGAAATATGTATTTAATTTATTATTCCAAGTTTTAACAACATCTTCTGTAAAAATTTGTGTTTCATTAAAAATAAAATCAGTATGAGGTTCTTGAATTGCTGTAACTGTAATATCTTGTGTATCTGTATTATTAGCAACAGATGATGTATTATATGCATCTTTTTTTAATTTTACATTTCCTAAAAAGTGTTTCATTTCTTTATTTGAATCTAAATCTGTTTTTTGTTCTACACTATTATTTTCTTTCCTCCTTGCTATCTTTGCCATTTTAATTCTATCTTGATATAATCTTGGATAACGTTCCTTTTCTAATAAATCTATTTTTTTACAAAATGACATTGCCATATTTAAACAATCTACTGTAGTCTTATTAAATATAATTGCTGGTGTTTTATTTTCAGTTTTTAATTTAAATGCTAAATCAACAATATTAATATTTTCATTTTCTAAATGGTCGTGGTTATATGTATCTAAAATTAATTTAATATTATCTGATTCACTATTATCAACCATAAATTTTAATAATTCATTAAAATATGTATTTGCTTGGGATAACTCAATCCTAGCATCAAAATTATTTTTAAAATATAAATGTGGTTCTAAATTTCCTAAATCAAAATATTTTTTTAATTTAATTGCTAAATCCCAAATATCAGGTGGTGTTGGGTATAATGTTTTTTCTAAAACAGTTTTATCTTTAATTGAACTGATATCAACTAATGATAATGGATGTACAACATTTAATTTATTATCTTTATAATAATATCTTTGTAAATTAAAAAATCTTTTATCACAAATAACTTTACCAATATTTTTATTTTGAACCCTAGATAACCAATTAACTAAATCATCTGTATTACCAATAGTTGCTGATAATCCTAATACAGGAATATTATTTAATAATTTAATAATATGTTCCATAGTTCTACCTTCTTCTTTACCCATCATATGAATTTCATCAATTACTAACCAATTAAAATCAATATTAATTAATGGTAAATAATCTAATACAATATCACACGTTCCAACAATTGCAGATGAATGATTTAATAATTTAATTAAATCATCTCTATTAGGATTACTTTGATAAGTTTTTGTAATAATTGGAACACTAGTATTAATAATTGATTCAATATATGCTGACATTTGCCAAGCAAGTGCATCTGTAGGTACAATAAATAATGCTTTCCCTTTTGTTGTTACATATCCAGATAAAACACTTTTACCAGCAGATGTTGGTGTATTAACAATTGTTGAAATATTGTTATCAATATTTTCAATTACTTTAACTTGCCAATCATCAAATTTAACAAATCCTTTATTATTTAATGGTGGCATCTGTGAATAAAATGTTGTAAACTGTAATTCAATTAAATCTAATGTTTCAACAATCTTATTCATCATATTAATATATAATTTATAATCATTAATAATATTATCTGTCAAAGAAAAATTATCCTTTTCTAATAATCTTAAATAAATATTAGCGATAGCACTGTGTTGCGGTTGCGGTTGTAGTACATTGTGTTGTGATTGTGATTGCAGTGTCATATTTTTTACATTATAATTATTCAATTGTTGTTTTAATACTTCTAATAGTTTTCTAGTCTTACCTTCTTTTGTTGTAGGTAAACTAGCAACACCATGTAATTTAATATTTTCAATATCATTCTGAACTGCTCTATTCTTTTTTTCAATATAATTTTGGATAATAATATTTTCTTTTACATTTAATTTAATACCCTCATTTTTTTTATTTAATAATTTTTCTTCTTTTGATAATTCTGGATTAATATATTCGTGTACTAATTTAGGATTAAAACTATTTGATGGTTTTAATGAAAGTTTAATATTACCTTCTTGAATTGGGTCATACTTTTTTTGAAAAAAACTAAATTCCCAGTTTCCCTTATTGTCAATAATATTTTTATTATTGGCATTAATGTTTTTCCCTTTATTGTCAATAATAGGTTTATTATTGGCATTATTAGTAATATTTTTATAATTTTTATTAACTGTTGTCATAATATTTCTATTAATTAATAAAAAGTATAACTATAAATGATTTTCTAAATTAATTCTTATTTTTTACAAATATCACACAATATACTTCTAAGAGTTAAATTTAAATGTCCGTTATAACATTTTAATTTATTTATAATTATTTCATCTGATACATTAATATTTAAACTTTTAATTTGTAAAAATAATTCTTTTAATTTAGTATCAGATAAATTATTATTTTGTTCTAATTCAATAATATCACCATTCTGAGTAAATTGTAATAAAATATTAAACATATCTGGTTTTGTTAAATATATTTTCATTAATGTTCTAAAATCGGGGTCATTAAATAATTTAATAGTTTTATCATTTTGTGAATCAATTATTTCTTCAGGTATTTGTTTAGATTTTGTTTTATTAGGGTTAACTTCTTTATTAGGATTAGGATTATTATTTATATTAATACTTATCCCTTGTTTATTAAATACATCTAATAATTTATCAGTCAACATAATATTATTTGTTAATACATTAATAATAACAATATCATTATTATTCATTCTAATCATATTAGGACCTTTAATTTCTTTATCATTATACATAAATATTAAACAACTTGCTTCATCAATAGATAAATTTAAGTTAGTAAAATATAATAATAAATCATTGTGTCCAAACATTAATTCATCTGATAAAGTCAATACAATCTTTTTAATATGATATTCATTATTTACACAAAGATTAAAGATTAACGGCATTTAATTAGTTATTTATTTATAATATATTTTTAATTAAAAATATTATAAATCAATTTTTTTTATTTAACAATAATCTTTATTATATTTAATATATAATTTTCATAATATAACAAAAAACTAATAATACTAGTTATATTAAATAATATTTATAATTGTTAAAAAAAATTGATAATTTAATTATTTATAACAATAATTTTAATATATTAAATAGAAAATGGAAAGATTATTAAATTATCAAGTCCCACATGTATTACAGTTAGAAGAATCATTATTAAATAATAATTGTATTCTTGATTGTTCTGATACTGGAACAGGAAAAACATATACAACATTAGCATTAGTTAAAAAGCGTAATTTAACACCTTTTATTATTTGTCCGAAATCGGTTATTAAATCTTGGTTAGATGTTGCTAATGAATTTAATGTTAAAATATTTGGTATATGTAATTATGAATTATTAAAAAATAATAAATATTATAATGAAAATTTAGAGAAAATAGATTTCCAATATATGGAAATTGTAAAAGTTGGTGATAAAGAAACCCGTGTATTTTTATTTCCTCAAGATATTATTGTTATTTTTGATGAAGCACATAGATGTAAAAATCATAAGAGTGAAACTTCTCAATTATTATTATCTATTAAAAAAAGTAATGTTAAAATGGTGTTGCTTAGTGCAACATTAACAGATAAATTAGAATGTTTTAAACCATTTGGCGTAGTATTTAATTTTTATAATGATGTCAAAGAATTTAAATCTTGGATAAGGTCTCAAAAAATAATTAATAAAATTAAATATAATAATTCTATTTTAACAAATGACCAAATATCATTAGATATTATTCATAATAAATTATTTCCGAGATTTGGTTCAAGAATGAAGATTAAAGAATTAGGAAATTTATTTCCTTCTAATCAAATATTATGTCAATCTTATCTAAGTGAAAATACAGAAAAAATTAATGAGCAATATAATATTATTAAACAAGCATTTTTGGAATTAAAAAATTTAGAATTAAGGTCTAAAGCATTTGGTAAAATTATTAGAGCAAGAATGAAAATTGAAATGTATAAAATTCCTATTATGTTAGATGTAATTAAAGATGGTTTAGAAAATAATTTATCAATTGCAATTTTTGTTAATTATAAAGAAACATTATTTTCATTATGTCATTATTTAGACACAGATTGTGTTATATTTGGTGATCAATCACTTGAAGAAAGAAATAATAATATTGATAGATTTCAATCTAATCAATCGAATATTATTATTGCTATTATACAAGCGGGAGGAGTTGGTATCAGTTTACATGACATTCATGGTAATCATCAAAGAATGAGTGTAATTAGTCCTACATGGTCAGGGCAAGATATGCAACAAGTTTTAGGTAGAATACATAGAGCAGGTTCACAATCAACAGCATTACAAAAAATTATATATTGTGCAAATACATATGAAGAATCTATTTGTAAAATAATTAAAACAAAATTATCAGTTATATCACAAATTAATGATAATGATTTATCTGGTTTACCTATGACTGATGAATTATTTGAAGAAACAAAATTTGATAATAATAATTTATTCATAAAAAAATAAAAAATATAATTTACATTTTTTATTTATTTAATATTTATTTATTTATTTATTTTTTAATAAAACTTAATTTTTGCTTTTAGCATCAAAATTAATAAAATTTAATTTTTGCCTTTTAGCATCAAAATTGATTTTATGTTAATAAAATCTAATTTTTGCCTTTTAGCATCAAAATTGATTTTATGTTAATAAAATCTAATTTTTGCCTTTTAGCATCAAAATTGATTTTATGTTAATAAAATCTAATTTTGCCTGATGACTTGATAACCCCAACCATTGCATCAGGTTCATTTTCATAAATACTGTATAATTTATTAGTTTCTAAATCTTTCAAAAATTTATCATCATTATACTCAAAATATTCATATCCTTCAGGTGCTGTTAATACTTTGACTTTATTAGATTTAATACTAGGTTCTTTATCTACAGTATCATTAGACTTTTGTTTATTTAATTGACGTTCTAATATTTCAATATATTTATCTTTTTCTGTTAATTGTTTACTCATAGATTGAATATAAGATACTTTTCTAAAATTAGCCAGTTCCTCATTTTTTGTTTCTACATCAATAGTTAAATCTTCTACTTGTTTTTTCAAATGTTTATTTTCTTTATTTAATTCTTTAATATTATTTTTTAATTTAACATATTCCTCAAATAAATTAAATTCTTCAGTATACATTCTTAATTGATTAATTGATTTATTGATATTATCAATAATCATTTCATCACTACTTAATGAATTACTCATTGTTATGTATATATAAAAAATTGTTTTTAAATCATATTAAATACAAGGACTATTATGAACTATATTAATATGGAAAACCAAGATAAAACAATCACTTATTTAAATAAAACAGTTATTGTTAAACAATATTTATCAGAATCAGATGAACAATTTAATAATAAATTAGAAATTATTAAAAAGTTAGAATTAAATAATGTAGAATGGAAAGAAGCAAGTAAATTAGTAAAAATATGGTATAATGTTAAATATAAAAAATGTAGGTATCCTTATGAACTATATAATAAAGTTATTAATTTATAAAAAATGTAGATATCCTTATTGAGGAATAATAAAGTTATTAATTTATAAAAAAAGTTATTAATTTAATCTTCATCTAAATTATAATTAAAATATTTAACACCTATATATTCATAAAATATTAATTTTTCATAATATATACTTGATTTATCTAAAATAATTTCATTAGGTGAATTATCTAATTTATTTTTTACTATATAAAATTCCATCATATTTTTATTGTTAATATCAAAATCTAACATATCAACATCAAGATTTAATAAATTACATACTTTTTCATAATATTTATCATTGTTAATTTTGTATTTAATATAATCTATCCATTTACTATCATTTATTGTATTATTATTAAAATCAACAAATCCACCATTATTTAATTTTATATAAATATCATTTTTCCTTTCAAATATTTTTGTAATCATATCATTAGAACCAAATATCCAATTATTATTAGTTTTTAATAAATTTAGATAATCAATTATATGAGTAACATAATGTGTTTTACTTTCATCTGATAATCTTTGAAATCTATTACTACTATAACCTCCTTTTTTGTGTTTTTTAATTAAATTACCATTAATGTGCTTAAATTTATTAAATTTATTTTTAAAATCATAAATAATACATTCATTACCATTAACAAATATAATAGAACCATCATAAGTTTCAATATATTTATCAATATAATCTAAAATAAATTTATTTGAACAATTATAAATAAATATATGTGATTTTATATTTGGAATAATATACTCAAATATAAATTCTTTATTATCATTAATACCTGCATATATAAATATACCATTTTCAAAAGTTATATTTTTTGAAAATTCAAATATTTTTGTTAATATTTTTACAACATTGTGTCTATTTAGTCTGTCTTTTATATTTTTAGCAGTACATAATTCTTTTTCTATAAATGTACTAAAGACAATAATTGAAAGGCACAGCAAGAGTTATAAGAGATGATTGTGTATCTGCTTTAATAGATTCAAGATATTTTATTTTATTAATTGTATCTGTATTATCAGTTGTATTCATATTACCAGTTGTATTCATATTATTGAACATTATAAAATATATTTTTATATATTTTTTAATTATTAGAAGCCCATTTTTTATTAATATTAAAATCAGTTATTTTTCTAGAACTATCCCAATCTTTTAATAAAGATGTTCCAGGTGAAGTTTCTTTAGGACATATTTTACATTTTTCATTAGAAATACAAACTGGAGGTCTTTGCATTGGTACTTGCCAATTAGTTGAATCTAATAAATTATATTCATTTTCCCAGTCTGACACAATTCTTTTACCTAATGGAGCATAGAATTCAGTAGGTAATTCATTATAAACAAAATCACTATTTACACTTTTATCTTTAACAATACCTTTTTCTTTAACTTTTTCTAATGATGTGATTGCTTCATCAAGAGTTAATAATTTACTATTTAATTTTAATGTTACATTTTTAACATCAACATCATCTAAAATACCGTTACTTCTAAGTTCTCTAATTAATTGATTGTAATATTTAACTGTTGATGATTCAGTTCCTGCTGAACCTTTAACAGATAATTCAGTTTTTAATTCTTGAATTTGTTTTTCAAAATCTTTTTTAATTTGGTCTAATTGTAAATCACATGTAGTTTTTGGTATAGTTGATGAACCATCACCAGATAAACCTATAGTATCTAATATAGGTTCAGGTGCTGGTGTAGTATTGTCAGATACAGGTATATAAGGTGAATATACAGGAGCAGGAGCATATGTTGGCGCAGAAGTAGAAGAAGTAGCAGTAGTAGAAGAAGTATTAGCAGAAGAATTTGTTTGGTTTATTTTGTATAAACTATCAACATCAGCGAACGGTTCACAATTAATATTATCAACAATAAGCATAACAAATAATAATATACCAACAATTAATATATTATCATTAGAACTTAATTGTTGTCTTGGTATCATTTTTAATAATGCATAAATTATTGCGACAAATAAACCATATTTAACAAGTTTCTTATTATCACACTTTAACATTTATATAATATATTAGATATTTTTATTAAAAGTAATATTTTATTTTTTATTATACATAATTGTTAAAACTAATACAATTATAATTAATAATAAATTTATTGAATACATTATAAATAATAAAGAAACATACGGATATATTTTATTAGAAAATATTAATAATATTGGATTTATAATTTCTTTTTCTAATTTCATTTTATTATCTTCTTTATTAATTTCAACAACAATTCTATTTATTACATCTTTCGTAATCTTATCAACCATTATTAAATAAATTAGATTTTTATAATATTATAAACACAATATTATATTATTTTTTATTAGTAATTATAAAATATATAACTTAAAGATATACTTTTATAATATATTACAGTAATAATGAAAGTATACAAATTTCAACATTCACACGATATTGAATATTATTTATCAGATGATGTTTATTCTGAAGAACCAGAATCATTTATCGGTTGTTCTAAAACAACAAGATTAATAGTTAACAAAAAACATCTTAAAAATAATGAATATGTTTTTATGAAATATATTAAATCATCATCTGAATGGGTTTTATCAGAAGATAAATATAAATTAGCAAAATTATTTATTACTAAGGAATGGGTTCATAATAATTTAATTAAATATAAACCAGAAAAAACTGATGAAGATTTAAAAATTGAATCTATGAAAGCACCTGAAATATTATTATTAAATGATGATGAAAAATTTAAAGATGTCAATGGGAATATTTTAGATATTGAGGTTAGAGGATGTAGAGATATGAATAATATTTATTTTAAAGTAAAAGATGTTTCTGATAAATTTAATTTAGGTAATGTAAAAAATACATTAACAGTTAGTGATTCATCATTTGAAAGAAATATACATTATAAACTTTTTAAAATCAATGTAGATAAGTCTCTTGACAACGATACTAATAAAAATACAAAATATTTATTTTTAACTTTTGTGGGATTAACTAAATTATTATATGTGTCACGTTCAAAAAATGCAGAACATTTTCAACAATGGGCTAATAATATTTTATTTATTCATAAACTAGGAACAAAAGAAGCCAAAAGAAAATTATATAATAATTTATTAGGTTGTGAAATTGATGAAAGTAGAAAAGTAATTAAATGTAATTCTAGTGATGTATCTTGTATTTATTTAGTAACTTTAGGATATGTTAAAAATTTAAGAAATACATTTAATATTCCTGATGAAATAAATGATAATATGATTGTTGTTAAATATGGTAGAACTGATGATTTATATAGAAGATTAAAAGAACATGAAAATAGTTATGGTAAATTAGATAATGTTAAAGTATTATTAAAAATATATAGTTATGTTGATAGTGAATATGTATCAAAAGCAGAAAGAAATATTAAACACTATATGAAGGCTTGTAAATATACATTCAAACCTATTATTAATAGTGATATTGAATATAAAGAACTAGCAATTGTGTCAAGTGATAATTTTGATGGTATTAGTGAACAATATGATTTAGTAAAGAATAATTATGGTGGTAATTGTAAAGAATTAATTCATAAACTTGATAATATTGATAACCATTATAAAATTAAAATATTAGAAAAAGAAAAATTATTATTAGAAAAAGAAAATGAAACAAATAAAATGAAAATTGAATTATTACAACTTAAATTAAAATTATCAGAATAATTTTATAATATAATATTGTGTTTATTATATTATAAAAATATATTATCTTTTATTAGTAATGATAAATTATAATTATAATATAGAAACAATTAATAATTATAATATAGAAACAATTAACAATACAGAAATTATAAATTATGAAAATGATTTATTAAAAGATTTAAATTATAACCAAGACGAAAATATTAATAATAATATAACAATAAACATAAATGATTTTTATAAGGTTGATGATAATATATACAATTTAAATAATGGTATAGACCACATTATCAAACAGATTTATTTAGAAATTAACATTAATGATTATTATGAATTAGTTAATAGTGAATCAAAAGATTTATTATATTCATTTCTTGATACAGAATTATATATTAATGAAAGTGATTGTCAAATATTGAGTTCAACAGTTCTCAGTTCTATATATGTAGAAATTATTAATACTGGTAAAGATATTATTTTTATAGATGAAAAAGTTAAAATTTATTTATATAATGATTATTATAATAAAATAATATTAACTAATGATAATGAATGTACTTTATCAATAGAATATCTTAGTAATATATCATATTTATTTGAAAACGTATATATTGTATATAATACTTTTCAACAAAATGAAAATGTAAATACAAATTATATTAAATATATAAGTAGTGACCATATTTTATATTATGATATAAATACAAGTATATATAATAAAATAATTATTAAAAATGGTTCGCTAGATATATGTAGTATTATTGGGAATTCTCCTGCAAACGGGTTAAATGATAGTATATATATTAATGATGTAGATATATGTAATGAAAATAAAAGTCTAAACAGTATAACAAAAATTATAACTATAATGGATAATGATTTTTATTTAATTACTCATATTGAAAATATGACAGATTATATAAATACTATAATTAATTCCCCTAAAAAAGAAATAAATAATAATTTTGGAAAATATAATTACACAGATACCGTATTAACAATTAATAATAATCAACCATTTTTTGTACATAACATTTTTATTAATATATAACATTTTTTATAAATATATAACATTTTTTATTAATATATAACATTTTTATTAATATATAACATTTTTTATAAATATTTAATTTATATTTATAAAGAATTAATAATAATTATATTTAACTAATTATCAATGTTTGTTGATAGTGATATTATTAATTATAAGTCAGCCTTGAAAACTGATTTATCATATTTTGAGGAAAAACAAAATAATAATATTATAAATTTAAATGAATTTCAAACATTACATAATAATGATAACAATAATTATTCTATATCAGAATATATTTTAAAATTAGAAGAGAATTTTATAATTAACAGATTATTTTTAAAATTAGATTTAGATATGTATGAAGAATTATTGTCAAATGATGATTTAATTTATTCATTATTTAATACAGATATTGTATTTAAATCACATAATATTGATATTATTGATATTAAAATATTAGATAGTTTAGTGTTAAATAATGGTGTTAATGATAATAATGATAATACAGAAGAAATAAATAAAGTAGTTATTGATTTATATAATTTTAGTAAATATGTTACATCTATTAAAACTAATAAAAAAGGATTATATATCCAAGATAAAATAACATTATCACTATGTATAACATATGATAAATTGTTACAAGATTTTATTAAAGATAATATTTATATTGAATATGAAACATATAATAGTGATGATTTTTTAGACCGGGATATTATTAATATGAGAGAAAAGTATAGTAATATTTATTTTAATAGTGATATCATAGGTATTAATAGGACCGAAGATGAAATTAATTTTATGTATATTGATTATGATAGAGATTTATATATATGTCTATATATTAATTCTGATTCTAATGATATAGATAATACAATTAACAATATTACATTAAATAATGATACTCAAATTAATTATTATCAAATAGATGTATTAAATAAAAAAGTATACATCATTCCACTTAGATATGATTTTATTGATAATTTAGATAATTTAAATTATTATGTTCAAAATAATACAAATATTGAATTATATAGAAAAGAAAATAAAATATATAATTTAACTGATAGATATAAAACATTTTCTTTAAAAACTGATTTTAATGTTTATAATTCTGATATTATTATCCATCGTGTTAGTTATTATTCTGTTTAAAAAATATTTATAATTACTATGCTGTTTAAAAAATTGTTAGTTATTAATCATTAAAATATATAAAGGTTTATCTATTTTAATAATTAAAAATGTCTGAAGAAATGGATTACTCCAACAAGTTTAGTTATTCTGGTATGTCAAGTAATTTATTACAAATGCAAATTTTAAATAGAGTTATGACAAATATTAATTTTAACACTGGTGATCCATTTCTAGATAATTTATTAATTACATTATTACAAGGTTTTTTATTAAGTATGTTAGCAAGTGCAACTATGAATATTACAAGCATTTTACATTTATTTAATAAACAATTCAAATATTATATTTCATCTATTATTTCATTATTTTATACATTATATTATTATTTATTATCAAAGTATAGCAAAAAAACTAAAGTATTTTTGAAAACAGTTGAATTATCATATATTACAGATTCAAAAGATATTAATGAATTATATAAAGCAGTTAATTGGTATCTAAGTAATAATGAAAAGATTGATTATTTATCAGAAACAAATTTAAATTTTACATTTACTAAAAAAGTTGCCCCAGAAAATAAAAATGAATTGATAGATAACAATTTATTAATTAATAAGTTTATTCCCGTTGGAAAGAATAAAACTATTTTATATAAAAATAGAAAGATTACATACAAGTTATCAAATGATTTAATTACACTTTATACAGACAGAGAAAAGAAAAGAGAAAATCCAAAGATTACATTATGGGCTGATATTGATGAATATGATAAAACAGATATTGTTGAAGAATTTTGCCAACATTGTTTACAAGCATATGTTAATAGTATGATTTCTAAAAAATGGGTTCAACAGATTTATACACATTCAAAAGGTGAGTGGAAGGCTGTCCCAAGTAATAATTTTAGAAAAATGGAAACTATTGTTCTTAAAAATAATCTTAAAAATAAAGTGAAAGAAGATTTAGATTTATTTTTAAATTCTGAAGATTGGTACAAGGAAAGAGATATCCCATATTATAGAGGTTATCTATTTCACGGTGAGCCTGGAACAGGTAAGACATCAATGATTAAAGCAATGTCATTATATGCCAAAAGACATATTCATTATTTGATGTTATCAGAAATTCAATCAGATACAGAATTAATTGACCTATTAAAAAAAGTAGATTATAAAACAACAATGCTAGTTATTGAAGATATTGATGCAATGACTAATATTGTAAAATCAAGACAAACTATTGATAAAGATAATAAAAATAAAGATAATAAAGATAATAAAAAATCAAAAAATATTTTAGATAATGAGGATAGTTCAGATGAAGATAATAATATTACAAACAAATCGTTCAATAAAGATAAAGATAAACTAAATAATAATAAAGATAATAAAGATAATAAAAATAATAAAGATAATAAAAATAATAAAGATAATAATACTACAAAAGAAGTACGCACTAATACTAATTTAACATTATCAGGATTATTAAATGTATTAGATGGTGTATTTGTGTCACACGGAAGAATTTTAATTATGACATCAAACCATCCAGAACAATTAGATAGAGCATTATTAAGACCAGGTAGGTGTGATTGTAAATATGTATTTGATAATTGTAATAGAGAACAAATTAAAGAATTATATTATTTATTTTTCAATGAATTAATTGATAATAAAGATTTAGATAATGTTGAAGAAAATAAATATTCTCCTGCACATATTTCTTCAGTATTTCAAATTTATAGAAATAATCCAAAAGAAGCAATTAATCACTTAGATGATGATTTAACAGATTTCTCATCTTTATAATAATATTCTTTATTATTATTAATTAGTTGTATATATATGTCTATAACGTTCATTATTATAAAATATTATAAAATATTTTATAAAAACGAATTTTTATTTTTATAATAAAACAAATTATATTTTATTTATAAAAACAAATTAAATTTAATATAAATTCTTTATTAATATTATTTTCATTATCATTAACATTTTTTGTCTGAATCCAAGGTTCATCTTTATCATCAATAGGTAATATAACTGGATTACCTAAATAATCAATTCTTTTACCAGGATATATAAATGATTTCCAAATATATGTTAACATATTAGGTTGATTTAAATTAGGATGATTAAATGGTTTTACAAATATATTATGTTGTTTAGGTAATTCACTCCAATGTAAACTAGGTTTCAGATGATGCATCATATGATATCCATTATTAAAAGTTAAATAATTAATAATTGAACCAGTTAGATTTCTAGCAGTATTAATAGGTTCTTTGATAGTCGGCTCAACTATATCACATCCATCATGTTGTATAATATTAATACTAACTATAAACCATTGTGCAAATAAATGAGGAATATAAAATAATAATAAAAATTTGTATGGATTTAAATATAATAAAAATAGATTTGTAAATATTATAATTCTAAATTGGTTCATAGCATTATAATAAAAACTTGTTCCTTTTTGTAACATAATATATTTAATATCATTAATTAATATTTTTGGTGCTACTGTTGGTTGAAATAATAAAAAGTTTAATAAATTCCATTTATATCTTAACTTTGTAGTTCTCATAAAATCTTTTTTAGTTTGTGTATATACGTGATGACTTTTATTGTGTCCTGGAACAAAAGATAAAACAGGATGACCATATGATAATGATAATAATGTTTCAAAAATTTTATTATAATTATTATTTTTAAAAACACTACAATGTATAGTATTATGAACTATTGTAGAACAAGCAAATGAAAAATAACATAATAATAGAACTGCTACAAGTTTCATATATAGAGATAAATAATTAAACCAAATCCAAGAAGTTATGGTTATAACAAAATAATTATAAACCCAAAAAATAGTTCTTTTATCTTGATTATTTTTTAACATTTTATTATAATTAATAAAATATTTTTTTATAATAAGAATTATTGTTTATTATTATAAATTAAATAAGTAAGTCATTACTTTTTTAATATGTAATATATTTTCATTATTAATAATTTTATTTATAAAGATATCAGTTTTATTCATATCTTCAATCATATATTTAGTTTCAATCAAATCAAACATTTTTATAAAGTATATTTTTATTATATCATACTAGATTTTTTTAACAAACATCAATATAATAATAACTATAATTAATGACAATAAACCACATCCACATATAAATGTAAATATATTCAAAATAAATAATAAAAAATTATTTATTTTAATATCTCTATCCAACTGTTTTAATATTTTATTTTCTTCTTTATCTTTTTTGGGTTTATTATCTTTTTTGGGTTTATTATCTTTATTATTATAATTATCATCTAACTGAGTTATATTAGATAATTCAATAATATGAGACATTTTATAATTAGTTACCAAATTATTATTAATGATTATGTATTAATGATTATTATATTCAATTATTTTTAATAAAAAAATTGATTAATAAAATATATATGTTTAAAGGTTTTTCTATCATAATATAATATAAATGACAACAAACCCTGCATTTTATAGTGAAGATATTAAAAAGATTGAAAAGATTGAATTTTCAATCTATACTAATAAAGATGTTAAATCACATTCTGCTGTTTCAAGTGACCCATATGGTATTGATTTACCAGAATCATATGAGAACTATGAACCAAAGAAAGGAGGGCTTGTTGATTTAAGATTAGGAACGTGTGAAATATATTTAAATTGTTCTACTTGTGGTTTAAATTTAAATGATTGTCCCGGGCATTTTGGTCATACTGAATTAGCAGAACCAGTTTTTCATTTTGGATTTATGAATCACTTAAAAAATGTATTACAGTGTATTTGTTTGAAATGTTCTAAAGTATTAGTAGAAAAAACAGAAACAGATATTAAGAAAATCATAAATAAAAAACCAGAAGTAAGATTTAAGGAAATTAAACTTTTAACTAAAAACTCATCTTTCTGTATTCATTGTGGTGTTCCTGTTCCAACTATTAAAAGAGAAGTAAAAGAAAATGGTTCAATTAGAATTGTTGTAGAAAGAGATTTAGAAAATGTTGGTCATGTTGATAATACAGGTATTATGGAATTTGGAAAGAAATCAAGAGAAGTATTATCACCAAGAGATTGTTATAATATTTTAAGAAATATTTCAAATGAAGATTGTATTTATCTCGGTTTTAATCATAAATTACAAAGACCTGAAGATTTGATTATTGAAAGGTTCCCAATTCCACCAGTTATTATTAGACCAACAGCAAAGATTGATTATATGTCGGCAGCAACAATGGAGGATGGATTAACTTTAAAAATTTCAGATATCATTATTGCTAACAAAAGAGTTAGACAACAAATGGAAAAAGAAACAGCAGGTAATGAAATGTCAACTTATAATCAAGATATTTTTAATTTGTTACAATTACATGTTGTAAATTATTTTGATAATGAAATTGTAACTTTACCAAGGTCAGAATTTAAAACAGGTGGTAAGATTGTTAAATCAATTAGCGACCGTATTAAAGGAAAAGCAGGAAGAGTAAGATCTAATTTGATGGGTAAAAGAGTGGATTTTTCTGCCCGTTCAGTTATTACGTGCGACCCTTATATTGATATTGACCAAGTAGGTATTCCTAAAAAGATTGCAATGGAATTAACAATTCCAGAAGAAGTAACACCATTTAATATTAAATATTTAACAGGACTAGTAAACAATGGTCGTGATAAATATCCAGGTGCTAACTTTGTAATTAGAATTAATTATAGGGATGGAAAACCAGAAGTTCAAAAGATTGATTTGAAATATAGAAAGAAATCAATTAAATTAAATTTTGGTGATATTGTAGAAAGACACTGTATTGATGATGACTATGTTTTATTCAATCGTCAACCTACATTGCACAAACCTTCTATGATGGGTCATAGAATTCAAGTTATTGATGATGACAAACTAAATACATTTAGAATGTCTGAATCCGTTACTAAACCATACAATGCCGATTAACAACCATCAAAGGTCGGTAAAAGGGAAGTTTAAAAGACTTTTCTAGTTAATAATTAATAATTAATTATTAGTTATTAGCAAAACATCTTGTTGCGGGAACCTCCTTAGAACTCTAATTACTACTCTTTTTTAGAAATAATTAAGAGGAACACGATTAATAGTCGTACCCAATAGTAATAATATTAGAGATTGGACAATCCGCAGGGTTACTATCTAAGTCCGTTTATATAATAAATAGGTTAGGATATGATAGGCTCTCAACGACTGAACGGATGTTGGTGGACAATAATAAACTTAGCCAGTTTTAGTCTGCTTAAGATACAGTCTAATCCTTATAGAAATATAAGGTATAAATGTTTGATGGGGATAATATTTAACAATTGTCCACAACAGGTGACTGCTAATAAGGTTGGTGTATATACCTTATTGGGAAAACAGTGTAAATACATCTTTAATATAATCACCTAGTTTTTCAAATGGAACTTTATTTGAAAAGCAACACTGCCAAATTGCGGGAACATCGTAAAGCTTAAACTACTAAGTTTAATAAGTAATTATTAAATGGCTTGGGTGAAAAATCTGAGGTATAGTAAAAATGTTTAAGATAACATCTTAATTACTTAAAAAGTAATTACATAACCATATTATAAATGTTAGAAGAAACTAAAGAAACCGGTGTCATATACAAAATAACTAATTCATTAAATAATAAAATATATATTGGTAAAGCAAATTCTTATGTTAAAAATAAAGAAAAATACTACAAACATGGAATTAAAGGTCGTTTCAGTAGACATATTAAAAATGCTATGAACGGTTCTAATGAAATACCATTATTATATAATGATATTAGAATAAACGGTAAAACTAATTTTAATATCGAAATTATTGAAATATGTTTAAAAGAAGAACTAAAAAATAAAGAAACATATTATATAAAATTATTTTTATCATATGATAATAATATTGGATATAATTATTTTGTTGGTGATAATAAACCTCAAGATAAAAACCATATTATTAAGTATAAAGAAAACAAAGTAACCAATAATATAAATAGAGCAAAAGATGGTAAATTAAGAAAAAGTGAAGAAACACGTATATTACCACAAAATATTTATAAAAGGTATAATGGTTACTTTGTTCAAATAAAAATAAAAGATATATTATATAATAAATCATTTTTAAGTTCTAAAGACACTGACAAAGAAAAATTAAATAAATCAATTATATGGTTAGAAGAAATTAAGAAGTTAATTGATAATCCGCAGCCAAGGGGCTAAATATGCCTAAGGTTCAGAGACTTGATGGTAGTGGGTTTGATTAGAGTTATTTAATCAGGCTTAAGGTAAAGTCCGTCCCATAATGAAAGTTATGGGGTTAAACGGAAATGAATATTCACTTACCGCAATCAATTCAAGCACGAAATGAATTAAAAAGAATTGCGAATGTAAAATACCAAATTGTTGGAGTAAAAGATTCAAGTCCTATTATTGGATGCCAACAAGATACACTTTCAGGAGCATATATGTTAACTGAACCATCTGTAAAATTAATGGGATGGGAAGTAGCAAATATTTTATGTAATACAACATCAGATACTAAATTTGATATTGATATGAATAAAGAATATACTGGTCATGAAATCTTTTCACATATTATTCCAAGTGGAATTAATAATGTTAATAAAAATATTGAAATTAGGGATGGAAAACTTATTAAAGGTTATTTAGATAAGTCTTCACTTAGTTTTGCAAAGAATTCTATTATTCACTTTGTTTGGGATAAATGGGGACCTGATAAAACTAGAAGATTTATTGATGACTCACAAAGATTAGTATTAAATTATTTATTAACTAGAGGACAAACAGTTAGTTTTGGTGATATTTTATTAGAAAAAGAAACTAATCAAAAAGTTCAACAGATTATTGAAAATGCTATTTTACAATCTAAATATGATATTACACAATTTGAAAATGACGCACAAGAAGGGTCTGATAATATCCCTGTTGATATTATTGAAGGTCGTATTTCATCTGATTTAGCAATTGTTCAATCTAATGTAGGAATGATGTTAATGCAACATTTTAATATTAATAATTTCTTTTGGGCTGCCGCTAAATCTGGAGCAAAAGGAAATGCATCTAATGTTTCTCAAATTAACGGTGTATTAGGTCAGAACAATGTTGAAGGAACAAGAATTAAAAAGAAAGTAGAAGGACGTTCTCTAGTCTATTTCCATAAAGACGATGATACACCTGAAGCACGTGGATTTATTAAGAATTCTTATTTATCAGGATTAAAAGGTTTTGAATGTTGTTACAATGCTATGGCAAGTAGAGAAGGTCTTATTGATACTGCGATTAAATCAGTAACTAGAGAAACACCTTTAATTATTATTGAAAATGGACAATCTAAATATGTTAAAATTGGTGATTGGATTGATAATAAATTAGATAATCCTGATAATAAAGATAAAGTAGAAAATCATCAAGATAGAAATTTAGAAATTATGGATGTTGATAATATTTATATTCCAACTGTAGATGATAAAGGTAAAGTAACTTGGGGAACAGTTACAGCCGTAACAAGACACGACCCAGGTAATCAATTATATGAAATTAAAACATATAGTGGTCGTAAGGTTACAGTTACTGAAAGCCAATCATTATTAATTTGGAATAATGAAACTAAAGAAATTAGAGAAAAACTTACACCATTAGTTAAAATTGGTGACCAAGTACCAATTACATGTGTATTACCACAATCACCAATTATTAATAATTATATTAATATGGTAAAATATTTTTCAAAAAATGAATATATTTATGGTACTGACTATAATAAAGCAATTGAAATGATGAATGCTTCTATGTTAGGGAAAAATAAAATCCCTTCCAAATGGTGGGAAAATAATAATAATAATACATTCACTTTACCATATACAAGTAAAGCTAGATTACAAAGAGCATCAATTAGGTCAAAACAAATTAAAGATAATTATATTTATCCATATTCAGCAAATAGAGAAGATATTTTAATTCCTGACAAATTTGAATTAAATAATGATAATGGTATATTTATTGGATTATTTTTAGCAGATGGAAACACAGATAAAAACTCAGTTAGAATTACAAAACAAGATATCAATATTAAAACATTTGTAAAAAAATGGTTTGATAATCATAATATTAATTGGAATGAAGATAATAAAATTAATGATGTTGGAACTACGGAAACAGTAAGAGGAAATAGTTCTATATTAGCAACATTTTTAAATAAATTAGTAAATAAAGGTTCTCATAATAAACATTTACCAGATGAATCATTTACAGCACCTGATGAATTTATTATTGGACTATTAAATGGATATTTTTCTGGAGATGGATGTATTACTAAAAATTCAATTGAAGTTAGTTCTGTATCATATAGATTAATTGAAGGAATTAATATGTTATTATCTAGATTAGGTATTTTTGGTAAAATTACTAAAATTCAACACAAAAAAAATAATTTTAATACACAAAATATTAAACCAGTATATAATTTAAGAATTTCAGCACAATGGGCTAAAATGTTCTCAACTAAAATAACATTATTAGAAGAAAATAAAAATAAAAAATTAAAAGAACATAACTGGATTGATAATCATATGATTTTTGAAACTTTTAATGATGTTGTATTAGATAAGATTATTGAAATTAATATTATTGATACTAAAGAACATCCTAAAGTATATGATTTAACAATTCCTGAAACATTTAATTTCTGTATCGCTAATGGATTAGGTTGTAGAGATACAGCATCTACAGGATATATTCAAAGACAGTTAATTAAGGGTCTTGAAGACTTGATGATTAATTATGATGGAACAAATAGAAATGCTAGGGGTATTGTAGTTCAAATGATTTATGGTGAGAATGGTATTAATCAATCTATTCAAACTGATATTCAATTAAATATTTTAGAAATGGATAATAAGACCTTAGAAGATAAATTAGGTTTTAGTAAAGAACAAATGAAAAAGATTGCAAAGGGTTTAAAACTTTCAGAAAAATCATTAGATGAATTTAATGAGAAATATATTAAAAAGATGAAAAGGTTTAGAGATGAATTTAGAAGAATTCAATTTAGTTCAACATTAAATTATAAAGTATTAGAAGATAAGTTTATGTTACCTGTTAATCTATTCCGTATTACTCAATTCTATTCAACAAAGAAAGAGAATATTGAGTTATCACCAATGGATATTGAAGATGAAATTAATAAATTTTTAGAAGATTATGATAATAGATTAATTACATTATTAAAACCAACTGATAAATTTATGAAACAAGATGATAGAGAATTAAAGTTTTTATTAGAAATTGCTTTGAATGAATATTTAGCACCAGTTAAATGTATATTTGAATATGGATTAACTAAAAAATCTTTCAAAGAAACTATGGATGAAATCCGTTCTAGTTTTATTAAAGCAATTATTGAACCTGGTGAAATGGTTGGTATCTTGGCAGCACAATCTATTGGAGAACCAACTTCACAAATGACTTTGAACACAAAGCATTTTGCAGGTGCATCAAAGAAAACTAATACAACAAGTGGTGTTGCACGTATTCAAGAATTATTCCATTATTCAAAGAATATCAAGACGCCTCAAATGATTGTATATTTTCAAGAGCCATATGATACAAATGAAACAGCATTAAATAGAATTGTTAGTAATTTCAAGTATTTGAATATTAGGCAATTATATTCTAGTGCTGAAGTATATTATGATATTGGAACAAATGATATTAATGGTAAGAAATTAAAGAATGACAAAGTATCAATGCCATTCTTTGTTAATAATCAAAAGGTTGAAATTAGTACTTTACCTTTTGTATTTAGAATTAAAATTAATATTGAAAAGATGTTAGAAAAAGAAACAAGTTTATTAGATATTAAAACTAAATTTATTTCATATTGGTATAAGAACTATACTAATATCAAAAATTTAAAAAAGTCTGACAAAGAAATTATTAGTAGAGTTAGTAGATGTGCTATTTTATCTAATTTACCAACTGACGAAGAACAGATATTACATATTAGATTTAATATGTCTGCTTTCAATTATAATATTATTACTGACTTTTTAAAAATGATTTTAGATGATATTACATTGAAAGGTATTGAAAATATTAGTAATGTTGATGTTGTACAAGAAAGAAGAATTAAATTTGATAATAAATCAGGAGAAGTTATTGATATTAAAGAAAATGTAGTTTATACTAGTGGTATTAATTTTGATAGTCTCAAGATGATTAAAGGAATTGATTTTAGTAGAACAAGATGTAATAATATTGATACTATCTTAAAAATGTATGGTATTGAAGCAACAAGACAAATTCTATTATATGAATTGAAAACAACTTATAGTGAAGGTGGTTCAAATATTAATGTTAATCATTTATCATTATTAGTAGACCAAATGTGTCATATGGGTGAGATTACAGCGATGGATAGACACGGTCTAGCAAAGATTGATATTGACCCTATTGCTAGAGCATCATTTGAAAAGACAATGGACCATTTTATTAACGCTGCAGTTTTTAATGAGAAAGATACATTATCTTCAGTTAGTTCAAGAATTGCATTAGGTAAAGTTATTCACGGTGGTACTGGTGCTTTTGAATTATTATTAGATACAAAGAAAATTAAAAATTCAGAATATACAGAAAATGAAACTGGAGGGCGTATTACATTTACACCACTAGAAGAAGAATTATTATTAGTAGATATTGTTAAAAATGATACTGTTAATAAACACTTTTTTAATCCCCATTTAGGAGGGCAATAAAGCCCCATTTGGCCACTAAGGCAAGGCAATAAAAGCCCCCCATCTAAGGGGACAGTAAAAGTCTCAATTAAACCACTAAGGAAAAGACTTTTTATTTATTTAATTTATTTAATTATATTATTTTTATTAAATAATAATATAATTAAAAATATATTTATTTTATTTTTAATATGAAGTGGTGTATATTTTTAAATAATAAAGAATATGAATTATCAGGATATGTTTTAGAATATTTTAGTAATATTAAAAATAGTGATATCGAAATAGATTGTTTTTCAGAAAAAAATAATGTTTCTAAAACAGATTATTTTTCTGAAAAATATAATAATATAAAATATAAAGATAGTTTCAATATTAAAGATTATGATTATGTTTTTATGTTATCAAATGATTTATCAATGTTAAAAATTAACTTGAATAATTATTTGGATAAAATTATATTTTTGAATAATATATATTATGATTTAAAATTAAATAATGATTTAATAATCCCTTGTTATACTGGAATTAATAAATTTAATAAAAAGAAAATATTATTAGAAAATAAATTATCTATAATGTTATTTGAAACAATAGATGTAGAAGAATTAAAAAAAATATTTATACATTATGATAATATTGATTTTTATACATATGATGAAAATAATTTAGAATCTAATTTTGATAATCTAAAAAAATCATCATATGTATATATTAAAACCTTTAATCAAAAATATATTTATTTAGCACTATCATATGGTTGTTTTATAGTATCTAATAATAATTTTAATAATTATTATAATTTAAATTGTAGTATTAATTTATTAAAATCTGTTATAAAATATGACTTGGATATAGTATATGATGATTTAAATTATTATATTAGTGAAAGAAATGTTAAATTAGATAAAATTATTAAATCAAAAATAAATAATTTTATATATAACAATAATAATACTTGTTGGTTTTCAAATATTGTTGATACTTTATATTTACCTAAACCAAATATATTTATTGAGACAGGAACATATTTAGGTGAAGGTATTAGTAGAGTTATTGATGATTTTAGAACAGTTCATAGTATAGAACTAAATGAAACATTTTATAATAATGTATCTGAAAGATTTAATGATAATAATAATGTTATATTACATTTGGGTGATAGTTCAGAAGTAATGAATAAAAAAATATTTAGTATTAATGAACCAGTATTATTTTATTTAGATGCACATTTTTCAGGTGGTGAAACAGCATTTGGTAAAGAAGAAGATAAAGGTTGTCCTATTTTAAGAGAATTAGAAATATTAAATAAAAGAACTCATAAAGATATTATTATAGTTGATGATATGAGGTTAATGGGTAAACAATCATATTCAGGTATTAAAGATTCAAATATATATCCGGTAACATTATTTGATTTTAGACATGTTAATTTAGAATCTATTAAAAAAACAATTACAAAAAAAGTTATTTATTTAGAATCTGATACTATAGATAGATTAATTATAATTTGTTTATAAAAAGTTTATTTACTATATCTACACAAAGGACATATTTTATTTTTCATAAACCATTTATTACAGCAAGATAAATGACCAATAACATTATTACAATTATTACAATAAACCATAATTAATAAATTATCATTTGGTTCATAACAAATAATACATTCTGGACTATAAATATATTTAATTTCAAACCCATAATATTTAATAATTCTAATATGACTATTAACTTTATTAATTGCAATTAATAATTTGCTGTATAATATGTTAATATGTCTATTATTAATAAATTTATATATATGATTAATATATTTATCAAACTTGATATAAATATTATTATTAATACAATAATAAATAAATATTTTGATTATACTAAAATATTTTATATCATCATCAGTTAATATATGTTTATTAATTAAATAAACTAGTAAATTAAAATTATCGTATATAAATATTATTTGTTCTTCAGTAGATAATCTTAATAAATTATTAAAAATAATTTTATAATTTATAATTTGATTATTTTTATATTTAGATAAATATGATGAAAATGTATAATCATCATCTAATTCTAAATATTCATTAATTAATACTTTTTCAAATAAATTCAATTTATTAATTATATCAATATTTAATAAATCGTTATATTTATCATTAACTTTAGACAATTTATAATTTAGTAAAAAATTAAAGGTTAGTTTAATTTTAAATTTCTTTTTATATCCATCATTCATATAAATTAAATAATTATTGTAAATATCATTTTTTATATAATCAATAATTTTATTGTTTTTAATATTTATAAATTTATTATATAATTCAATAATTTTATTTTTATAGTTATCATAATTATTATATAGTTCAAATGAATTAATATAAATTAAATTAAAGTATTCAATATAATAATTTAATATTTCATCATTAGTTTCTTTAATATTAAATAAATCAATATATGCAATATCAATACTATTTGATAATATATGTAATAATAATAAATTATAAATATTGTTTGTTAATTTATTATGATTTTCTAATTTAACAAGTGTATCATATAAATTTTTATAATTATTATTTTTAATTTTTTTTATTGAACTATAAAATATTTTATGTAAATCATTAATATTATCTAAATCCATTAATTATAATAAATGAATATATTAAATATTTTTAAATAATATTAAAGATTATTATAAAAAGGAAAAAATTGCCTTGCTAGGTTCTAAAAGGACCAGTAAGGGCAAAAAATTGAAAAAAAATTATAATAACAATAATAATAATAATAATAATAATAAATTAATAAGATGATGTCAATGAATAAACTTAAGAATTTTATATTCGGTAAGAAAACAGTTATTAATCCTATTTTTGAGTATTTATTAGATAATAATAAATCAGTTTGTGTTGAAAGTATTATAAATCCAAATATAAATGATATGATTTATGAGAAATACAGTAATATTAACTTTATCAGTATACATCATATTATTTCACCGGATAATACAGTATCATTAAGTATATTAGGAAAGTTTATTGAAAATAAAAGTTTCTTACCAATTCATTTTATTGAATTGTTGATTAATAAATATAATATGATTAATAATATATCTTTTTGGAAAATAATATCTAATTGGAATGATATAACAACTGAATTTGTAAAAAAATATTCTGATAAACCATTTGACTGGTACAAGTTAATTAATAATATTGATTTGATAGATGTGCTAGATTTGTTGATTGAGAAAAAGAAATATAGTGTAATCTTAAATAAATTAAAAATAGTTTCTGTATTAAATAGAAACATAAAAAATCAAGTTATTAAATATCTTAATTTTTCAAGAGATGAATTATATATGTTTATTATTAATAATCAGAATTTAATTGATTGGTCTTTGTTATCACGAAACACGCGTATTGAATTAGATTTTATTGAGGCTACACCATATTTAAATTGGGATTATTATTGGATGTCAGAAAGAAATGATTTGACTTGGGAATTTATTGAAAAAAATATTAATCCAAGAAATGGAATTTGGAACTGGCGTAATTTAACTTTTCACGGTTGTATTACACCAGAAATAATTAACAAACATCCAGAATGTGGATGGTGTTATGAAAAAATATTTTTAAATCCAAATATTACTTTGAAAGATGTTAAAACCAATTTTTCAAAATATAAAAATATTCATAATATGTTGAAGAAATATAAATTAAAATCACCATTTATATTTGAATATGTAAAAATAATGAATTTGTGTAATAACAAATTATCATATGACCCATATTTTACATCTTCAACAATTAAATCTAAATCATTTGATAAATATCATCAAGAATTAATTCAGAAATCTTGCCACCCGAATAGAATGTTTAATTGGAATGATGAAGTTAAATATGATTATCCAGATGAATATAATTTGGAATGTAAGAAATATTTAGAAATGTAAAAATTAATTATTATTTTATTAAAACTTTTTATTTGCATAATTTTAACATTTTTAAAAAACAGATTAATAACATTAAAAAAGTTGCTCACCTTTAGGCGAAAAACGAAGTTCACCCTGCTAGACCGAAGGTCATGAGGGCGTCATACTTAATTATATTTTTACCAAAGGGGAAAATTACATTTCCTTTTAGGACTGCAGTCTTTAGATATGTCCGAAAGGACTAGTCTCCCCTCTTTCAGTGAAAGACATGTAACAACGCCTTCTAAAGAAGGTGTAGAAAAATTGCTCGCCTTGGCGGTGTTTTTTATAGAAACTTTGTTTCTATAAAAAATTGAAAAAAAAAATTTAAAACAACATAATAATATATATTATATAAGAAATGGATTTCCCAACTGCTATTCAAGCAAGAGAAAATATTGATAAGTTCAATAATGAACTATTCAACAATTTGATTAATTCAATCAAACACAAAATTCTGAATGCTGACAAACCAAAACTGGATTATGTGTTGGATTATACTCAGTTTAACAATGACACATTGATTAATAAGGTTCTCAAGTTTTTGAGAGAGAAAGGTTACAAGGTTGAACTTGTTTTTTCAACTTGTCAATGGGACACTCATGACCCTTATATCAGAATTGAGTGGTAGAAATAGTAATTTTTCAAAGAAAAATTGATTTATTTATATTATATTAATAAATTTATTTCATTTATTAAAATAATATGGCTAATATTAATATTTTTAATTTTGATATTATCAATATAATTAATAAAAATTTAGATTATGTTGATATTATAAATTTATCTAGTTCAAACAAACATTTATTTGATATTTATAAAAATAATAAAAAATATATTTGTTCAAATGAAATTATTAGTTATCAAAAATTTATTAAATATAACTTGTATAATCATTTTCCAAAAATGAAGTTATCATTTAAATTTTCATTAGAAGAAGTACAACCTGATGAAATATATAAAAATAATATTGTTAAATTAGTTATATATAAAAATGATATTAAATATATTGCTGATTATAATAATTTAGAAGAATTAAAACTATTAAATAATTCTTATACTAGAGTAGAACATGATTTAAATAATTTAAATAATTTATCAAAATTAAAAATATTAAATTTATTTTCATTTGAATTAAATAATATTAATTTCATATCTAACATACTAAATTTAAAAGTTTTAGATATATCATATAATAATATTACCGATTTATCACCTTTAAAAAATTTGACTAAATTAGAAAAATTATCAATGATTAAAACAAATATTAATAATTTAGACATATTTAATAATTTAAAAAATTTGAAATATTTAAATATGTATTTTTGTGATTTTGTTGATAATTTAAATTTTAATATTTTTAGTAATTTAACTGATTTAGAAGATTTAAATATTGGTTTGACAAGAAATTTTGATTATAATGTTTTGAGATATTTAAAAAATTTAAATAAATTATGTTTAGCACAATCTTATATTAATAATTTAGAACCTATATCAAAATTAAATAAATTAAATATTTTATATTTATCTAATATTAGGTGTTATAATATAGATTTTGAACCATTAATAGATTTATCATATAACAATGATATTAAAATATTTATAAGTAAAATGGATAAATATTTTAATATTGATAAATTGAACCCAAATAAAATTATTTTTTAATAAAGATTATTTCATTTTTTTACAATAAATTTTTCATTATTATATTAAAGCCATTATAATAAATTAAATTAAATAATTAAATAGTTAATTAAATAATTTAATATATACATTAAATGAAAGAATTAAAATATGTTAATCCTTTATTTGATTATATTTTATCAAATAATTTATTAAATAAAAATGATAATATAGAATATTTATGTTCCAACCCTGTTATATCATGGAAACTAATATGTAAATATAAAAGATATTTTACAAGTAAAATATTATTATCAGACAATCAAAATATTAATATTGATATAATTAAAGATAATCCAAAAAGATGGGATATATATTCAGTAGTTGAAAAATCAATTTATATTACTTTTGAAGATATTATTAATAATAAAAATATATTTTATGATGATATTAGTAATATTTTAAAATCATTATTTAATAAATATATTAAATGTGAAAAAGATTTTAATAATATTAAAGATACTTGGATTTATGAATATATATATGAGACATATATAAAACCTAATATATATTATAATTATACTAATTGTCCTTATTATAAAGATATTTTCTATGTTGATTATAAAAATAATAAAATTAATATTTATGATTATTTAATAAAACATTATTCATTTGTGTTTAATAGTCAAGCACATAAATATACATATGATAAACCTATAGGACCATTAAAATATATTGATTATATTATGTTAATTATTGGTGAAATAGAATTAGATAAAATTATAATAATATTAGATGATTTATTATCAGATAATAATGAATATTTTAAATATTATTGTGATATTACAAAAAGTGTCAAATATAGTTATATTACAAAAAAGGTCTTACTAAATCCAAATATATCATTTAATGATGCAATTATGTTAACTGAAAAATATAGTTCTATGAATTGGGATTTAAGTTATTATTCATTAAATCCTAGTTTAACACTAAATATAATTTTAGAAAACCCAGATATAAAATGGAATTATTTATCAATGATTCATAATAAATTTTATTATAATGATTATTATCAATCTAGTATATATAAACAAAAATTAGTTAATCAATTTATGAATAAATGTGGTGAAGAATTAATAAAAAAAACATGTCATCCTAATAGGTTATTTAATTGGAATGAAGATATAATAGATGAATATAAAGAAGAATATTTAATTGAATGTAAAAAGTATTTATAAAAAAATTTGCAGTCTTTAGACATGTCCAAAAGGACTAGTCTCCTTTAGAGACATGTAATTTCACCTCTTTGAGGCGTAAAAAAAAATTGAAAAAAAAAATATTAATACAATAATAAATATTATTTTAATAAAATGGATTCTAGTAATATTATTGATTTGAAGACTTATTATTCATCTTTTGCATCTGCAAAAAAGTTGTTTAACATTCTTTTGGAAAAGGAGCAATATCCTTTGACTTGTGCTGTTCAGTACGGTTTGACAGATGTTGTTATTTATATTGATGATATGTTGAGAAATAAAAAAGGTTTTATTGAAAAGTATGACATCAAGCCTCAATGGCACGATGAGCGTTTTTGTATTTCTTGGATTCATGTTGAGATTGCGATGAGGAACAAAGATTACAAACTAGTTAAAATTTTGTGTTCAAGATTGAGAAGTAGATACTTCAAATTAAGATATGTTGTTGTAGACCAGTGGACTCAACAATCTGCTTTATCTACAGTTCGTGAACTTGCTATTAAAACAAAAGATTTTAATCAAGACATTAATGAATTCTTGATTAAAATTTTTACTGAACGTTATTCTTATTACACAAAAGAAGTGTTCACTAGTATGAATACTAGTTTAATTATGGAATCTAATAATACTCAAGTGTTAGATTTCTACAATCCACTCTTCAAGGTTGAAGAATTCAACAAATGTATTTTTGATGGTTATGCTAATACAGTTAAATGGATGGAAGAACATCAGCCTGAGATTTGTGTGATTGAAGAAAATCATATGTTCTTAGAGTATCCATTTTGCAATAGACCTTTTGATTTTGTTAGAGATAATGATTTGGAAGGTCTCAAGATGTATTTCAAGTATCTTTGTTCAATCATCAAACCTAGTACTTTTTACTATTTGATTGAAGAAAACAAAGAAATACTTGCTAGCAATCCTGAAATGTTTGATTTGCTGAATGAGTATTACAATAAATACTTTTTGTAAGGTATTATTGTGTTTGCTTTAGTGGTGTTTTTTTTATTAAAAAAATTGCTTTTTTAATTTATTAGATATTAATTATTTTTTATTAACTTATAATAAAAGTTAAAATGTCTTATCAAGGTACTGCAATTAAACAATTTATTATTGGAACAATTAAATCATCAGACTTAGCATCTGATTGTATTAATGTTATTTATGATAATATTGTTAATAATATCATAAATAATCAAAATTATAATACATTAAGGGATGCTATAGAAAATAATGCATCTTTATTTGAAATTAAAATATTACATAAACATAATATTATTAATATAAATCCTCATAATATTAATTTTATATTTAGGCAAAATGTTAATATTGATATAATTAAATATATTGTTGATTATATATATAACAATGATAATAATAAAAGTACTATTGATAGTTTATTATATTGTTGGTTATATGAATGTATTTATAATAATAAAATTGAATGGTATGATTATATATATAATTTGTGTAAAAATGATTATAATATTTTAGATGAAAATATAATAGGTATATATATTTATACCGCTGTAAAAAGAGATTATGAAAATGTTATTAAATATTTTAAAAACAAAGGATATAAAATTTGTTTGAATAATATATCATTAATTATTTATGATAATATAATTATTGAAATGTTTGATAAAGCAATAAAATATGATGTTGAAATAAATTATAATTATGATATTAATGAAATTATTAATGAAAGTCTTAATTTGAAAAGATTTGATAATATTAAAAATCTTGATTATATTTATAAATATGTAATTCAACCAAATATAATTAATAATAATAACAATTTAGATTGGGTTAATAAAATAATGGATTATGCAGTTTCATACGGTGATTATAATATTTATAATTGGATTAAAGAAAATGACTTACCTTTTTGTTTGAAAAAATATGATTATAGTGAAACTAATTTATTAGAAGATTTAGATATTAATAGTAGTAAATATGATGACTATTATGATTGTTATGATTATGATGATTATGATGATTATTATGATTGTTATGATAATAATAACAATTTAGAAGATAACAATAATAATAATAATAATAATAATAATAATAATAATAATAATAATAATAATAATAATAATAATAATAATAATAATAATAATAATAATAATAATAATAATAATAATAATAATAAAAGAATTATTATTATGGCTAAAATGAAACCATATAGACATAGTAAACCTAGAAAACCTAAGGGATATACAATTAGACATTCTATTCAAAAGAAATAAAATTTAAAATTTAAAAATATTTTAAAGATAAAAATTATATATTCTATAATAATAAATGCAGATTTTTGTCAAGACACTCACAGGAAAAACAATTACTTTAGAAGTTGAACCATCAGATTCAATTGAAAATATTAAAACAAAAATTCAAGATAAAGAAGGTAAACTAAGTTTTTAACTTATGCCCGATTGTGGCTAATGCCTTAAAAAGTCACATGCTATAATCATTTTGGCTCTGATTATAGATAAACATTTAGAATCCAAATTATAAATTCAGTGGCTAGTAATTAATTAAAATTAATTGCAACACATCTTAAATATCGGGAAGTCCCTAAAGTTCAAAATACGCCTAATTATTGGGAAACTAATAATTATAGACAGGGTAATGACCTCGTTTATCGTAATAACTTTTGAAATAATAATGGGTAATCCGCGGGTAAAATATCTAACACCGTAATGATTAGGTTATGATATTCCCTCAACGACCGCACGGATGTGGGCTTGAAAAGTCTAATCAACTTTAATGATGGCTTAAGATACAGTCTATTCTTACAAGAAATTGTAAGTTGGTGAATGATTCCACCAGACCAACAACGTCTTATTTTTGCAGGAAAGCAATTAGAAGATGGAAGAACACTTAGTGATTACAATATTCAAAAAGAAAGTACCCTTCATCTAGTTCTAAGGCTTAGAGGGGGGTTTTTAACTTATTTGAACTGTAAAAAAAATGAAATGCTATAAAAAGCCAGTAATTTTTTTTACTTCTTTAAAGCGCAAAAAATTGAAACAAATTTATTATAAAAATAATAATAATTTTTATAATAAATGAATACCCTTATTACTAATAATAAAATGACATATCTTATTACAGATAGATTAATCTTAAATGAACTTTGTAATAAATCTAAATTAATACAAGATGCACCTATGATAATTGCAGTAAAAGATAATTGGCAATATGCAGTTATTATTATTGATAATGAATATAAAAACTATCCTAATTTTAATTTTTGGATTGATAATAATTTTGATTATAACCAAAATAATTATGATAGATATATTATTTCTTGGATACATATTGAAATTGCTATTAATAATAATAATTATGATATGATAAAATTATTATGTTCTAGAATGTCTAATGATTTTTTAAGAAACGATATTAATAATTTAAGTGATACACAAAGAAATGCAATTAATTCAATTATTAAAACAATTATAAAAAATTTTGATATTGAATTAATTGAATATTTTTCATCCCTAGGATTACCAATTATTAATGAAATTAATAATTATACACTTGATATAGCAATGATGAATAGTACTAAAGCACTAGATTTTTATTCAGTCACATTTAATAATAATGATTTTTTAGAATCACTATTATATGGATGTGATAATACTATTAAATGGATGGAAGAACACCAACCAGATATTTGTTTTGTTTCTAATCCTAATATGTTCTTTACTTATCCATATGGACAGAATCTATTTGAATTAGTTGATAATAATAATGTTGAAGGAGTTAAATACTATTTTAAGTATTTAGGAGATTATATCCATTCAATAATTGTTAGAAGATTATTAGAAAGATGTGATAAAGAAAAACAATCTGAAATGATTGAATTTTTAACATTTGAAAGACTATTTAAATTTCATTTGTAAAAAAATTGCTTCGCCCGCATCGCCTTAAGGCGAGCAAGGTGATGTTTTTTTATGTTAATAAAAAAATTGATTCTTTTATTTAATAAAATATAATGTTTATGATTAATTAAAAAGTTAAAATGGATATAACAAATTTACCAGAAGATATTTTATTATCAATTTATAAAGAATTGCATTTATTAGATGCATCAACTTTTTCAGGTGTTAATAAGAGATTATTTAATATTTTTAAAGATAATAAAGAATATATTATTAAAAATGTGGAGTATCAAGTAATAGATTTATATAATGATAATATAATGTATTCTGTAAGAAGAACAGATTATACTGATAAAGATATTGATGAATTAATTAAAAAAAATAATAGAATTAAATTTATAATGTATAAAAATAATTTTTATGATTTTAGTAAATATACAAAATATATTTCAAAAATTAATTTGAATTTTATGAATCATGACCAAGTATATCCAACACTTTGTAAATTAACTAATATAAATAGTTTATCATTATTAGGTAGTAATGTTGCTGATATATCTATAATGTCTAATATTTATATTAAAGTATTAAATTTATCAAAATGCAAATATATTTTTAATTTGCCAGAATTTAAATGTTTGGATGAAATAAATTTATCTGAATGTTCTAATTTTAATTTTAATAATAATAATTTATTAAAATTAAAAAATGTTAAAACTATTAATTTTTCATACTGCACCTCAAAAGTGAAAATAGATGATGATATAGATTTATCTATTTTAGAAAATGTAACTGACTTGGATATATCTAATTGTACTAATTTAAAATCAGATATAACTGTTCTAAAAAAATTAATTAAATTAAATATTTATAATTGTGATAATATTATTTATACCTTTACATTTTTAAATAATCTAAATAGTTTAACGGTTGATTGTGTTTTTAATAATAACAATAAATTATTATTAAAAAAACAAAATATTAAAATTAAACACGGTTGTATGACTCATAGTAAAAGATACTGTTTTATTTGTAATAGTAGTATATAATATTATTTTTAATTTAATCATACATATATAATATTTTTTATAGTATCATTAAAAACTTTTCTATTTAATATTTTTAACCATTTTCTTAATTTTTCGCTATCTATTAAAAATTATATGTTTTTTTTAAAATTTTTTTTAGATATTTATTTAATAATTATATATTGATATCATCATTAGAATCTTGGTTTGTTGTTTTTAGTAATAAATGTTCTATATGTAATAACATCCTATGATAATTATTAAAAACGGAGAATATAGTACATATTATTATAAATATCTTGAAGAAAAATATATGATAAAAACTTTTATGAATATGTTACTTTAAAAAAATGAAATTGATATGTAAATGTAAATGTAAATTATAAAAAAAAATTGCAGGTCTAAAGATTTATTGTTATATTATACTTAAATATAAAAATGACTGAAATAATTAATGATGAATATTCTTATTCAACTTATAATAATATTAAAGTTATAATACATAATAAAACTGGATTTATTAATGCTACTAAATTATGTTCTTTGTATGGTAAAAGATATAATCATTATACTGAATCAAATAAAAAAAAAGAATTTATTAATAATATTGGACTTAATTCTCATTTTTTAATTAAGGCTGGTGGGAAAAATAATAATTTAAAAATAGTTTCTGGAACTTATGTTCACAAAGATATAATTGATGATATTATATATTGGTGTCAAAATACCAAAAATAATCAACATGAGAAAGATATAGTTAATAATTATATTAAAAATATTAAATGTAATTATCAATTAGAAGTTCCTGTTAGTTGTGGTAGAATTGATATATTAACTGATACGGAAATTATTGAAGTTAAAGAAGGTTGCTCATGGAAAGGAGCATTGGGTCAGATACTTATTTACGGACATTTTTATCCTGATAAAAAAATGAGAGTACATTTATTTGATGTGACGCCCTTTAAGGGTGATATTGATATTAAATTAATTAAAACTATTTATAAAAAACATAATGTTGAATTGAGTTATGAATAAATAGTTTGATAATTTATAACTCAATTTCAAATTATTTTAATTATTTTTCATATCCTAGAAAACCAGCATCTCAAAATATTTTAATTATTTTTCATATCCTAGAAAACCAGCATCTCAAAATATTTTAATTATTTTTCATATCCTAGAAAACCAGCATCTCAAAAT
>JACCEC011364678.1_pt1 | contig 50429 bp, 30 predicted proteins | sample 7450121 | NCBI WGS metagenome assembly JACCEC01 (sample SAMN15323455, study PRJNA562643) | freshwater metagenome | isolation source: river surface water | place: USA:Blue River Watershed | collected 2017-08-18
TTACCTCGCTTCAAGATGGTCGCATCAATGACGCTGAAATCAGGATTAAAAAATAGCTTTGTTTCACTGAATGTCTTAAAATCCTTGGTTGTAACGTAGTACATACGGTGGTTCAAGCCTTTTTCGCGCTCCGAATCGGCCACGTCGGTATGGCGGCCAGGAATGGTGGTTGCCCAAAATACTAAAAACTGTTTCGTTTTGTCATCGTAAGCAATTTCGGGTGCCCAGCTATTTTTAGCCGTAGGTTCATGCTCCATCACCGAAATAGCCTGCTGTTCCGACCAATTTACCAAATCGTTGGAGGAAGCATAACCGATGATTTTGTCCCACCACCCGCTCGTCCAAACCATGTGGAAGGTTCCCGTTTTATCTTGGTAAATACACGGGTCGCGCATTAGCTTATCCTTTCCCACGGTGGGTTTCAAAAAGGAATTGCCTCCTTTCAATGCTTTCCAGTGCAACCCGTCGGTGCTGTAAGCAAAGTGAAGACCATCTTCCCCATTTTTTACAAAATACGAAAACAAATACGCGTTTTGTTGCGCTTTAGCAACCAACGTCCCACCCAACAACAAGAACAATAACCAATGTTTCATACCTTTAACGAACCTATTCAATCAAGCAAAATAGGCGATTCCAACGGATTTTGTGAATAAATGATTTAGGATTAGGCTCAATCGACATCCACGTAAAAAGTGCCTTACCAACTACTCGCGAAAAGCCGATTTTTTAGGCTTTGGCGACACAGCTTTTTCTTTTGATTCCATACATTTTGGGAATAAAAAACATTCCAAAAGTTTAAAGCTTTTCGGGACATTGAACTTGGGAATTATTTATCCTTTATAAAACAACCACTTAGACAACTCTTTGTAATTCACCTTTTTACCGTACATCAAAATACCGATACGATAAATCCGTGCCGCAATCCAAGTTGTACCGACGAATCCAAGTACGAGCAACGCCATCGAAAGAACAATTTCCCACGCAGGTACGCCAAACGGAATCCGCGCCATCATCACCACAGGCGACGTAAACGGAATCATCGACGTCCAGAATGCCAGCGAACCATCGGGCTGATTGATGGCCAATTGGGCAAAGACAATGGCCGCAATAATGGGAAGCATAATTGGGAAAGTAAACTGACCAGCTTCCTGTTGGTTTTCGACCGAGGCCCCAATCGCCGCGTACAGCGAGCTATACAACAAATAGCCCCCTAAAAAGTAAAACAGGAAGCAGAAGAAAATTTTGGCGATAGGCAGCGACTGGGCTGATTTTGAGAAATTTTCGATTGTCTGCAAGGTGTTGTTTTGCTGCTTCTCCATCTCTTTTTTCACCTCGGGGTCGGCTTGCTCGGCTTGTTTGTTCATTACCTCTTGCGTAGCTGTAAACCGATTGAAACCAAAGAGCGTTTGAGTAGCGCTCGACACGCCAAACGTAAGCACTCCCCACAACAAAAACTGGGTAAGCCCCACAGCTGCAACGCCCAAAATTTTACCTAACATCAAATGAAAAGGCTTCACCGACGAAATAATTACCTCGATAATACGATTTGATTTTTCTTCCATGACGCCCTGCATCACCCCAGCACCATAGACCAGAATGAAAATATACAACAAAAAAGCCGCCGCATAACCCGCCACATAAGCCGCCATCGTACTGCTCGACTGCGATTTACCTTCATCGTCGAGACTATAGGTCTGGGCATCAACGTCTTGATTCGCATCCTCAATTACTTGTTGCGTGATTCCTGCTTTTGACAATTTGATGTTTCTTAATCCTTGCTGTACCACCTTCTCAATACGGTTTTTGAGCATAGGCCCAATGTTCTTTTCGGCATAAATCTGCAAGCTATTAGGATGCTCCATGATGTCGGCAGGAATATGCACCAACAAGTTATCTTCTTTACCTTTCAGCTTCTTCTGCGCTATGGCTACGGGACCACTGATTAGTTCAAAAGTAGTATTTTTATCACTCTTGAATTTGTCTTTAAACAACCCACTTTCGTCAATCACCTGAATGGTTTTATGCTCGCTTTTAAACGAACCAACTGCCGCCCAAACGATGATTCCGTAGAAGGCTGCAATCAAAACAGGTGTTAGGAAGGTCATTACGATGAATGATTTTTTGCGCACCCGTACAAGGTATTCTCGCTTGAGAACAAGGAAAATGTTTTTCATAGTATTTGTTCTAAATTATTTTGATTCGTCGGGAGTGTCGCTACCTACGGCTTTGATGAAAATGTCGTTGAAAGAAGGAATATTTTCGTGAAAAGAAACCAATTCCACTTGTTTAATGAGGTTTCCGAGCAGCTGATTGATAGTAGCATCGCCTACCAATCGAATCGTGGCTTGCTGCACTCCCTCGCTCGTATCTTTGCTAGTAATCAACTCAAAATCAGGAGATAATGCCCCTAATTCACCGTGATATCGTACCGAATAGCTGTTTTCTTTAAACTGGTTTTTAATCTCCTTTTTGCTACCATTTAAAATTATCCTCGACTTGTTAACAAGCGCAATATGATCGCATAGCTCTTCTACAGACTCCATTCGATGGGTCGAAAAGATGATGGTCGTGCCACGTTGGCGAAGTTCCAAAATTTCGTCTTTGATGAGGTTCGCATTGATGGGATCAAAGCCCGAAAAGGGTTCGTCAAGGATAATCAGTTTCGGTTCGTGCATCACCGTAGCCACAAACTGCACTTTTTGCTGCATCCCTTTCGAGAGATCTTCGATGCTTTTTGTCCACCACGTTTTGATGTCAAATTTTTTCACCCAAACTTTTAGCTTGTCCATGGCTTCGCGCTCCGACAAGCCCTTAAGCTGCGCCAAATAGAGCAACTGCTCACCTACCTTCATTTTTTTGTACAAACCACGTTCTTCGGGCAAGTACCCAATATCTTGAATGTGATTAGGGTGAAGGCGTTGGTCATCAAACAATACATACCCCTCATCGGGAGCTGTAATTTGAGTGATAATACGAATCAACGATGTTTTACCCGCTCCGTTTGGCCCAAGTAATCCGAAAATACATCCTTTAGGAACATTAAGGCTAACGCCATCAAGGGCGCGATGGGTAGCATACTGCTTGACAATGTCGTGCGCTTCGAGAATGTGAGACATGTTTTTGGTAGAAGATTATACCGAAAAATACATTCTTTATCCTCGATTATTCAACTAACTTATGGATGTTTGGTGATTTGATAGGATAAATGGCACTAATCCCCTTACTGATGAAGCACCTCCAACGCCGCCGCCAAGTAAGCTTCCGAGTCTTGACGGAAATAAGGACCTGCTTTGGCGAATGATTCTTTGTGTCCCAAACGCACCACCACCGCATTTTCCGACGGAATCGCCCACACCAATTGCCCCAATAAACCCCTCATACTCACCGTTTGTAGATTTTTGTACGGTTGCATCCAAAACTGAAAACCATACACTTTTAACGGAGCGTTGGTCTTTGGGTCGAGGAGATTAGTAGCAGGGCTAAGTGCCTGATTCATGTACCTTTCAGGGATAATTTGTTGACGTCCCCAGGCACCTTTCCAAAGCATCAAATGCCCAAAACGAGCATAATCACGGGCGGTAGGAGCAAAACAGCAAAACGACTTTTCGCGGCCTTTGGCTTTGTCTAGCATCCAAACAGCATCCGTTTCGGCGCCAATCCGTTGGAAAATTTTTTCAGAAACCAAATCCGAAATTTTCTTATTGTAGGCTTTTTCCAGCACCAAACCCAATATTTGAGTATCGCCGCTGCGGTATTCAAACTCTTTTCCAACGGGCTTTTCGACCGTAAGCGCATCTATTACTTTGGCAATATCTTCGCCGTAATATCCGTAGGCATTGTTGCTAAATACCCCACGGTCTTTTTCGTGCCAATTCAAGCCCGTACTCATCGTGAGGCAGTGCCGAATCGTAATTTTATTTTTTTCTCCCTCCGAAAAAGAACCGATGTAATGCGAAATCGGCTCATCCAATCCCTTGATTTTGTTTTCGTTGAGCGCAATTCCCACGAGCATCGAAATCACACTTTTAGCAGCCGAAAACGACTGGCTTAGCGTTTTGTTATTATACCCTTCCCAATAATGCTCGTACTTGAGTTTACCATCTTTAAAAACCAAAAAAGCCGTCGTTTCGTACTTTTCGAGGGTATCAATCAGGTTTTGAGAAATCGTGGCTTTATTAAACGTAGAATCCAACGGCCAAGGTTCAGGTCGGGCCGACGCCAACACCTGACGAACGGGGTGTTTTTTATAATCTAAAATATCAACCGCACCCCGCTCCACGTAGTTGCGGATATGTACTAAAGGCGGTGCATACGTAAGGGATGTCCCTGCCAAAAATAGGCCTCCTAAGCCAAAAAGCGACTTTCGTAATAGTCTTTTCATCTGAATGCTAAGTAAGTAGAAGGACTTCCCTTCGCGACTTGATTGGGTATGGTTTACCCTTTCAAGACTTTATACAAACAAATATAACCGTTGCTTGTCCATGAAACAGCTTTTTTTTGTTGCTGCGCTTATTTCTTTCCTCTACAGCCCTAGCCAAGCCCAAGAAACGTATGCCGAGAAATTGGGCTATCCCAAAGGCAAAAAAATCATTTTATTCCACATCGACGACGCAGGGATGTCGTACGAAGCCAACCAAGGCACCATCATTGCGATGGAAAAAGGAGTGGCTAATTCGACAAGCGTTATGATGCCTTGTGGATGGGTGCCTGCTTACATGAAATACCTTCAAAAGTACCCCAACACCGACGCGGGCGTTCACCTCACGCTGACTTCGGAGTGGAAAGGCTACCGTTGGTTTCCGATTTCGGGGCAAGAAAAAGTACCTGGATTATTTGACAAGGAGGGTGCAATGTGGTCGAACGTCGGAGATGTGGTAAAACACGCCTCCGCCGATGAAGTAGAAACCGAAATTCGGGCGCAGATTGCACGTTTTCGGAGTTTTGGTGTCGAACCCTCGCACATCGACTCCCACATGGGGACGTTGTTTGGTTCACCTGCCTTTACCGAACGCTACGTCAAGGTAGGCATTCAAGAAAAAATCCCCGTTATGCTACCAGGCGGTCATGCCACCCTCATTGCGAAAGAACGTAGTAGCCCCGCTCAAGAAATCCAGCAGTTTCAGCAAGTGGGAAAAATGTTGTGGAACGCAGGTTTACCTGTATTAGATGATTTATTTGCCGACACCTACGGCTGGAAACTTCCCGCAGGAACTCCCAATACGGAAGAAAATTTGCGCAAAATGAAAACGCAGAAGTACATCGAACTCCTCAAAGAGGCCAAACCTGGCATCACCATGGTGATTATGCACTGTGCGGCACCAAGCGATAATTTCAAAGAAATTACCGATTCTTGGCCTACACGTTACGGCGATTTTTGGGCCATGCTCGACCCCGAATTGAAAACTTTTCTGGACAAAGAAGAAATTGTCCTTACGACTTGGCGGGAAATGTACGAACGTCGCAAGAAAGTAAAGTAATACCGACTTTATTTTTACAAAAACATTCTTCTAAAAAGCGTAGTTCTTCTAAAAACACTACGCTTTTTTTATGAGTCAACCAATTACGCTGTTTTGGTTCCGTCGCGATTTGCGCTTACACGACAATGCTGCTCTGTATCACGCCCTCAAATCGGGCAATCCTGTGCTTCCTGTCTTTCTTTTTGATACCGAAATCTTGGACAAACTCAGTGACAAGCGCGACCGACGGGTGGAGTTTATTCACCAAGCCTTACACGAATTACAGGCTCAATTGACGCAAATGGGCAGTACCTTGTTGGTCAAACACGGCTCAGCGGCTACTTGCTGGGAAGAACTCACCCAATATTACAACGTCGCCGAAGTTTACACCAACCACGATTACGAACCAAATGCGATTCGCCGCGATAAAGCCATCGGCGAATGGCTCAATGCCCGCGGAATAGCTTTTTATACGTATAAAGACCAGTGTATTTTTGAAAAAAGTGAGGTGTTGAGCGGGGCAGGAACACCCTACACGGTGTTTACTCCTTACAGTCGCAAGTGGAAAGAAAAACTGAATTCATTCTACCTAAAACCCTATCCAACAGAAGCTTATTTTCAGCATTTTTATAGAGCATCCCAGCTCCCACTCCCCAGTTTAGCCGAGATTGGTTTTGAGGCCGTGGGACAACCTTTCCCCCCGAAAACAGTGCGGGATGAGTTGGTAAAAAATTACAAAGAACGGCGTGATACTCCTTCAATTCAGGGTACGTCTCGGTTAAGTGTACATTTGCGCTTTGGGACGATTTCGATTCGGGAGCTTGCGCGTCGCACCAAAGACCTCAGCGAAACGTTTCTGAACGAACTTATTTGGCGGGATTTCTACATGCAAATTCTGTGGCACTTCCCGCACGTGGGCGAAGGTAAAGCGTTTCGGGCAGATTATGACCGCATCGAATGGCGCAACGACGAAGCTCAATTTAAAAAATGGTGCGAAGGCCGTACGGGTTATCCGATTGTGGATGCAGGAATGCGCGAACTCAACGCAACGGGTTTCATGCACAATCGCGTCAGGATGGTGGTGGCTAGTTTTTTGACCAAACATTTGCTTATCGACTGGCGCTGGGGCGAAGCATATTTTGCCCAAAAACTGCTAGACTTCGATTTATCGGCCAACAACGGTGGGTGGCAATGGGCTTCGGGGTCGGGAACGGATGCCGCTCCTTATTTCAGAATCTTTAATCCTACGTCTCAAACGCAGAAGTTTGACCCCCAACTGGTTTATATCAAAAAATGGGTTCCTGAAATAAACAGCTTTGACTATCCCAAACCAATTGTAGACCACGCTGCCGCTCGTGAGCGCTGCCTGGCAACGTATCAAAAGGCACTGAAACAGTAAATTCACCTCAACAACCGTTCCTCTAATTCGGTTTTGTAGATTCTTGCCAACGGAATCGCTACACTTCCTACTGTTACTGTTAGTTGGTTAGTTGCGTTCTAGTTTTTAATTGGCTTGCTGCCCCAACGCTCGGTTGCAACCTTGAAGAAAACGGCCAAACTCTACGGGTTTGAGCAGGTAATCAAGCGCTTGTAATTCAAACCCTTCAACGACATAATCGGCGTGGGCCGTCACAAAAGTGATTTTTATCGACCCCTTGTCGATTAAGTGAGTTTTTAAGCTGAGAGTAACTGCTAAGTAAACGGCGCTCCCAGATAAAGATGAGTACTCCAATCGTACTCGTCAGGGTCAGGAATCACGACTGAGTCTTTCTGAGCCAACGAAACTTGGGCATAGCCCAGAAGAAGAAAAATGAATAAAGACAATATTTTCATGGTTGTTATAGGTTTTAATGACAACAAACCAACAACTTCGGCGATAAGCTATCAACAGTTTGTGGCTAAATTGGGGCGATTTGTGGCGAAAAAGCACAAGTTTGAGGTCAGAACAATTTTTTAGTGTAACTTTGAATAACCACAACACAACCACAATGAAGCTCTTATTTAGCATTCTTTTCCTTTCGTTCCCCCTTTGGATTCAGGCACAATGCCGCCCAGCGACTGCCCAAGAAAACGCCGCTTACGAACGGATTGTGAAAGAACTTCAGCGGCAGTTTACGGCCAAAACTCCACAGGGGGATTGGAAGGTTTTTGGCGAAAAACACTCGATGGGAGCGTTGGAAGTCACCTCAGAATGGGGCGGATTTGTGCACCTCTGTACCGACCGCTACGACCTCATCATGGAGCGAGCCGACATTGCTTCGGCGCGCAAAGCGTTGATTGATTCCATGAAACCTGCTACTTCAACCTTGCCTTCGTTGTACGTTCACCTCGACACGATGTACACCGAAAACCCACAAGCTGTCGCCCAACGCGCTCAAGATACTTATTCCATAAGCGTAGAAATGAACTTGGGAAATTACCGATTGCAAGACACCGAAAGCGCACGCTTGGTACAATCTTCTCAAATTATCAACGTAGCAGGGGCGCCCCTTGCACTTGAAGTGTTGTTGAAGCCTGATTTGAAAGGGGCAGCAGGTCGCCAAGAAACGGTGATTTTGTTGGGTGGGTGGACTACCAAGCCTATCCAAAAAGGCCAGGACACGCGCTACCAACCACAGTTTAGAAAAGGAGGCAAGCTGATAGAAAACCTAGTCGTGACTATCACCGCTCCTACCGAAATCGCTCGCCAAGTTGTGAAAGGTATTGATTGGAAAGCAATTGACGCTACGCTTTTGAAATAAGCGAAATTCGCAGTAGGGTCGGGTTAATGAGTAACCCTTTAGACCTACACAGTTTTAAATCTTAAAGAGCGAATACCCCAAATCTCTCGTGGAAGACATATCAAACGTATATGAAGTAGAAGTGTTGGGGATTTTCACGCGTACCTTATAACCCAAGGTTCCCGTAGGAAGTCGCCCTGCGAGGTGGGTAAATAAAAACGTTCGTTGCTGAGCATTGTACGACCCAAATACCATCGGATAGGGTTGATTATTTTGGTAAAAACCACCCATCCACCAGCCATTGTAATGCGCCTCAAAAGGTGTTTGCGGATAGCCCCCCGTTATCCACGTTTGTCCGCCGTCAATACTCACATCTACGTGGACAAGTGATTGATTTTCAATGTGATTTTTATAGGGTGCTATCTTCTTTTGGGCTAAAATAATACTCTCACGTACCATAGGGTTCACCTTTCCAACAGTATTAGCCTCCCAATTGACAACCCCATAGTTTTGAAGGTTAGCAAACCCTACCATCGCATCATAAATTCGCTGTTCAAATATATCCGTAGTTGCCAAGGAGTAAGGACTAAAATTGTACGTACGGGGCGTAGGCTCCCAATTTAGAAATCCTAATTTGGTTGGTTCTTGATAACGAGCACAGTAAATAGTACTCCATACAAGCAGCAAAAAATGGTCATCTGTTTGCCAGACCAGTTCGGGCGAGGTAGTCGTAAATTCGACAAAATTTCTACCAGCAGGGATATCTATTTCGGTGAATCCACGCCAATGTTGAAACGTAACTCGATACGTTTTATCGGCATTACGAAGGCTTCCATCTTGGGCGTGCAATGATAACCTCACCCGACGATTTCCCAGAGCTGTAGAGGGGTCAGCGCCAATATCAACAATATGGTAGCGGGTGGGTATACCTGGGGTTACGTTGGTTTTGGGAGTTTCTCTCAGGCGAATGATGTCGGTATTGACCCAATAATTTACGTTAGTATCATACTGAAGAACTGCCCACATGGCAAATTGTTGCACAAAATCCCATGCTTCCATGTAGTTTAGTTCCTCATTGACAGCACGGTTGTTAAATTTATTTTTAAGTTTCCAAATGGGGTTATTGGGCACACCCCAATTTGAATGAATATTACCATTATCGTCAAACTGAGGAAAGATAAACGGATCCATTTGATTGATCGGGCCTGCTCCGTACTGCCAAATTTTCGCCCCGTTACTGTAGAGTTTTGTTTTGTAAAACAACTCCGTAAAAACATAACTCCAACGGTGCTGTACGTGGTCAAAAAACTGATAGTCGTCCCAATTTTTGTAGGTAGGGTCAGTGCCACCGTTCAAAACATGGCGGTATTTCCCATTTTCCCACACTTGTCGCCCCCGCAAAATAGACAGCCAATCGGCATTAAAAAATGTCTCTATGTCCCAGCGCAGAAAGCCCATTCGCCCATCACCTGCGTACTTGGCTCGGCGGTCGAGTTCGTATTCGGTCAGCAAAAAAGGGTTCCATTTGCCTGCTTCGTCCACGTTTTCAATCGTCACCGACAAAAAAGGCGCATTAAAACAACGAAAACTTTTTCCCTGAGCCGATAGCACCCGATTCGGGTCAGGAACATACACTGGGTTTCTTCCAAAGTTTACCCCATCGACCGTAAAAGCGTCCCGAAAAGCTCCTTCATTAATATCTGTGTAACGGTTTTCCTTGGGTTTTCCTTCTCCTACTCCGCCAAAAAACGCTTTAAAACCATAATCCCGAAAGTCTGTTACGTCGTCCCATACCACTTTTTGGGCTTCAAAAAGCTTTAACAAGTGTCGAAACGGTTCGTTTGAGGCAGTACTTGACAAATCAAAGGTTCCCAATTTTGCATTAGGGGTATATCCTTGTGGATAGCCCCCCTCATCAGGTTCGTAGAGAACTTCCGCTGGAATACCCTGCGCTTCAGCATTTTTGCAAAAACCCACACCAAGCAACAATATCCAACAAATACGCTTTATCATGTGCTTTTTTCTTAATTAAAACCTTACTCCCGAAAACAAGCCATTATTCGTTATCCACAAAATTCTGTCAAGAGCATTTACTTCACCGTCGAGATTTATATCTGCTACCAAGTATTTTCCAAACAACCCATTGGTTTGGGTCCAGGCTGTAATATCGTTGGCGTTAATCTCCGAACCTATACTTTTTACTATATCACCTGCATACATCATATAACGGGTATCCTTCATTTTTTGCCCAACTGCTGGGGCGTTGGCAGGGATATAGGATTGATTAATACCAAAATCATAGAAAAATCTCTCGTTTACAAAAAGGGTAGGAGTGGCTGCCACAATAGGTAGGTGATTACGATGTTCAACCGCCACGTAATAATCGGTGTATTCTTTTAATTGACTTGGACAACCTTGAATCGTCGGAACTAATCCATTATTTTGAAGTAAAGCAGCCGCTTTAAAAACAGTAGTGGCAGGGTTAGCAGGGTCGGTTCGTAGAGAAATCAGTACCCAATCCGTAACGGAAGGATCATAAATAGACGCTGTTTCGTTGCCCGAATAATACCAAGGTGCCCCAGAATAGGGCTGACCAGCAGGTGTTTTAGTAGCCAAAGGATTTATCGGAGTTTGACCTGGCAATAGTCCCTGCTCGTTTAACTTAGTCGTCATTGAGCCTACTCCATTACGATAGGCACCCTCCAATAGCACACGAATGCTACCAACACTTTCGGGTAGGGGTTTAGTTCGGATAGTAATCATGGCAGCGCTTGTACAACCCGTTGTGTAGCGAGCTTCGAGATAAAAGGTAACCTCTGTACTCTCCAACATAATGTTAGTGGGATTTATGACAATAGGACCATCATACGAGCCTTTTCGCCATATTGGTTCAGTAAAACTCCCATAATTTGCTACTTGTGCCGGCAATGATAAAGGGCCTTTGTGGCAAATGGTAGTGTCTGATGCCATCCGTAGAGGCATACATGCTTCTACTTTCCAAATTTCACTTCCTTTTTCGCCATCGTCAGCCGAAAAAAATAGGGTATCACCAATGACCGTAAGATTACTGACCCCGCTACCTGTTGTACCTGAAAACAACTCCAATACTTTTGTTCCTGCTTCCGTGCCATCCGTTTGCCAAAGTTCTCTTCCCCAAAAATCGTCGTAGGCTGTAAAGTAAATACTGGCTTTTCGGAGCATAAACATAGATGGATTACTGTTAGAACCCTCCCCACCAACGCGAATATTTTTGACCATTTTTGTCCCTGCTACCGTTCCATCCGAGCGCCATAGCTCTTGACCAGACGTTCCATCGGTAGCCGAAAAGTAAAGAACTCCGTTCAGCGCTTTAATATTGCGTGGGTCACTGCTTCCACTACCCGCCTGAACATCTACAGCAAGAACTGTTCCAGCCGCCGTTCCATTTGATTTCCATAGCTCTATCCCTCTTTGTCCGTCATTGGCTGCAAAATAAAGGGTACTATTCAAAGTCGTCAAGTAATGAGGCATTCCACTCATCGAGCCACTCCAAATGTCTTTCACTTGTACCGTACCCGCTGCAGTCCCATCTGATTTCCACAATTCAAACCCATGTACACCATTAGTAGCTGTAAAGTACAGCGTCCCGTTCAGATTAGTAAGGTACTGAGGATTTGAGCTGCCTATTCCTTCATAAATATCTTTGACCAAAATTGTCCCGGCTGCCGTACCGTTGGTTTTCCACAGTTCATACCCATTAACGCCATCGTTTGCAACAAAATAAAGGGTTTCATTAATGTTGGTTAGTTGCTGAGGGTTTGAGCTTCCTGCCCCTGGCACAATGTCTCTAACAATAACCGTGGTGGCATCTGTACCACCCGATTTCCAAAGTTCGCTCCCTGCCCCTTCGGTGGTTGCCACAAAATACAGTGTTCCGTTGACATTCGTAAAGCCACTAGGCATACTACCCTGCGGCCCATTGTTGATATCCTTCACGCGAGTTGTACCTGCGGCAGTCCCATTCGATTTCCATAGCTCTTGGCCATAACCAACTTGATCAGCGACCAAATACAATAAACTCCCCACGCTCGTAAGAGCATAGGCCGAACCTGGCAAGTCGGTGATTTTAATGGTATTAGACGATTCGCCCTGCGACCTCCACAGCCCTACGGTAGAACCGTTTTGTTTAGCCGTAAAATAAAGTGTTCCGTTATGATTAGTGAGAAAGCGCGGGTCGCTTCCCAGCGTTGCCGACGTTGTGAGCGGGTCGGCTTGCAGATTAATATCTTTCAGTAATAGCGGATATTGAGCGTACACACTGCTCACCAAAAATAGCAAGCTCCACAAAATAGTTTTCCTAACAAATAGCATTACTGACACCGATTTTTTCGAGTATCGCCCACAACGATTACGTCGATGTATCCAAAGAAATGGGCAAAATTTCTTTGGATACAGCAATAAAAGTGCCAAAATAATTAATACTGGGTTCTCTCTTAGTCAAAGAGCCATTCAACGGCCTTCGGAAACTCTTTCCCCCAGCGCATCTCGGTATGCTCGCCAGCGGGGTCGAGTGATAGCTTAAATTGAAGCCGTTCGTTATTCCACCCTTGACGTTCAATCGCCTCTTTCAGACGCTCTACGCTCGGAATCATGTAGCGCCCCTCTTTCCCACCAGCATAGACGTAGATTTTGGTCTCCAGCGGGTTAAAAAATTCGATGGAATCAAAATAAATTTTGTCTGATACCCAAAGCGAAGGAGAAAAAATCATAAGACGGCCCAACGTTTCAGGATACATTAGGCCCGCATATATGCTTATTAAGCCCCCCATTGAGCTACCTCCAATGCCCGTAAATTGACGCTCTGTACGAGTACGATAATTTTTATCAATGTAAGGCTTCAGAGTACGAACAATAAAATTGGCATATTTTTTCCCTGCTCCTTTGCCAAATTTTGGATGTGTATAGGGTGCAAATTCGTGCAAACGGTCTTCGTCACCATGGTCGATAGCCACAACAATAATTCCCCCTCGGTTTTGCTCGGCCAATACCGCCATACGCTTATCTATTTCCCAATTTCCGTAAACAGAGCCCTCCCCAAACAAGTTTTGCCCATCTTGTAGATATAATACTGGATAGCGTTTGGTGGAAGTAGCGTAGTCGTGCGGGAGGAGAATACGAATACGACGCTTTTTGCCCAATTGAGGGATTTCAAAATCGTCGGCCACCGTCTGGATTGTAGGCACGTATGTCACATCAAACGCACGGCCATCGCGACGCCAGTGGGGTACAAAATCTTTCTGGGTGATATTTTTTCCTTTGATATGGCGATTTTGAGGGGCTTCTCCAAAAGCATCGAGCTCTACTTGGTCCCAGCCACCGCGGGTATATTTATACTCAAGGGGTTGTTCAAAATGAAAATCGGGGGGAAACTGGAAATGATACCTTCCTGCTCCTATCTTTTGCATCCTATACCGTTCAACATCAGGATACCACTCACAGAAATTACCAGAAACAAACACAGGACGCTCGTCGTCAACGGTAGTCGTCAACTCAAGCGCCAAAGACGCATTACGGTTACTCATTCCTCACAGGTTAAATGTGTCGGTTTAACACCTACAAAAATACTAATGTTCAATAAAATTTAAAAATTTCTAGTTTTAATCCTCTTTCTCCTTGCTCTGTCGGTACCAATGTCGTATGACCACTTTTTGAAGTTCACGTTTAATTATTAGCTCCGATAATAGTTGTAAACTCGAATGAATCGCCGTAGGAATGGCGCGGTGAATTTGTTTTTCGGTCAAATCGACCCGATTTAGGAGGTGTTTTAGGGTTCCTCCTTTTTTAAAATGCTCGTCTATTTTTTGAGCCAAATATTCACGCAACTCTTCAAACGAATAGCGTTTGTCAATGTCGAGTTCTAAGGGTAGCTGGGCAGTTTGAAAGTCTTTTGTGAGTTGTAGCAACAAATCCCGCAGTAAGTTAGGCAACCGAAATACCTGCTCTAGTTCTTCTGGAGATGAATTGGTTAATTTATCAGTTTCTTGCGGCATTGTTGTTCATTCGGTATCATGTGATGCTGTCTCATTTTCCACGAAGGAAGGCTAACAGCACAATAAAGGCAGCAAAATAAAACTTTTCTTTCGAACCTACCGTTATTTGAAAACTACACTAATTCCTTCTCCTATGATAATGCGCTTTGCGTTGATGAATTTCAGAGGTATACTAGCCTTCTTCCTTTTCGCACTCTCAGCCGCTTGTTTTTCAGCTTTTGCGCAACCCAAAGTCAATTTATCTCAATTAAAGGTGCGTTTTCCCGACGACGAAATGGCCTACCTCAATCGCTCTGAAAAAGTGGAAATTGGGGTTGTCAATGGAGAATTACAAATCGACGTTTTCCATCAGGAAGATCGCGTATTTTTAGACAAAAGAGCTAGTGTGTTTGCCGACGAACGTATTTACTTTTCCGAAGCTTTTCAGGAAATCAAAGACCTCCATGCCATTTCGTACATTCCCGAAAAATCAGGTTATGCTCGTATTCCTGTAACCGACATCAAAACCGAACGCCCCAGCCCAGGGGGAGGAATATTTTTTGACGACATGCAGGTCAAAAAATTCACGTTCCCAGGAGCCAAAGAAGGCGGTATCGGAACGGTTTCGTATACCGAACGAGTCAAAAATCCCTATATGCTTTCGGGTTTTGTGTTTGGAAATTACGTCCCTGTTATCAATAGCGAATTTTCGGTTTCGTTTCCTCAATCAGTCAAGGTGTCTTACAAAACCTATGGCGACATGAAAGGGATTGCCTTCACAAAAACTACCCAAAACGGCAAAAACGTTTATACGTGGAAAGCGCAAAATTTAAAGGCATCGCCTCTGGAAACGGAATCGCTTTCGCTGCGCCATTATGTGCCACAAGTTTTTTTGTTTATCGAAAGTTATACCGCCAACGGACAAACTAAAGAGGTGCTGGGTGATATCCCCAAGCTTTTTAATTACTACAAAAGCTTAGTCAAAGACCTTAACAAGCAACCCAGTCCGCAGCTAAAAGCCCTCACCGACTCATTGACTCGCGGGAAAAGCGAGCTGGAAAAAATTCGCTCGGTTTATTATTGGGTGCAAGACCACGTCAAATACATTGCTTTTGAAGAAGGACTCGGAGGATTTATTCCTCGCCAAGCCAACGATGTTTGTCAAAAACGCTATGGCGACTGTAAAGATATGGCAAGTCTTACTTCTTCGATGCTCAATTTAGCTGGAATTCCGTCGTATTTGGTATGGATTGGTACCCGCGACATTCCGTACAAATACGCCGAAAACCCTTCCATGAGCGTTGATAATCACATGATTGCCGCGGTAAAGTGGCAAGGAAAATGGCAGTTTCTCGACGCCACCGACGACCGTATTGACTTCGGTCTTCCGACTTCCCATATCCAAGGAAAAGAAGCCTTAATAATGACCTCGGAAGATACACACGAAATTGTACCTGTTTCTATTGTTCCGGCTTCTCAAAATACCAAAGTAGATTCGATGATACTTGCGATTGACGGAAAAACCTTGAAAGGAAACGGCACGTTGACTTTTCAAGGACTATGGAAAACATCGCTCAAATCGGCTGTTCAGTATCGTTCTGAGCCACAACGCGACGAATACTACAAAAACGTACTCAGCAGAGGCTCTAACAAATGTGCTTTATTAAAAAATTCAGTCACAGGACTTCAAGACCGTGACGTACCTGTACGGCTTCAATACGCTTTTTCAGTACCAGACTACGTTCAGGAGGCAGCAGGAGAACTTTTTATCAACCCTCATTTGACGCGCCCTTGGGCTGATAAACGACTGGAAGATAGCCGCAAAAACGACTGGAAGCATGAGTTTACACACATCGAAGAAATGGTAACAACTTTACCCATTCCAAAGGGTTATAGCGTCACCAACCTTCCTACCAATGCGTCGTTTTCTCACCCCGATTTTGGATTTAAACTAAGTTATGAACAAAAAAATGACCAAATCGTGATTCGTAGTCAATGGACTTTGAACACGCTTTTGGTCAAAAAATCAAGTTTTCCTGAATGGAATAAAATGGTCACAGCTCTCAACGAAGCCTACAGTGAAGTAATTTCGTTGAAGAAAGGCTAGCGCCCTTCTTTTTTCTTAGCATTTCCTCCTCCCAAAAGGCGATTGGCCAAATCAGGGCGTTTAAGCTTGTTCAAACGGTTACGAATCAAATCCCTAAATTCAGGTTTGTACCAGAAAAAGAAACGGTTTTGGTTTTGTTTTTCTTCTCGGGTTTTGGCCGTAAAGACTGGCTTCAACGTGTACGGATGCACTCCTGTATAGTAAATTACCTCCGCAACGGTCATGGGAGTTGGGGTAAAATCCTGTACTTGTTCCAAACGAAAGCCCAAATCCTTGGTTTCGGCAGCTAAGTTGGCCATATCTACTTCTTCGCATCCTGGGTGTGAAGAAATAAAATACGGAATCAGGGGTTGTTTGAGGTTATGTTTGTCCGAAATCTGGTCGTACTTTTTCTTGAAAAGTTTGAAATACTTAAACGATGGTTTCCGCATGACTCGAAGCGTATCGTCCGAGGTATGTTCGGGCGCTACTTTCAGTCTTCCCGAGACATGACGCGTAATCAATTGCTCCATGTATTCGTCGTGGTTTCCATCTTTGTTGTTTTTGTTGAAATCATCTACCAATAAATCGTACCGAATTCCAGACCCCACAAACGCTTTTTTAATGTTTGGATGCGCGTCCACCTTGCGGTAAAGCTCTGTAATAGGCTTGTGCGACGTATCCAAGTTGGAACAAATTACAGGGTGAATACAGCTTGGACTTGTACAACGCGCACAAATCGACTCGTCTTTACCCTTCATTCGGTACATATTGGCTGAGGGGCCGCCCAAATCCGAGAGATAGCCCTTAAATTCGGGATGCTTAGTTACTGCATCCACTTCCTTCAAAATAGACTTTTCGCTTCGCGATGCAATAAATTTGCCTTGGTGAGCCGAAATGGTACAAAAACTACAACCTCCAAAGCAGCCACGGTGCATGTTTATAGAAAACTTAATCATGTCGTAGGCAGGTATCGGCCCACGGTTTTTGTATTTTGGGTGCGGCAAGCGCGTATAAGGCAGATCAAAAGAAGCATCAATTTCGGTTTCGGTCATTACCTTGAAAGGCGGGTTTATCACCAAAACATCTTCCCCAACCGCTTGCGTAATTCGATTGGCTTGCCATTTATTTGATTCTACTTCTACGATTTTGAAGTTGGCAGCATACTTAATTTTATCCTGCAAACACACCTCATGGCTCGCCAGCTCCACCGTTTCCCATTCATTCCACGCAGGAAGTTCGTCCGATGCTTTTTGTAAATAGGCCACTTGGTGAATGTCTCGTAATCCCGAAAAATCGTATCCGTCTTTTAATCGGCGCAAAATCTCCCGCAAAGGTTGTTCACCCATCCCATAAACCAACAAATCGGCTTGTGAATCGGCCAAAATAGTAGGCATGAGTCGGTCTTGCCAGTAATCGTAATGCGTCACTCGACGAAGCGACGCTTCAATCCCTCCGATAAGTACGGGCACATCGGGATAGAGTTGTTTTAATATTTTAGAATAAACGGTCGTGGCATAATCAGGCCGAAACCCAGCTTCACCACCAGGCGTATATGAGTCGTTTGACCGAAGACGTTTATTGGCAGTATAATGGTTTACCATGGAATCCATACAACCCGCCGTAACTCCAAAAAAGTACTTAGGGCGTCCGAATTTCTTAAAATCGCGCAAATCATCTTTCCAGTTAGGCTGCGCAACAATCGCTACCCTAAAGCCTTCACTTTCAATGATTCGGCCAATCACTGCTGTTCCAAAAGCAGGATGATCAACGTAGGCATCGCCCGATACAATGACGACATCTACTTCATCCCAGCCCCTTTTTTCAACCTCTTTCTTGGTAATAGGTAACCAATCGGTTATCGGTCTTTCTAACATAACACCTTAATATTTTTCTTGCGAATGGGAATTTAACTACTTTACGCGGTTATAAGTAACCGCTATTTTTCGGTTGTGAGCAACCGAAAGCACTTGCCGTGAACGTGGTTACTCATAACCACGGCCTCAGTTGCTCACAACCGAAGCTAATTGATTCAACCAAGTATCAAACAAAATAGTTTGAGAAATATCCCAAAACAAAACAGTTCACAGTTTACAATATAACAAGTTATTGTGAACTGTGAACTGCCAATGATTACCTCTTTATCTATCGTGCTACTTCTATATTTACTGGTTTTCCTTTGATGGTATTTCCACTCATAGCTTCTACCACACGGCGAGCATCGCGCTCTGGTACGTCTACAAACGAGTACGCATCAAAAATGTCAATAGAACCAATCACGCGGCCTGGAATACCCGCTTCACCTGCAATTGCCCCTACGATATCGCGAGGTTGAACACGGTCTTTGCGCCCTACGCTCACAAACAAGCGAACCATTCCTGGGTCGTTCCGTTTTGGACGGTCACCCCCACGGCTATCGCGGTCGCCACGTACTCCACGGTCACGGTCACCAAAACGGCCACCACCTTCACCACGCTTTTCGAAACGACCACCACGCTCATCACGTGCGCCGTTTCTATCTTTAAACTTACGGTCTTCGTCCCATGCCAAGTCAGTATCAGCAAATTCGCTTTTCTGAACGCCCATGTTGATTTTTACCAACGCCGCCACAATTGTTTCAGTACTTAAGCCAGTTGTATGGTGCAGCATAGTAAGCATATCGCTATAGATGTCCAAATCGCCTTCAGTAGCCGCTTTTTCTACTTGCTCAATAAAACGAGCTTTACGAACACCAACGATGTCCTCAAACGTAGGAATTACTCCTTTTTCGATACGAACTTTTGTATAGCCTTCGATTTGGCGAAGGCGGAATTTTTCGTCTTTTGCGACCAATGTTAACGCCTTACCTGTACGACCCGCGCGCCCTGTACGACCGATACGGTGTACGTAATATTCTTCGTCAAGGGGAAGATCAAAGTTAATTACCGCATCCACCCCCGACACGTCGATTCCACGAGCTGCCACATCTGTAGCCACCAAAATAGTTGTAGTACCTGCTCTAAACTTCGCCATCACGTTATTACGTTGGGCTTGGCGCAAATCACCGTGCAGTCCTTCGGCTTGATAGCCACGCACCATCAAATCTTCCGTGATTTCGTCTACTTTACGTTTTGTATTACAGAAGATAATCACTTGTTTCAAGTCGTAAGAATCAATCAGACGGCAAGTTACTTCCGCCTTTGCACGTTGCTTCACTTCAAAACATACCTGTTCGATATTCTCGTTGGTTACTTCTTTACGAGTTACTTTTACGAGTACAGGATCATTTTGGAATTTCTGCGTAATAACCATGATAGGCTTTGACATTGTGGCCGAGAACAATACTGTTTGGCGTTCTTGTGGCATTTCTTCCAAAATACTTTCAATATCTTCACGGAAGCCCATATCAAGCATTTCGTCTGCTTCGTCAAGCACCATGTAGCTCACTTTCTCTAATTTCAGGGCACGGCGCTCCATCATATCCATCGTACGCCCAGGGGTACCTACGACGATATGAACCCCACCGCGCAACGATTTAATTTGGCGCTCAATCGAATCACCACCGTAAATTGTTTCAATTTTTACGCCTTTTTTGTATTTCGCCAAGCGACGCAACTCATCAGTAACCTGAACCGCTAACTCACGCGTTGGGCACAAAATAAGTACTTGAGTGTGTTTTTCAGTAACGTCAACAAGTTCTAGCGCAGGCAAGCCAAAAGCCGCAGTTTTACCGGTACCTGTTTGTGCTTGTCCGATAACGTCTAATCCTTGTAAAAGATGGGGAATGGCTTGCGCTTGAATAGGAGATGGTTTTTCAAAACCCATTTCGTTAGTTGCTTGAATCAGCTCATCTGATAAGCCCAACGTCTGAAAACTTAATGTTTCTTCTTGCATTGTATTGTTTATATTGAATATTTTGTTGGGAGCATAGAGTACAGCAGCACATACAGGCGCGACAGCGTCTCCACACCCACAAACTGAATACTCAATACTCGCTAAAAAAGCACTGCAGCCCGAAGAGTCTCTGTAGGTTAAAACAGATGGCCTGCGTGTATTTTCTGAGGACGAAAAGAAGGGGAAAACCCTAACACAAAAAATCGCAGAGACGAACGAGCATGTTCGTGCAGTAAAACTTTTGCAAAAGTAAGACTATTTATCGAATAAACGACAAATGAGAGATAAAATTTTGTATTTTTCGTAGCAATATAAAATTTTGCGGACTTTACTACTGAATTTCAGTTACCGCTCCATTCTCGCACTTGATTACCCGAGCAGGGTATTTTTTTAGGAAGTCATAATTGTGGGTGGCCATTAAGATAGCCGTTCCTGCGGTGTTGATTGTCTGAAAGATTTGCATAATTTGCTCTCCTACTTCTGGGTCGAGGTTTCCTGTAGGCTCATCAGCAAGTAATATTTGAGGCTCATTGAGCATTGCTCTGGCAATAACAACGCGTTGTTGCTCTCCGCCTGAAAGCTGGTGAGGCATCTTTTTGGGTGATGTACCCAAGCCCACTTGCATCAGCACCTCAGAAATACGATTTTTAATCGCAGATTTATCGGACCATCCCGTAGCTCGAAGCACAAACTCCAAATTTTCTTCCACGTTACGGTCAAAAAACAACTGAAAATCTTGAAATACAATCCCGAGTTTTCTTCTTAGAAAAGGCACCTCTGCCTGTTTTAATTTTTGTAACTCATAACCTGCTACTCTTCCTTTTCCTGATTCGAGCCATAAATCGCCGTATAAAGTTTTCAAAAGAGAACTCTTTCCACTCCCAGTACGACCAATAAGAAAAACAAAGTCTCCCTTGTTGATTTCGAAATTGACGTCTGACAATACTAGTTTGTTGCCATTTTGATAAATATCAACCCCTTCTAATTTTATTATAGGCTCCGAAGAAAATGCGGTCATTTGATTTGCATTGATTAACAGTTAATTAGTTAGCAGTTAGCGATTGACAATCTTTTACTGACTGCTAATCACTAACTGCTGACGACTGACTACTGATTTACTTTTTTGTAGTCGGCCAAGAACTTTTCCAATCCGATGTCAGTAAGTGGGTGCTTCAACAATGAAGTGATTACACTGAGTGGGCAAGTCACAACATCAGCACCAAGTTCTGCACATTTCAACAAATGAACAGGGTGCCGTACCGAGGCAGCCAATACTTCCGTTGTGAAGCCATAGTTTTGGTAAATACCTACAATCTGCTCAATCAGCTCCATACCATCCATTGAAATATCATCCAAACGACCAATAAAAGGAGAAACATAAGTAGCGCCCGCTTTTGCTGCCAACAACGCCTGACCAGCTGAAAACACAAGGGTGCAGTTGGTACGAATACCGCGGTCAGAAAGCGCTTTTATTGCCTTGACTCCGTCCTTAATCATTGGCACCTTCACCACAATTTTATCATCTATTTCGATAAGCTCGCTTGCTTCTTTGAGCATCCCCTCCAAATCTGTCGAAATCACTTCCGCACTCACATCCCCATCTACAATATCACAAATTGCTTTGTAATGCGCTATTACATTTGCTTTTCCCGTGATTCCTTCTTTGGCCATAAGCGATGGATTTGTGGTTACACCATCTAACACACCTAGATCATACGCCTCTTGAATTTCTTTTAAATTAGCTGTATCAATGAAAAATTTCATAATGAGAGATTTAAGTTATATGGTGCAAAGTTAGGTAAAGGAGGCATTATCTGAAATTTTTACTATAAAAATACCCCTACATACTTATTAAAATACAATTTACTGAAAACCTACCCAAAAAGGCTATTTCTTTTTAATTTTTAAAATTTGCATTATAGAAATTTATTATTGTAATTTGCTATCTGGTTAGGTTACTTGCAGACAACAAATACTTGGAACAATCCAAAATACCCTGTAGTGAGTCCTTCCAAGTGACTGAACCATAAGGTAATCATTCACAAAAACAATTATTAACCTATGATGAACAGTTTCCCTTCTGTAGGGCGAGTTTCTCTCGCTCGTCAGTTTGCTGTCCTTGGTAAAATCGCCATGACAGTTTTGTTCACAGTGGTCTTTTTAGGAGTGCAAGCTCAGGAAAGACAAGTCACTGGTAAAGTAAAAGATGCAACAGGCACAGGAATGCCAGGCGTAACCGTTGCAGTCAAAGGAACCCAACGTGGTACAAGTACGGATGTTGATGGTAACTACAAGGTATCAGTTCCTACCAATGCTACTCTAATTTTCAGCTATGTGGGCTACTCAAACCAAGAAATTGAGGTTGGTACTCGCTCAGTTGTTGACGTAACACTTCTCGAAGACAATAAAGTGTTGAACGAGGTTGTTGTGGTGGGTTACGGTACAGTGAAGAAAAAAGACGCGACTGGTGCTGTCAATGCCATTGGGACAAAAGACTTCCAAAAAGGAATTGTTGTATCTCCTGAGCAATTAATGCAAGGACGCGTAGCTGGGGTACAAATCACTCAATCAAGCGGTGAGCCTGGAGGTGGTATCAACGTTCGTATCCGTGGTACATCCTCAGTATTCGGTGGTAACAACCCATTGTTCGTTATCGATGGAGTACCTTTGGCAGGTGACAACACTTCTTCGGGCGGAGACGCCTCAGGGGTAGGTCGTCAGCCAGCTAAAAACCCATTGAACTTTTTGAATCCAGAAGACATTGCTAGCATCGACATTTTGAAAGATGCCTCTGCAACGGCTATCTACGGTTCACGTGGTGCTAACGGGGTTGTGTTGATTACAACCAAAAAAGGCAAAGGCAAAGGTACACTTGAGTATGGTTACTCATTAGGCACTAGCAAAATCACGAAGCGTTACGATCTGCTTGATGCAGCTGAGTACCGTGCCGCAGGTGGCCAAGACCAAAAAGGTAACACTGACTGGCAAAATGAGTTGTTTAGAACTGGCTATACCAACCAACACAACTTTGCGTATGGCGCAGGTGATGCTAGTGGAAGCTACCGCTTTACACTCGGTTATTTAAATCAACAAGGTATTATCAAAGAGTCAGATATCAAGCGTTATAGCTTAGGCTTCAACGGTTCTAAGAAATTCCTCAAAGATCGTTTGACGATTGCTAGCAACATCAACATTTCAAACAACCAAGACGCTAACGTACCTATTTCTGAAAACGTTGGTTTCGAAGGTGATCTCATGGGCAATATTTTGAAAGCTAATCCAACTCGCCCAGTTTACAACAGCGATGGTACTTTCAACCAACCAGGCAATACAGAGCCTAACCCATTGGCAATGATTGTATTATCTCAAGATAACACGAATACTCTTCGTGCTTTGGGTAACATCAATGCTGAGTTGCAAATTGTAAAGAACTTGAAATTCAAGACAGTTATCGGTTTTGATAAGTCTTTCTCTTCAAGAAAATCTGCCTATTCTCGTGACCTCGTGTTGACAGGTGTTCAAAACGTTGGGCGCGCATACATTGCTGATGTCGAAACAGACAATAAATTGTGGGAAAACTACTTCACGTACGATAAAGAGTTCAACAAAATCTCATTGAACGCTTTGTTGGGTTATTCTTATCAGAAGTTTAGCCGCTATTCAAAGAATGTCGCTGCAGCAAACTTCCGTACCAATGATTTGGACTTGATGATTTACAACATGGCATCAGCAAATGCTGGTAAGTTTGGTAGCAATGTTATCAACAATACAAGTTTTGAAACTGACGAGCTCCAATCCTACTTCGGACGTGTAAACGTAGGTATCAATGATAAATATTTATTGACTGCTACATTACGTTCTGATGGTTCTACAAAGTTTGGAGGTAACAACAAATACGGTTTCTTCCCATCATTCGCTGCTAAGTGGAAAATCATGAACGAAAGCTTTGCTCCTAAGAATATTTTCGACGACTTAGCAGTTCGTTTCGGTTATGGTTTAACAGGTAACCAATCCATTCCTCACAACGTCTATGACCGTCGTGATCGCTACAGTGGTTGGGGTATCAACCAAGGTGGAGATAACATCGAAGGGGGTGGTTTGAATGCTGTCGCATTTAACAACCCTAACTTGAAATGGGAAACTACTTCTTCAATCAACTTAGGCTTGGATTTTGCTATCTTGAAAAACCGTCTTTCAGGTACTATTGATTTCTATCAAAAGAATACTAGAGACTTATTGTTCTATGTTGTTTCTGCTCAACCTGCTCCAACGCCGTTTGCTTGGAAAAACTTGGATACTGACATTGAAAACCGTGGGGTAGAAATTTCATTAACAGGTTCGGTTGTAGACAAGACTGATTTTGGTTGGGAAGTGTTGTTAAACACTGGTTTCAACAAAAACTTAGTAAAGAACCTTAGTGGGGTATTTGATACAGGTGAAATCAACGGTCAAGGCTTGACAGGTGCATTTGCACAGCGTATTGCTGCTGGTCAGCCATTGTTTGCTTACTTCTTGCGTGATTTCGGCGGTTATGATGAAAATGGAAACTCACTTTATCCAAATGGTGACTTCCAACAATTCTTGAACGGCAAGAGCCCTCTTCCAACTGTAACGGGTGGTCTGACTAACAACTTCCGTTATAAGAACTGGGATTTGAGCTTGTTCTTCAACGGTGTATTTGGCAGCTACATTTATTCAAATACTGACAACGCATTCTTTACAAAAGGCTCTTTTGCAAACGGTCGTAACGTAACGAAAAATGTGGTTTCTAGCAAAGAAGGACCATTGAACGCTCCTGACGTTTCAACTCGTTTCTTGCAAAAAGGTGACTTTGTTCGTTTACAAAACTTGAACTTGAGCTACCGTGTACCAGTAAGTGGTAAAACCATTTCAAACTTACGCGTATTCTTGACAGGTCAAAACTTATTGACTTTCACTAAGTATGAAGGCCAAGATCCAGAAGTAAGCACTAACAAGTCAATCAACGGTATCCCATCGTTTGGTATTGATTACACTGCTTACCCAAGAGCTAGAACTTGGACTATCGGTGCTAACATTTCGTTCTAAGAACTAACAAAAAACTAAAAACAATGAAGACTAATAAATACATAGTAAGAACTTTGATGGCTGGGCTAGGCTTGGCTACCATTACTTCTTGTACTGACTTAGTAAACAACGAACAAGACTCTATCGTACGGGAAGCCACTAGTGGTACTCCAGTAGCTGGAGACCCTGTTGGTCTACTTGAATCTGCTTACAAAGATTTAGGATTCTATACAGACCAAGCTAATGCCTACGCGATGGGTATGCATACTTCTGCCGAAATGATTCCTCCAACTCGTGGGGTTGACTGGGGTGATAACGGAGTATGGCGTACACTTGACCAACATACATGGGACGCGACTCACCAACAAGTACGCGATACATGGAACAGCTTAAACTCACGTGTGTTCAAAACTACTGAAATTTTGGCTTCTACGACTGCAACGGCAGCTCAAAAAGCAGAAGCTAAATTCTTGCGTGCGTTTAACATGTACCACGTGATGGACTTCTACGGTCAAGTTCCTTTCAGAGAGTTTAATCAAGGAATTGATGATCTTCCTCGCGTAATGACTCGTTCAGAAGCGTTTGACTTTATCGTAAAAGATTTGGAAGAGGCGCTTCCTGTATTGGCCAAAGTAGGTCCATCAGCAACAAACGGTGTAGCTAACAAAGCTGCTGCTAACTTCTTACTTGCGAAGTTATATTTGAACAAGGCAGTTTATAAGTCATCAAACCCAGCTGGTCCATATACATTCGATAAAGCAGATATGGATAAAGTGGTATCGTACGTAAACGCTATCACTGCTGACGGCTACAAACTTGATACAGATTACTTCAATGCGTTCTCGAAAAATGCTAACTCGGAAACCATTTTTGTAAGTTTGGAAGGTACTCCTCAAAACCGTTGGTTCATGACGTTGCACTACAACCAAAACCCTTCTGGATGGAACGGTTTTACAACGTTGGCTGACTTCTACGATAAGTTCGAGAAAGACGATCCACGTATCGGTAAGCCTGCAAAAGGTGATGGTACTGAATTTTCTGGTATCGGATACGGTTTCTTGATTGGAAAGCAAATCGATGATAAGGGTAAAGACCTCGTGGATACACGTACTCAAAAAGTACTTTCGTTCACCCGCGATGTACCTTTGGCAGGTGCTGCTACCGATAAAGGTATCCGCGCTATCAAGTACCACCCTGCAACCGCTGGTAAGTACATCTTGATGCGTTATGCAGAAGCGCTTATGATGAGAGCAGAAGCTCAACTTCGGGGCGGTGATGCTGCAGGTGCGTTAGTAACTGTCAACTCTATCAGAGCGGCACGTAAAGGAAAAGCTCTTGCTTCTATCAACACTGACGGTATGTTCGACGAAATCGGTCGTGAACTGTACTGGGAAGGCGGAAAACGTACCGTTGAGGTTCGTTTTGGCAAATTCACTACGGGTGTTGGTGCTGACAACAAAGAAGCTTACACTGTATTATTCCCAATTCCTGCTATCGCGCTTGTTTCTAACCCGAATTTGAAACAAAATACAGGTTACTAATTCGCTTTTAGTAGTATAAATTCAAGGAAAAATGCTCGAATCATATCGGGCATTTTTCTTTTAGTGACTTCCCCACCTATGATAGTACGTCCATTACATTTAGTTTTTATCCTAATTTTTATTGGAGGTTTTATACCCAGTTGTACTCCCTCCTCGAAAAACCCTTCAGAAATTCTTGCTAGCCTCAAAGATGGGGAAGCAAAAGCATTTTTCACCATTGATAACCAAGAGTTTTATGGAGATAGTAGCCTCTTTAAAGGAGAAATCACAGCGTTTGACCACGCTTTTCGTATTAATCTTACTGACCAATTTCAAGGAAATACGATTATAGCCATTGGTGGTGACAAATGGTTTGCACAAAAACCCGTGACCAAACCTGTAGATACCAATAACCAAACGCAAGCCAGTGCTATGATTGGTCGTATGACTGACCCCGTCAATCGTCGTGGATTAGGGTATATTATGACTTCGGGGGAAATAACACTCGAAGCTTTGTCGGATGAGAAAGCTATTCTGCGCCTCAAAGGACAAGTAGGCGAATACACTACAATGGGAAACCCCACCACCTGGAAATCAGTAGAAGGGCTCATTATATATAAAAAACCCCGCCTTAAAATTCAAGGACTTACGACTCAAGAACTCTATTTTTAACCCATACTTCACTCGCTGATGTTTTCATTAAACTGTCGTTTATATAGCTACCTTATCGCACTTACTATCGTTTTTGCAGGTTGCCAAAACGATACCACTAAGGGGCTTTTTGAATCCGTAACCGATTCGGGTATTGACTTTGAAAATAAAGTTACCAACAGCGAAGACTTTAACATCTTCAATTATCGCAACTTTTACAATGGTGGTGGCGTAGGAATTGGCGACATCAACAATGATGGACTACCCGATGTATATATGACATCAAACATGGGAGAAAATAAGTTGTACCTCAATAAAGGAAATTTTAAGTTTGAAGACATTACTGAAAAAGCAGGCGTTGCGGAAGCAGGGAAATGGAGCACAGGCGTGGTAATAGTGGATATTAACTACGATGGTTTGCTAGATATTTATGTCTGTAATGCAGGAATTGACAAACGCATCAAAAATCAAGGCAATTCACTTTACATCAATAATGGTAACCTCACCTTCACAGAAAAAGCCAAAGAATATGGCCTCGATGAAGATGGGTATACTACTCACGCAGCCTTTTTTGACTATGACCTCGACGGCGATTTGGACTGTTATATTTTGAACAACAGCTTTATCCCTGTCAATACCCTTAATTATGACAACAACCGTGACTTGCGCGCCAAAGACTGGCCCGTCAAAGATTATTTGAAAGGTGGAGGGGATAAATTACTTAGAAACGACAACAACAAGTTTGTAGACGTAAGTGAACAAGCGGGGATTTATGGCAGCTTGATTGGGTTTGGGCTGGGCGTGACCGTTGGCGACCTCAACAACGACAACTACCCCGATATTTATATTTCAAATGACTTTTTTGAGAAAGATTATCTCTATATCAATCAACGTAACGGGACATTTAAAGAAGAAATACAACAACGGATTGGGCATACTAGCTTGGCCTCAATGGGAGCTGATTTTGCCGATATTAACAATGATGGCTACTCGGATATTTTCACAACCGATATGCTCCCCATCGACGAGACGCGTCTCAAAAGTACGACCTCATTTGAAAGCCACTATATCTTCAAACTCAAGCAGCAGAAAGGGTTTTACAATCAATTTATGCAAAATGCCCTGCAACTCAACAACCAAGACGGGACTTATAGCGAAATTGCGTGTTTGAGTGGTGTCGAAGCTAGTGACTGGAGCTGGGGAGCGTTGATGTTTGATGCTGATAACGACATGAAAACCGACATCTACGTCTGTAATGGCATTTATAACGACGTTATCGACCAAGATTTTATTGACTTTTTTGCGGATGAAGTAGCTCAAACAATGGTTCTTTCAGGTGAAAAAAAGAGCTTTGATGCCATCATCAACCAAATGCCGTCACGTCCTATTGTCAATAACTTTTTCCATAACAAAGGTAACCTCAAATTTGAAGAAGCCAGCAAAGATTTTGGTTTTGGAACACCTTCCTTTTCTAACGGAGCCGCCTATGCTGATTTGGACAATGACGGTGATTTGGATTTAGTCGTTAACAACGTCAACCAAAAAGCATTTGTGTACCGTAACAAAACCAACGAAAACAAAGATATTCATTACATTAAGTTTAAGCTGAAAGGCGAAGGCAAGAACCTCAATGCCATCGGAACGCAATTAAAAGTGTATGTAAATGACCAAATTTTAAGTAAAAACATCATGCCTGCACGGGGCTTTCAGTCGAGTACCGAATACCCCGTAACACTGGGGTTAGGTTCAACAACCAAAATTGACTCCGTAACTATTACATGGTACGATGGCCGAGTTACGAAACTTAATAACTTACCCATTGACCGAACGCACGAACTGAGCATTAGCAGTGGCAAAAAGCTCCTCACCCCTACTCCTGCTGAGCGTTTATCGCTGTATTTGGCAAAAACAGAAGCCACTTTTGACACTCATAAGGAAAACGATTACGAAGATTTTTACCAAGAAAAAAACATCCCAGTCAAACTCTCTAAAGAAGGCCCGAGAGCAGCGGTAGGAGATGTAAACAACGACGGCGCCGATGACATCTACATCTGCGGAGCGGCCAATCAAGCGGGGCAGCTGTACCTTCAAGTCAATGGCTCGTTCCAAAAATCAGAACAAAAAATCTTTGAAGACTTTAAATATTTCGAAGACACCGAAGCTGTGTTTTTTGACGCAGACAAAGACGGTGACTTTGATTTGTACGTTGGGGCAGGTGGAAACGAACTCGACCCTAATCAGCGTGGCTTAAACGACCGCTTGTATGCCAACGACGGCAAAGGTAACTTCTCACTTGCTACCAACGCTCTCCCACCCAATGGTATGAATACCAGCGTTGTCGTTCCCATAGATTTTGATAAAGACGGTGATTGGGACCTATTTGTTGGTAGCCGAAGTTTACCCAAGACCTACGGACTTTCTCCCGTCAGCTATATTTTTGAAAACCTTGGAAACCTCAAATTCAAGGATAGTACCCCCAAAAGCTTCCAGACCTTGGGGCTCATTCGCGATGCCGCTTGGGAAGATATCAATGGGGATAACAATAAAGAATTGATTGTGGTTGGGGACTGGATGAATCCTATGGCATTCACGTACCAAAACGGCGCTTTTACCGAAGTCAAAACAGGATTAGAAAACTATCAGGGTTTTTGGGGAAGAATCGAAGCCGTGGACATCGACAATGATAAAGACTTGGATTTAGTGCTAGGCAACATCGGCGACAACTTCATGCTTCGTGCCTCAGAGAACAGGCCTGTCAAAATTTGGGTAAGCGACTTTGACAACAATGGATTAATCGATAAAATCCTAACAAAAACCGTTGATGGCGAAGATAGCCCTGTGCTACTGAAACGAGAAATGATGGAGCAATTCCCAATTTTGAAAAAAGAAAATTTGAAGCACTCTGCTTATGCCACTAAAAGGCTCAAGGACTTATTTACCTCCGAAGTACTTTCAAAAGCAACCATCAAACAAGTAAACTACATGCACTCTGCCGTAGCCATCAACGACGGGAAGGGTAACTTTAAACTATCAGTATTGCCTGTCGAAGCCCAAATTTCGTGCATCAATGCCACTTACTGCGTTGATATAAACAACGACGGGTTGAAAGATATTTTACTCGGTGGCAACAACTATAACTTCATCCCTCAATTTTCACGCTTAGATGCCTTCAAGGGAAAAGTACTTCTCAACAAAGGCAAAGGCGTTTTTGTCGCTGTATCCGACCATCTCTCGGGCTTTGCACCACAAGGAGAAATGACTCAGTTAAAACCTGTTAAGATCAACGGCACACCCTACATGATAAGTTTATTAAACAATGCCCTACCCCAATTATTTAAAATAGGACAGCCCAAACCTACACTATGAAAAAAAATGTGTGGAAAGGTATCGGGGTAGCTATCGCACTCATCGCGTGCTTAGCCTACCCTAACTTTGCGCAAAATGCAGGCAACTTAGTTCGTTTTTCGGTTCAAAACACCGAACTACGCCTGGTAGGCTCATTGGCAGAAGTACGAATTCAGGTGTTTTCAAATAACATTTTTAAGGTAACGCAGTTCCCTTCCAACGGCGTTTTTCCAGATACGTCGTACGCAGTCGTTGGTCAACCGCTTTCAATACGCCAATTTCAACTGTTGGAAACCCCAACAATGCTGACGATTGTTACGCCTTCGAGCCAATTAGAAATAACAAAATCACCAATTTCGGTTGCCTTAAAATCGAATGGTAAAACCAAAATCAAACAAGACGTTTTTGGGTATAAAAACCAAGGTGTCACGCTGTCTTTTGTCATCAATCCCAGCGAAATCTTTCACGGTACAGGTGGGAGGGTATCCAAAATCAGCCTGACGGGAAAAGTTGCGGAATTTACCAATACCTTTCGTTCGTTGTATTTTGATGACATTTACGGTCAAACCTACGGCTTGGCTCAAAGCATTACTATTCCGTTTTTTGTCGCTTCCGGGCAATATGGTCTCTTGCTCGACAGCCCGCTTCCGGGCGACATGCGTACCTACTTGGGGGCCTTAGACTCCACCCGAATCGACGCCCAAATCACTAGCGCAGGTCTTTGGTCGTATTTTTTCATCAACGGAAATAGCAACGACGAAATCTTATACGAATACACTGCCCTCACAGGACGTCAACCATTGGTTCCTCGCTGGGCACTTGGGTACCTACAATCCAAAAATAGCTATAACACCGAGCGCGAGCTCAACGATGTAGTTAGCAATTTCCAGAGTCAAAACTTCCCGCTAGATGCTATTATCCTCAATACCCCTTGGCAGGGTAATTCCAACAATTTAGGCAATTTCAGTTGGAGTCGAACGGGTTTTTCTTCGCCTTCCAGCATGATAAAAAACTGGCTGGGCAAGGGCGTAAAAACCGTGGTGATGAACTCCGCCTACGTCAATAAAGCCTCCACCAATTACCGCAGTTTGGACTCGCTTCGTCTTTTGACCAAAACTCTCTCAGGAACTACGGGCATTCTTACTCAAACGGGTGACACAACCAGTCTGCTAGATGTTTTTCGACCTAATTTCCCACAATGGTTAGCAAAGCAAATTAACCCTCGTACCGAAGAAGGGGTGAGTGGTTGGGCTAGTATTGGCATTGAACCACCTCAACATCCTTCGTTCTTTATCCATACCAATACCCCCTCCACCCAAGTACATAACCTTTATTCATTACTTTGGGCCAAAACCATTTATGACAATCACCGCAAAAATTACCCTTCCGTTCGGCTTTTTCACTTGACTAGTTCGGCTTGGACGGGTGCACAGCGGTATGGTATTTTGCCTTGGACGGGCAACGTAGCTCGGTACTGGGTAGGGCTTTCGATTCAAATTCCTATCCTGATTCATGCGGGGTATTCGGGCTTGGGATACATGCACTCAGATATCGGCGGCTATGTAACACCCTCTGACAAAACTCCTAAAGACGAAGAAATGGACATGCGATGGACCCAATTCGGGGTTTTTTCCCCCATTATGCGGGTCAATGGCGAGCGGAATATTACCGAACCTTACATTCTGACGCAGCCTTTTTATACCAATACCCGCGCTGCGATTCGGCTTCGGTACCAATTGCTTCCCTACATTTATAGCCTTGCCTACCAAAATACCACAACAGGTCGCCCTTTGTGCCTTTCAATGGATTATTTTGAGCCATCTAATCGCCTCGCAAGCATCGATGATCAGTTCTTTTTTGGGAAAAGTTTATTAGTTGCTCCCATTATGCTTCACGGAATGCTTGTACGAAAAATTCAACTTCCAAATGGAAAATGGTTTGATTTCTGGTCAAAAAAGTCCTACCAAGGTGGAGGAGCTATTTTTGAAAACGTAACGTTCGAAAAAATCCCTGTGTTTGTTCCTGCGGGAGCTTTTGTACCCATGGCCGTCAGCGCTAAGTCCTCAACCGATGCTTATCTTTCCGACAGCCTCGTAGTGAAATTTTACCAAGACGTATCCGTTCCAAATTCTGAATTTACTATTTTTCACGACAAAGGTACCGACGCCAACGTACTAGAGAACGACAGCTATGAGCTGCTGAGGCTGGCAGGAAAATCAAAAACAGATACCATTAGTGTCACACTCACCCGTATGCGTACCTATGCCCAAGGGCTTGGGAATCGTTATATTTTGTTAGAAGTAAAAAACGTTACAAACATCCCAAAAGCTGTGTTGCTCGATGGTCAAACTATCCCCATTAGCCTAGTAGCAGATGCACCGTTGAAAGTCAAAACCGCTTATTATGATTTGGCCAATTTACAACTATCCCTTCCTTTTGATTGGGATTGCAGTAAGTCGACGACGGTGCAGGTGCTTCGCACTGACCTGAACCTACTTACTAATACAATTCCTCAAGAACAAGAAGCGCTCATCGTTTATCCGAACCCCGTGCACGAATCGGGGGTGGTAACGCTGCAAATTCATCCGCCTACCACCGATGCTTATACGGTCGAGGTGCTGGATATTTTGGGGGGCGTTGTTTACAAACAGGCTCTCGGTTCGTTGTCCCAACATCAAACAACCCACCATAGTTTCTCGGCCCCTTCGCAAAAGGGAGTTTTTACAGTTTTGCTAAAAAATACTCAAGGAGAAGCCACCACCCAAAAAATAATGATTCTATGATATGCCAACGGTTATTGATTGCGATGGGAGTCTTGTGCTGTATGGCTTATCTCATCGGATGTGTGGATGATTTTGACGCCGACATCTACACCTCCAAAGAATACTTGCTCGTTGACGGAACCCTGACAGACCTGAACGAACCTCAGTACGTTTCCCTCTTTAGTACCCCCAAAGATGCGTCCTTTAAAAGTTCCGATTTTACCTCGACCATTTATCCTGCCCGACAATCTTATTTTCCCGAACGGCAAGCGATTGTGAAACTCATTGTCAATCAAAAGGAAGAAATTCAGCTGGAGGAGCGGCTTGCAGGTTATTATTACTGCCCCAACGGATTTCGAGCCAAGGTAGGAAATACGTACCAACTACGATTCCAACTCGCCAACGGCAGAGCCTACGAAACCGACGTGGAAACCATGTACTCTGTTCCTGCTATTAAAAACGTATCAGAAGAATTTAACCTTACAGGCATTCCAAACACGGCAGGGTCAAGTCCAACGGTTTCAAGTAATGACATTTATGTCGATTTTGACGACGTTCCATCCCAAAAAAACTTCTACCGCTGGCGGTGGGTCAACTGGGAAATTCAGCGCATTTGTGCCACTTGTTTGCAAGGACGATACAATCTTTTTGAAACTGAGCAAGGAGAAACCGGAGATTGTTTCAGGGATTTGACATTAAAGGCCAACGAACGCTTTGATTATTACTGTGGTACGCGCTGTTGGGATATTTTTTACAGTTCTGACATCAATATATTATCTGATGTGTATACCAATGGTAAATCTCAAAAAAACAGGCTTGCGGCCCAAATCCCCTTACGTCAGTCGAATCCCTGTTTGGTGAGCCTTCAACAGATGTCCCTTTCCCCCGATACCTACCGCTACTTAAAATTACTTCAAGATCAATCCATCAATACAGGTACTCTTGCCGATACGCCACCTGCTCCTATTCGAGGTAATATCCGAAACATAAAAGACGCCAACGAATTGATATTGGGCTATTTTTCGGCTTCGGCTGTAAGTGAGGTTCGGCTGATGCTCGACCGTCGAAATACGCGTGGGGGTCTTCCAAACGGTCTGTTTAGCTTTATAAACAACCGACCTGTGGTCCTCGAAGATGCGTCCAATGAGCGTCCCGACATTCCATTGGCCATTTGTCAACCAAGTTTTACTCGTACCCCTATTCCCCCCCTTGGCTGGCGATGAACAAGACATTTTACCTATTGTTGAGCTGGTTTTTAAGCCTTTCTACCGCTTTTGGGCAAATCTATACCATCAGTGGAACGGTGTTAGACTCCATTAGCAAGCAACCACTTGTGGGAGCGACTATCATTCTCGACCACAACCGTAGCAAAGGAGCGACCAAAACCGACGAAAAAGGGGAGTTTACCCTGACCGTTGACCGCCAAAGCCACGTCGTAGCGGTGCGTTATGTGGGATATGTCCCCTATTCCAAGTTCTTTCCCACCATGACCCGCAGTATGAAAATAACTGTGCTACTGGATAAAACCGAAAATCAACTAGAAGAGGTTGTGATAACTACGAAGGGTTTTGACCAAACCATTCGGCAACCGATTTTGGGGGTGAATCAAATCAACATCAAAACCTTTCAAAAACTCCCATCGGCTTTTGGAGAGGTGGATTTATTGCGCGGCATTCAGATGCTTCCTGGTGTCACGAGCGTAGGCGAAGCCTCTAACGGGGTCAATATTCGAGGGGGAACCACCGACCAAAATTTGATTCTTTTGGACGATACCCCCATTTTTAACCCTACGCACATGTTTGGGTTGTTTTCGGTATTTCCTCCAGATGCAGTTTCTACTTTGGACTTGTACAAAGGCAACGTACCAGGTCGGTACGGCGGGCGCGCGGCGGCAGTGCTCGACATCAAGCTCCGTAATCCTGCCTTAGACAGCCTTAAAATCAAGGGTGGAGTCAGTATTGTATCCAACCGACTCATGGTTAATGTTCCCGTTGTCAAAGATAAGCTTGGTTTTTACGTAGCAGCGCGCGGCGCATTTAATGATTTTTTGTTGCCCATTGCTTCCGATAAATTAAAAGACATAAAAGCCAAATTCGGCGAAGGCGTTTGGAAGGGCTTTTGGAAAATTAACCCAAAAAACACCCTAACAGGTACATTTTACAAAAGTTACGACCTTTTCAGTACCAATTTGCTCCCAGGGCTTCCCAACGTCATCGGCGAATTTACCCGCTATCAGCATACTTCTACCAATGCGACCGCCCGTTGGTTGACGGTACTTTCCCCAAAAATGGACATCCAAACCACTGCCGTTTACGCCCATTATACTCCTCAAATTTCCACCCAAGAAAAAGGCACCGATAATTTTGTCGATTTGAATTCAGCCCTGACTCAAAAACAACTTAAATCGAATCTAAGCTATGTATTAACCAAGTATAAGTTAGAGACAGGGCTAAGTTTTACGCGTTATGATATTCAACCTGGCGAGCTAATCCCCAATAAAAGCACCAGCGTAAGCAACATAGTCACGCCTTCTGAACGCGCCAACGAATGGGCATGGCACGCCGACAACGAGTACAATCTCAACAAACAATTGGCGTTTTCGATAGGTCTTCGGTATTCCTATTTTCAGGCATTAGGACCCGCACTCTACCGAAATTACGAAGCAGGTCAACCCCGCGATGACTTTTCTGTGATAGACTCCGTTCAAGCAGGCAGCAACAAAGCGTTTAGCCAATATGGGGGTTTTGAGCCTAGAGTCGGGGTTCGGTATGCGTTGAACGAACGGACGTCGTTTAAATTTGGGTACAACCTCATGCGTCAATATTTGCAGATTGTTTCTAATACCACCACGCCCATTCCAACCTCTCGCTGGAAAACGAGCGACTTACACATCAAGCCCCAAATCAGCAATTTACTTTCAGCGGGCTACTACTACTCATTCGACAACGATATTTATGAGATTTCGGTAGAAGGCTACTATCGCTTCACTCGAAACATGGTGGATTATAAACCTGGTGCTGATTTTTTGCTCCAACCCTACCCCGAAACGCAAATTGTACAAGGTTTAAGTAAAGCTTACGGCCTTGAAGTGATGTTGACCAAGAAAAAAGGGCGACTCAACGGCTGGGTGAATTATACTTATTCTCGAACATTCAACCGTACCTACACCGACCTGCCTTCGATAGAACAAGTCAATAACGGGTATTGGTACCGCGCCAACTACGACCGCCCCCACAGTATCAATACCTCATTTGACGTCAGCGTTGATAAACACAATTCGTTCAGTTTTACGTTTATTTACAGCACAGGTCGCCCATATACACAGCCTGTGGGTTTTGTGAATTATCTCAACAATTTCTTTCCGTTCTACGAAGAGCGTAACAACAAACGCGTCCCTGACTATCACCGTTTAGATTTTGCATGGAATATTTACAATCCAAGCATGAAAAACCGTCGTTTTAGAGGGAAATGGGCATTTACGGTGTATAATTTGTATGCCCGTCGGAATGTTTATTCTGTCTTTTTCAGAACCGAGAAAAACATTAGCAAAGCAAAACGCTTGCAGATTTTTGGTGCTCCCATTGTCAGTTTAGCCTATAATTTTGAATTTTGATGATGTCTAATTCAACTCTTTTATATCGTTTTTTTACCCTTTCTGTCGTTGTCTGCACGGCCTGTGTTTTTATAGGCTGCCAATCATCAAACGAGCCAAAACTTCCTGCCCAATTCCGATTATTAGAGGCTTCCGAAACGGGAATTGATTTTGCTAATACCCTCAAAGCCGATAGCAAGCTCAACATTTTCAACTACATGTACTTCTACAACGGAAGTGGCGTAGGGGCGGGAGATTTCAACAACGACGGGCTTACTGATTTGTGCTTTACTGGAAACCTTTCGGAAAACAAACTGTACCTCAACCGAGGCAAAATGAAGTTTGAAGACGTCAGCGCTCAAACCAACATCAATCAAAACAAAGCATGGGCCAACGGGGTGTCGGTGGTAGATATCAACCAAGACGGAAAACTGGACATTTACATCAGCCAAGTAGGCGGAATCCCGAGTTTGGACGGGCGCAATTTGTTGTTTGTTTGTAAGGAAATTACGGCAAAAGGAATCCCTGTTTACGAAGAAAAGGCCAAAGAATACGGTCTCGACTTGAAAGGATTAGGCACGCAAGCCGCCTTTTTTGACTACGATTTAGACGGCGATTTGGACTTTTTCCAGCTCAATCACTCCGTTCACCAAAACGGTACTTTTGGGTTTCGTTCGGCGTTCCAAGGTACCCCTCACCCCACGGCAGGCGATAAGTTTTTCCGCAACGACAACGGCAAATTTATCGACGTTACCCAACAAGTACACATCATCGACGACGTGCTGGGCTACGGCTTAGGCGTAGGTATTGGCGACGTCAACCTCGACGGTTATCCCGATATGTACATTGGGAACGATTTTCACGAAAACGACTACCTCTACCTCAATCAGCGCAATGGTTCCTTTACCGAATCCTCTGAGCGTCAGATTATGCACACGAGTCAGTTTTCGATGGGAATCGACATCGGCGACTTAAACAACGACCTCCTCCCTGAGATTATCTCGCTCGATATGCTTCCCAACGACAAAGAAATTTTGAAGCGTTCGGAAGGCGAAGATTCCTACAACATTTTTAAGTACAAAATCCGTCAAGGGTATAGCTATCAGTTTGCCCGCAATAACCTCCAACTCAACCGAAACGGCGTTTTTTCGGAAATGGGAATGTACGCAGGCGTACACGCCACCGACTGGTCGTGGTCGCCACTGATGATGGATTTTGACAACGACGGGAAGAAAGACATTTTTATTTCTAACGGTATTCCCAAACGAATGAACGACATCGACTACATTCAGTTTGTGTCGGATGAGGCCATTCAGCAAAAAATGAACAAGGGCGAATTTAACGAAGATGACCCCGACGTAGTGGACATTTTACCCGAAATCAAACTTCCTAATAAGTTTTACCACAACACCCAAAATCTTCAATTTACTGACTGGCAAAACGCCATTGAAAACGACAAACCTTCTTTCTCAAACGGTGCCATTTATGCCGACTTGGACAACGACGGCGACCTCGACGTGATTGCCAACAATATCAACGACAAGGCGTTTATTTACGAAAACCTTTCGACAGCCAACGAGTCAATTACCCTACAAGTCGAAGGAAACACGGGTAACCGCAACGCAATTGGAGCCAAGTGTTTGGTATTCCGACAAGGAGAAGTGATTAGCTACGAGAAGTTTCCCGTGCGTGGCTTTCAGTCAAGCGCTGAGATTCCGCTGGTGGTAGGCGTGGGCAAAATAGCGGAAGTGGATTCGCTGCTTCTCGTTTGGCCCAACCAAACCTACCAAGTGTTGCATAAGAGCGAGTTGAAAAAACAGCTTAAACTCGTTCAAAGCGAAAAGTTGCCCCGTTTTGATTACCAACGTTTACAAAAACTAGTAACGCCCAAGGTTACGTTTGAGGACAAAACGACAGCATGGGCACTGGATTTTGTCCACCAAGAAAACAATTTTAACGAACTTGACCGCGAAGCACTCATTCCACATTTGGCCTCGTCGGCAGGGCCTGCGGTAGCGGTAGCCGATATTAACCACGACGGGCTTGAAGACATTTTCCTGGGAAATGCCCGCGATGCCCTCAGCAAAGTGTATCTCCAAAACGCCAACGGTAAGTTTCAAAACTTGCCCCAACCTGCCCTCGAAAAAGACCTAATCTACGAAGATGTGGACGCTCAATGGACCGATGTCGACAGCGACAAACACCTTGATTTGGTAGTAGCAAGCGGTGGAAATGAGTTTTTTGGTAGAACCTACCAACTCCAACCAAGGGTGTACTTGAACAATGGACGCGGCCAACTGACGCGCAAAGAGGATGCCTTCAAAGACCTCTACGTAACGGCTTCGTGCGTGCGGGCGTTCGATTTTACGGGCGACGGAGCGGTGGATTTGTTCATCGGTGGGCGTTCTATTCCCAAAGCCTATGGCGATAATCCAACTTCGTATTTGCTCGTCAACGATGGCAAAGGAAACTTTACGGACAAAACAACGCAACTCGCCCCCGAACTGCGCACCATCGGAATGGTGACCAATGCCGAATTGGTGGATTTGAACAAAGACCAACGTCTTGATTTGCTGTTGTCTATCGAATGGAAATCCCTAACGGTTTTTCACCAAAATAACGGGCGGTTTGAAAAAGCAATAACCATTGGAAGCAATCAGAAAGGATGGTGGAATTTTACGTTGACGTACGATTTTGATCAAGACGGTGATGTGGATATTTTGGCGGGAAACTTGGGGCTAAATAGTCGCATCAAAGCCTCTAAGAAAGAACCCGTTCGGCTGTACGTAGGTGATATTGACAAAAACGACCGCGTTGACCAGATTTTGACCTACTACCTCAACGGCGAAGAAACCTTGTTTGCCAATAAAATGGAAACCGAAAAACAGTTTCCTTACATCAAAAAAGAATACATCCACGCCCGTGATTTTGCCAAAACATCGGTAGAAAATCTATTTGGAAAAGACAAGCTCGGTAAAATGGCCGTATTAGAAGCCAATGAATTTGCCAATGGCGTGTTTGTCAACGACGGTAAAGGAAATTTTCAGTTTCAGCCTTTGCCGTATTTGGCGCAGTTGAGTCCTTACAAAACAGCAGCTATTATCGACGCCAACGGCGATAACCTGCCCGATGTGTTTTTAGGAGGCAATTTTTATGACAACAACATCCAAATGGGGCGGTACGATGCCGATTTTGGCACAATTTTGCTCAATAAAGGCAAAAATCAGTTTGAAATTCAGCTTTCCAAAATACCTGTTTACGGGCAAGTTCGGCACATCAAACCATTTAAAAATTCCGCTGGAAAAATCCAATGGTTGTTAGCTAAAAACAACGACAGGCCACAAATTTTATCGATTATTCCCCCAACTTCCCGAAAATTTTAGAACTTTCGGGAAGTTCAAAATTCCGTCACTAACCTCTTGAAAGTTATAGAAGTTTTAAGAGGTTCTATCTATTTTTGTAAAATAGACAGCCGTAGCATTTGCCCAGTAACCAATGAAGCATTCCTCAGTATTTATTGTTTTTAGTTTGTTTTTAGGGGCAATGGGTTGTCAACCATCCGCCCCCGACGAAAACCTATTCGAAACTCTTTTCTCTTCCCAAACAGGCATTGAGTTTACCAATCAGATTATCGATAAAAAAGAACTCAACATCTTTAATTACCGCAATTTTTACAACGGTGGCGGGGTAGCAATTGCGGATGTCAATAACGACGGCTGGGCAGACATCTATGTCACTTCCAATTTTGAAGAAAATAAGCTTTATCTCAACAAAGGTAAAAACGCCGAAGAACGCTGGAAATTTGAGGACATTACCACCAAATCAGCGGTCGGAGGGAAAAAATCATGGTCTACGGGCGCTACATTTGCCGACGTTAATGGCGATGGACTCATGGATATTTATGTCTGCAACGCGGGCAATATCCAGGGCGATAAACGTGGAAATGAGCTATTTATCAATCAAGGTGTGGGTGCTGACGGTGTTCCTACCTTTATTGATAAAGCCACCGAATATGGGCTGGTCGATGGGGGATATTCGACCCATGCTTCTTTTTTTGACTACGACCGCGATGGCGACTTGGACATGTATTTGCTCAACAATAGCTTTACGCCTGTCAATAAACTACAATACCAAAACATCCGTACCGTACGCGATGCACTCGGCGGCCATAAGCTCTTTCGGAATGAAATGATTCAAGGCAACAAGGGGCTAGAGGCGAAGGACAAAAGACAAAAAAGCCTCACTGTCATGCCAACAAAAGAGGCATCTAAAAACAACCCAATCCGCTTCACCGACGTCTCCAAAGAAGCAGGTATCTACGGGAGTTTGATTGCTTTTGGTTTGGGCGTAACCGTGGGAGACGTCAATGGCGATAATTGGCTTGATATTTACGTGTCCAATGACTTCTACGAACGTGACTATTTGTACATCAACCAACGCAACGGTACCTTCAAAGAGTCGCTCGAAGAAAGCATGAACCACATCAGCATGTCGTCGATGGGAGCGGATATTGCCGACATTAATAACGATGGGCTTTTGGATATTTTTGTGACCGACATGCTTCCCTGCGACGACAAACGCCTCAAGACCACCACCGTATTTGAAGGCTACGAACTTACTGAATTTAAACTAAAGCAAGATTATTGGCACCAATATATGCGCAATATGCTGCATTTGAATCAGGGGAATCAGTCCATAGTTGATAGTCCACGGTCGATGGTCAATGGTAAACAGGAAACTCAAAACAGAAAACTCGAAACAGGAAACCCAAAACAGAAAACAGTACTCCCTCCCACTTTCACCGAAGTAGGGCAAATGGCAGGTGTACACGCGACGGATTGGAGCTGGGGCGCGTTGATTTTCGACATGGATAACGATGGCCTAAAAGATTTGTTTGTGGCCAATGGCATTATCAAAAACCTCACCGACCAAGACTATGTAGCGTTTTTGGCCGATAAAGACAATATTCAGGCGATGCTGGAGGGGAGGATGAAATTTGACTACCGCAAGTTTGTCGATATGATTTCGACCACGCCCATTTCTAATTTCGCTTTCAAAAACAAAGGCAACCTTACTTTCGACGATAAAGCTACCAATTGGGGATTAGCCGAACCTAGTTTCTCAAACGGGGCAGCCTACGGAGATTTAGACAATGACGGTGACTTAGATTTAGTGGTCAACAACAACAATTCGCCACTCAGTGTGTATCGAAACCAATCGGTTGAAAAACTCAAAACGCACTTTTTACGGGTCAATTTAAAAGGCACAAGTGCTAATCCGAACGCCATTGGAGCCAAAGTATCGGCTTACCAAAAAGGTCAAATGCAATGTTTGCAACAAATGCCAACGCGCGGCTTTCAGTCATCGAGCGACCTGACGATGGTTTTTGGTTTTGGAAAAAACCCTCAAATCGACTCCTTGGTGGTCATTTGGCCCGATGACCGCAAACAAACCCTCACCAACGTCAGGGTTGATACTGAATTAGCGTTGAACCACGCCAACGCCCGCGACCTTTGGAAATTTACCCCTCCTCAGTTTACCAACCTGCCTTTCAACGACCTTACTTCGACCTCTGGACTGGACTTTTTGCACGAAGAAAATACCTTTGTAGACTACAACCGCGACGGCCTTCTCAAACAAATGTACTCAACCCAAGGGCCTGCGTTGGCCGTCGGCGATGTCAACGGCGATGGCCTCGATGATGCCTATATTGGCGGAGGAGCGGGCAAACCACGGGCGTTGTTTTTGCAAACGAGTGCGAGGAAATTCTCCAAGTCGAACCAAGTCACGTTCAATACCCCTAGCCAAGCCGACGAAACCGCTGCTTTGTTTTTCGATGCCGACGGTGACAAAGACTGTGATTTGTTGGTGGTAAGAGGCGGAAATGAGTTTTTACCCAACGACCCTGCCTTGGCCGACGCACTCTATTTCAACGACGGAAAAGGGAATTTTACACTATCAAATACCTTCCCTAAATTATTGGACAACGGCTCGTGCGTAGCGGCAGCCGACTACGACCGCGACGGCGACCTTGATCTCTTTGTCGGCAGTCGTATGGTGTCGGCACAGTATGGTTACAGCCCCAAAAGCCACCTGCTCCAAAACAATGGCAAAGGAGTTTTTACGGACGTCACTACCGAAACCCTCACCAACGGGCAGCTAGGCATGGTCACCGACGCCCAATGGGCCGACGTTGACAAAGATACATACCCCGACTTGGTCGTTGTCGGTGACTGGATGCCGATTACGGTGCTTAAAAATCAAAAAGGAAAATTTCTTTCGCAAACCGTTCCACAATCAGAAGGCTGGTGGAACGCGGTTGAACCTACGGATATTGATAACGACGGCGACCTCGACTTTGTGGTTGGGAACTTGGGGCTGAACTCCAAACTCAAGTGCTCCGAAAAAGAGCCTGCCGAACTCTATATCAACGACTTTGACCGTAACGGCACCGTAGAACAAATCATCGTTTCGTACAATCCTGACGGCAAACCTTACCCAATGGTCTTGAAGTCGGATTTGCAAAAAGTATTGCCTGTCATCAACAAGCGTTTTGTCAAACACGTCGATTACGCAGGGCAACCCATCGACGCGCTATTTACCAGCGACCAACTCGAAGGGGTTGAGACCAAAAAAGCCGTACAAGCGGCCTCTTCTTTATTGCTCAACGATGGCAAAGGGAACTTTACCTTGGTAGGATTACCGCTGGAAGCCCAATTATCTCCCATTTTTGGGATTGTAGCCACCGACTACAACCACGATGGCAAAACCGACTTGTTGCTCACGGGCAATTTCTTCGACGTGCTACCAGAAATAGGTCGCTACGACGCCAACGACGGCTTATTACTGCAAAATACGGGTAAAAACGCCAGCGGACAACCCACGTTTGTGCCCGTTCGCCCCACACAGTCGGGTTTTGCCGTACGCGGGCAAGTACGCCGCATGAAAAACCTCCGAACGGCGCAAGGCAAAAACTACATTATCTTGGCCAAAAACAGAGACAAAGTGCAGGTATTTGGAGTAAAGTAAAGTACAGCGTTACCCTTTCCAAGACCTCATCGCTCGCAATCCAAACACGCCACCCAAGCCTAAAACAATCAAAGCGAAATAACCGTATAGGCCAAAAAGCCACTGAATCAAGTACAAACTCGGGATGGTGATAAAAAAGCCAATGGAAGTCACCAACGTAAGCGCCGTGGCACGGTAATGAGCAGGGGCGTTGAGCGATACCAAGGTCGAAAATTGAGGGGAATCGGCGACAACGCTTATCCCCCAAACGAGCAGAAAAACCAAAAAGACAAGAGGCGAATAGGTAAGTAAAAAGACACTTGCGACGCAGCAAAAGTAGGACACCATCAACGCCCACCAAGCCGTTCGATGACTTCCCCATCGAAGCGACATTTCGCCCGTAAGTACACATCCCAACGCCCCCGAGGCAATCACTACAAAGGCAACCAAAGCCACGGGTAAGGAGTGATGCGTACGTTCGTTGTAGCTACTCACAATCACAGGAACAAACGCCCAAAAAGTATATAATTCAAACATGTGCCCAAAGTACCCAAAGGCGTATTTACGAAACAACTTATCCCGAAATACCTCCCGTAACACCGCAGGATTAAACCGCCCCGCCACCCGACGATACGGGCCATCGCGGAGGAGCAAGCCCACCACAAGCCCACCCCCAACGGCCAGCGCCGAGGTCGCTTCAATGACGTATTGCCACGGCAGAGTCAACGAAAACGACTTAATAGCGTACGGGAACGCCGTTCCCAACACCAGCGCTCCCACCAAATAGCCCAAGGCTTTACCCAATCCTGCTTCGTACCAATCGCTACAAATTTTCATCCCAACGGGATATACTCCCGCCAAAAAGAATCCCACACCCCAACGAGCCAACAACATCGCCGTTAGTGATTCGTAGGTAGCCAACACGGCCAAATTACAGCCCGCCGCCAACAGCGCAGAGCTCATAAACACCCGCACGGGCGAAAATCGGTCGGCAATCGAGAAATAGGAATATGCCAGCGTTCCCATCACAAACCCAAGCTGCACAGCCGTGGTCATGGTAGGCATAAAAGCCGAAGTAGTGGGGTGAAATACCTGTAAAGCAGGCAAAATGGCATTGACGGCAAACCACAGCGAGGTACCCGCAAACTGGGCAATAACCACCAACGGCAAAAGATAAAAAGGGCGTTTCATAAAAGCGTTTCAAAAAACTTTTAAAGCTACTCAAAAAATGAATTGCCCATCGCTTCGTTTTCTCCGCAGTCGCTTAACATTCGCTTTTTCTATGAATCGCGTCCTTTTCTCTTTCCTCCTTTTTTGGGGAAGTTTTCTACCCCAAACCAGCCACGCCCAAGCTCCCGTGTCACCCACTGCCACAACCCTATCGGCGCGGTTTCCTGCCCCTGCGGGATTTCAGCGAACTACCACTGCATCTACATCTTTTGAGACGTTTTTGCGTCAGCTACCGCTCAAACCTTGGGGAAGTAAAGTACTCTATTTTGACGGTCATTCCAAAAACACCCCCAACGTGTATGTTTCGGTCGTTGACCTAAGCATTGGTAAAAAAGACCTTCATCAATGCGCCGATGCCGTCATGCGTTTGCGGGCGGAGTATTTGTTTCAGCAAAAACAGTTTGAAAAAATTCATTTCAATTTTTTAGCCGACGGCAAGCCCCGTTATTTCAGTACTTACGCCAAAGGCAGCTATTCATATCCAATATTTTGGAAGTACATGGAGTACATTTTCGCGTCGGCTAACACCCGTTCATTGCACGACGAGTTACAGCCTATTTCAATGCAACACCTGAAAATCGGCGACGTTTTTATTCAAAAAGGTGTACCTTTCGGTCATGCGGTAATGGTGGTGGACATGGTTCAAAACCCTACGACGGGGCAAAAATTGTTTTTGTTAGCCCAAAGCTACATGCCTGCCCAAGAAACCCAGATTTTGAAAAACCCCAACAATGCTGCCCTTAGCCCGTGGTATGAACTTAAAAACGAGACGTTGAAAACCCCCGAATGGACGTTTGAATCCAGTGATGTACGACGTTTTAAGGAAAACTAACTAGCCAAAACGATGTCATTTTTCAACCCTTTTCTTCTTATTTTTTTTGTCCTACTCAGTCTCACTAGCCGTGCTCAGTCGGAATACTTACGGGCTTACCCTGACCACATTGTGCGCGCTACTTCCCGAGGTATTGTGTGGAAAGACTCTACCCTCATGCCTTTTGACGACGGACAAAAAAAGACCTTTGCCGAACTTCTTCAAAACGCCGACTTGGAAGACCAATTGGTGCAGAAATATTCCAAAAAACGCCAAGAAAAAGCCCCACAGCTCAACCACGACCCGGGGAGATTTCGGTACGAACCTTTTTTCAGAAAAATGTACGGCAATACCGAAGCCGAAGTTCGCAAAAATCTCGTTGAGATTGTGTGGCTTCCCAAGACCCTGAAAAAAAAATTATTGGTATCAAAAATCAACAACGTACACCAACATTTTCAAGCCGTTTCGGACGAATTAGAACGCCACCCCGAATTGCTCAAGTACGTCGATAATCCCGCGGGTACGTTTGTGTGGCGACTTATCAGCGGCACCAATCGCCTCAGTATGCACAGCTACGGGGTGGCCATCGACATCAACCTCAATTTGTCGCATTATTGGCAGTGGGACTGCCGTTGTAAAGAAGAAAATGTACCACTCTCCTACCGCAATAAGATAGCCGCTCAAGTAGTAGAAATCTTTGAAAAACACGGCTTTATCTGGGGCGGAAAGTGGTATCACTACGACACCATGCACTTCGAGTATCGTCCTGAGCTGCTTTTTTAGTCGATGGACTACTCTCAATCCTCCTTCTCCAGCTCAAAAATGGCTTCGCTGCCATGGCCAAATACTTTGCCGAAGACTCGGCTTCCATCTTCACTTGAGCGTTTAAGGCGACCTCTAATTCTTCTTTTAATGACGTTCGCAGGCGTGCGGTGTCTTTTATAGTTTTATTTATTTTAAAATGGGGAGTTTCCTCTATTTTTCACCACAATACTACACCCTTTGGCGTAAAAATGTTCTATTCCCAAGTACCGAGGCCAAAATTTGGAATGAGTCTGAATTTGAGAAACCTACAATTTGCAGGAGAGTGAAGGTAAGTAATGTCATTTTTGCCTTTTTAATTGCGTAACAATCTTCAAACGGAGTCATTTATCATCCTAAACAACGATACAAGTGAGATTCAATACGTGGATAGCAGCATTACTTTTGGCCTTGTCCATCAAAACATACGCTCAGGCCAATAAGGCCTCCTCTTCTGCGAGTTTCAACAGCGCCAAACCGTGGACGTACTGGTGGTGGCTGGGAAGTACCGTCACCGAAAGCGACATTACGTGGCAACTCGAAAACTTCGCCAAAGCAGGTCTGGGAGGGGTTCACATTATCCCTATTTATGGCATCAAAGGGCTTGAAAAACAAGCAATTCCGTACCTAAGCCCGCGCTGGATGGAAGTGTTGGCCCATACGGTTCGAGAAGGAAAACGTCTCGGATTGGGCGTGGACATGACCACGGGAACGGGCTGGCCTTTTGGCGGACCGAACGTGTCGCCTGAATTTGCAGCAAAAAAATGGCAGTTTGTCAACGGCGAAATTCAAAGCGTGCTCACCAAGCAGGCCGTCAAGCGTGCCGCTCCTGGAGGTGAAGGGCTGGTACTTGACCCGTTTTCGGCCAAAGCCATGCCGCATTATGTGCAACGTTTTGACTCAGCATTTGCCAATTTCAAAGACCGTCCTCGCGCCATGTACAACGATTCTTACGAAGTCTATGGCGCCAACTGGACGGATGATTTTTTAAACGAGTTTCAAAAACGGCGCGGCTACGACCTTAAAAGCCAATGGGCCGACTTCGTCGATACCACCACGGCTTTGGTCAAAATCGACTATCACCAGACGCTCTCGGAGTTATTACTGGAAAATTATGCCAAAAAATGGACCGATTGGTCGCACAAGCAAGGCTTCGTCACACGCTACCAAGCCCACGGTTCGCCAGGCAACCTACTCGATTTATATGAAGCTTCCGACATTCCCGAAACCGAGTCTTTTGGTACAAGCCGCTTGCCAATCAAAGGGCTACGCGTCGATGACCAATACGAAGTAGACCGTTTTGGAACGCCCAATGCCCTTGCCATGAAATTTGCGAGCTCGGCCGCGCACCTTGCTTCTAAAAAATGGGTAAGTTCCGAAAGTACCACTTGGTTGGCCAATCACTTCAAAGTCTCGCTTTCACAAATCAAGCCTCAGTTAGACGAATTGTTTGTATCAGGCATCAACCATATTTTTTACCACGGCACTACTTATACTCCTAAAAACGAGGCATTTCCTGGATGGTTATTCTATGCTTCCACCAACTACGGCGTTCATTCCCACTTTTGGAAACATTATCCGTTGTTGAACAAGTATGTAGAACGGTGCCAGACGATTTTACAAAATAGCCAAGCCGACAACGACCTGCTGGTTTATTTCCCTATCCATGATTTATGGGCTACCAAACCTCGTGCGGGAGGGGGTATCCACCAATTGGAAGTTCATCATGTGGATAAGTGGTTATTAAAACTTCCTTTTGGGCAACTTAGCAATTGGCTTTGGGATAACGGCTTTGCGTTTGACTTCATTTCCGACGACCAACTGCAACGCTTTGCGTCGTTAGCGACCAAAAAGTACAAAACGATTTTGGTTCCTGCCACCACCTACCTCCCCCAATCAACCCTTTCGCGGCTCGCAGCATTGTCAAAGGCAGGGGCTAAGGTAATCTTTATGGAACATTTTCCCACTACCCCAACGGGTTTTGCCCAACAATCAGAGCGGAGGGCGTCTTTCCAAAAACTCCTCCAAACGTGGGCGGGGCAACAGGCTCACTTTTCAAATCTTGGCGACTTGGAAAGTGTCCTAGCCACCCAGAAAATCCGCCAAGAAACGTGGGCTAAAAACGGCTTAAAGTACATTCGGAAAGTACAAAATGGCAAAGTGGTCTACTTTATCGCTAACCAAAATCAGCTTTTCAGCGAAGGATGGATTACGCTCGCTACTCCTGCAAAAAAGGTGTATATGTACCAGCCTTTGACCGATAAAACGATAGAATTACCCGTTAGAACCAAACAAGGAAAAACACAGGTTTACCTCTCGCTCCTTTCGGGTGAGTCGTGTTTTTTGAAATTGGATGCGACCTCAAACGTTGGAAAGGTTTTGAACCTTTCCAACGCTCAAACTTTCCCCCTAAAGGGTAACTGGAAACTAACATTCGTCGAAGGCAAACCCTACCTACCCGCTTCCAAAACAGTTTCTGACCTAGGTTCATGGACAAGTTTATCGGATTCGGCCAGTTATTTCTCTGGGACGGCGCGGTATTCGTTGACTTTTGACGTCCCTGCGGGCATCGAAAAAGCCAGTAAAATAGTGTTGGATTTGGGAGATGTCCGCGAAGTGGCCGATGTGACGCTCAATGGTCAAAAAATTGGTACAGCTTGGAGTTTACCATTCCGCCTCGAACTGCCCGCTGGGAGTTTAAAAGACCACCAAAACACCCTCGAAATTGAAGTAACTAACCTCTCAGCCAACTATATGCGCCTCCGCGACACACAGCAGCCCGACTGGAAAAAGTTTCAGGAAATCAACATGGTGGACATTCAATACAAACCTTTCAACGCCTCGAAGTGGCAAGCTATGCCCTCAGGCTTGTTGGGTGAAGTAACGATGGAGTATTGGACGAAAAAATAATTTACTTTTTTTTCCTTTTTTTGCAACGCTACCTCTCTAACCTTAGTATTGGTAAATAAGAAAATGATTAGATAGATAATCGTATTCGTTTTTATGGCTGTTAGAGAGAAAATCGCCGTTGGTCCTACCGACGGCGATTTTTTGTTACAAACAAGCCCTTACTTTCCAGCCTTCGGTGAGTTTAACACCGCCGCAATTTGGTCCACCGTCTTTTCCAACGCCTGGCACATGCACTTCCAATACTGCCTGTGGCGTAGTTTCCAACTGTTCAATAAGCTCCCATGTAATGCTTTTCAAAGGGATTTTTAGCCGACGGCTCCACAGCGTATCTAGTTGTCCCGCCGCTCGGCCAATGTCGATATAGACAAAACGTTCTTTGGGAGGGCCTTGAGTGACTGCCCCCAAGAAAACGGGCGAAGCATCCGCCGAAGGCTTTACGCGTACCGTTGCTTCAAACGTCAGGTCATCTCCCGTCGATTTTTGTTTTTGCAGGGTAACGTAAGTATGCCCACTCCCCTGTTGAATCCCAAAATCGGTGTCTGCCGTTGGTTTTTCTAAAATAATCCGAAGGTTAATTTCTCGTTCCATGGCTTGGTATTATTAAGTAAAA
>JACCEC010151339.1_pt1 | contig 50391 bp, 49 predicted proteins | sample 7450121 | NCBI WGS metagenome assembly JACCEC01 (sample SAMN15323455, study PRJNA562643) | freshwater metagenome | isolation source: river surface water | place: USA:Blue River Watershed | collected 2017-08-18
CTACAATGAGTTCAAACAAAATCGCCTACATTTTGCGCACCGCAGTAGTCATTTTTGGATTGGGGGCGGTAGAGATTAGTTGTTCCCCCTCCACTCAAGAAACTATGTCTTCTTCCAATCATAATTTTGGTTCAGACCTTGCTTTTTTAAAGAAGCATCAAGCTACCCTCGTACTCGCCTCCCCCGACGATGACTCGGCTCAAGTGGCTGTGGTGACTGCTTTACAAGGCCGCGTCATGACTTCCACTGCTGGCGGCGCGTCTGGTAATAGCTACGGCTGGCTCAACTACAAACTGTTAGAATCGGGCAAATTTACCCCCCATATGAGTGCGTTTGGTGGTGAAGAACGATTTTGGGTTGGTCCCGAAGGTGGGCAGTTTTCGGTTTATTTTGAACAAGGCAAAGAGTTTTTGTTTGACAACTGGCAAGTTCCTGCTTTCATTGACTCGGAGCCGTTTGATTTGGTTTCCTCCGAAAAGTCGAAAGCGTCGTTTCGCAAAAAAGCCACTTTGACCAACTACTCTGGAACCACTTTTGACATTGAGATTTTGCGTAATGTAGAAGTAATGAGCAAGTTTTCGGTAGAAACTATTCTCCAACTCCCCCTCAAAGACGTAAAAGTAGTAGCCTACGAAACGCTAAACCAGATTATCAACGAGGGCACCGACTGGAAAAAAGAAACAGGACTACTTTCCATTTGGATTTTGGGCATGTTTAATCCCACCCCCAAAACTACCGTCATTGTCCCTTTTAAAAATACAACTAATGCCAAAAGCTTAATCAACGACAGTTATTTTGGTAAAGTCCCCGCCGAAAGGCTCATTATTAAAGACAGCGTTTTGTTATTTACTGCCGACGGCAAATACCGCAGCAAAATCGGCCTCCCCCCAAGCATTGCGGAGCCTGTCATGGGCAGCTACGATTCTGAAAAAGGGGTGCTCACCATCGTCACCTATGACCTTGACCCCAACGGCGATTATGTAAACTCACTCTGGGAACTTCAAAAAGAGCCTTACAAAGGCGATGCCGCCAATTCGTACAACGACGGTCCTGTAGCCGACGGCACGCAAATGGGTCCTTTTTATGAATTGGAATCGTCTTCGCCTGCTCGTCAACTCAAAAAGGGAGAAATTCTCGGCCACCGTAGTCGCACATTTCATTTTGAGGGGTTAGAATCACAACTCGAACCCATCGCCAAGCGCTTCTTGGGCGTGTCGTTGAAAGAAGTAGTAGCGTTGGAGAAGTAACGCAAATTGGCAAAGAGGGAGAATTTCTCTGGGCGTAAATGCCTCCTTTTTGCCAAAAATTAGGTTTCTTTGTAGAACACCCTTCGTAGGGAGTAGTCTAACCAATCAACAACCTAATCTACCCAATTATTTATGAAAAAACTCCTATTACTGGCGTTGTTTTCGACCTCCCTGTACGCCCAAAACCCCATTGAAACCTTCACCAAAGAAATGGAGAAGAAAGACGGTTTTTTGCCGTACTACTGGGACGCTAAAAAAGGCAAAATCTATCTTGAAGTAAAGCAGTTCGACACCGAGCTCCTGTACTACCCCACCCTTTCGCAAGGCATTGGTTCAAACGACATCGGCCTCGACCGTGGTCGTTTGGGGCAAGAGCACGTCATTAAATTTCAGCGAACAGGCAACAAAATCCTGATGCTTGAACCCAACTACGCCTACCGCGCCCTTAGCAAAGACCCCCTTGAACGCCGTGCGGTAGAAGAATCATTTGCACAGTCGGTACATTGGGGATTTGAAGTCTTGGCCGAAAATGCAGGTGCTGCTCTCGTAGATCTTACACCGTTCTTGATGCAAGACGCCGTAGGAGCCATTCAAGGCATTTCGCGTACACGTCAAGGTTCGTTTCGATTGGATGTTTCACGTTCGGCCATGTATCTGCCCAACACCAAAAACTTTCCCCAAAACACGGAGTTTGAAGTAACCATCACCTTGACGGGTGATGCTCCAGGAAGCTACCTACGCGAAGTTGTTCCAACCCCTTCGGTCGTGACCATGCGTCAGCACCATTCATTTGTACAACTTCCTGATAACGGTTACCAACCACGTGCATTTGATCCGCGCATAGGGTACATTTCGACGTCATACTACGATTATGCGACGCCCATCAGTGAGCCTATTGAAAAGCGCTACATCGTTCGTCACCGTTTAAAGAAAAAAGACCCTAGCGCCGCCCTCAGCGAGCCCGTGAAGCCAATTGTGTATTACATCGACCCAGGCGCTCCTGAACCCATCCGTTCGGCGTTGGTAGAGGGTGCCAAATGGTGGAATCAAGCGTTTGAAGCGGCAGGTTACAAAGATGCTTTTCAAGTAAAATTGCTCCCTGCCGACGCCGACCCGATGGATATTCGCTACAACCTCGTTCAATGGGTGCACCGTTCCACGCGCGGCTGGTCGTACGGGGCGAGTATTGTCGATCCTCGCACGGGCGAGATTTTGAAAGGAAAAGTGACGCTAGGTTCGCTGCGAGTACGTCAAGATTATTTGATTGCGCAGGGTTTGGTGGGTAATTTCCAAACCGATACGAGCAACGTAGAAGATATGCTAGGAATGTCGATTGACCGTTTGAAACAACTTTCGGCACACGAAATTGGACATACCTTAGGGCTCCCGCACAACTATGTTTCGAGCATTCACAACCGCGCTTCGGTGATGGACTATCCGCACATGCTGGCCGAGTTGAAAAATGGAAAAGTAGACTTGTCCAATGCGTATGACAAAAAAATTGGCGATTACGACAAGTGGTCTATCATCTGGGGCTACCAAGATTTTCCTAAGGGAACAGACGAGAAAAAAGCACTTAATAGCATTGTGGACCAAATGTACGGCAAAGGCTTGTATTTCTTGACCGACCAAGACGCTCGTCCCGAAGGAAGTGCCCACCCTCAAACCCACCTGTGGGACAACGGTGTAAGTGCTACGGCCGAATTGAAGCGGGTATCGGAAGTCAGAAGAGTAACATTGAATAATTTTGACGAACGTAAACTACGAACGGGGACCCCGATGAGTTCGTTGGAAGAGGTATTTGTCCCAATGTATATGTTTCACCGTTTTCAGGTAGAGGCCACAGCCAAAGTTGTCGGTGGAGTCAATTATAAGTTTACCGTAAAAGGCGACAAAGACCTCACCACCACGCCCGTCAGCGGTCAAGAACAACGCGAAGCCTTGGAAGCCCTTCTCCAAACCCTTCAACCTAGTTTCTTAAGAGTACCTGAAACGGTATTGAAACTCACCCCTCCACGGGCCTTTGGCTACGACGCTAACCCTCGCGAAACCTTCAAACGCCGTACGGGGCTGGTTTTTGACCCACTTGGCCCACCCGAAGCCTCAGCTGGATTGACTTTACGAATGTTGCTCAATCCAGAGCGTTTGAGCCGCTTGGTGATTCAGTCCTCGTTCCATCCGTCGTTGTTGAGTTTGGAAGAAACCCTCGATAAACTCATCGGTGCCACTTGGAAATCAAACGCCTCGCGGGCGGGCTACGAAGGTGAAATCGCTCGTTTGGTAGATAAAATGATGTTAGAAAAGCTCATTGAATTATCTAACAACAAAGAAGTTACACCACAAGTACGGGCCGTCATCATGCTCAAATTGAGAGACTTAAACGTTTGGTTACAAAATCGTGGTGTTTCAGAAACCAAGCAAAAAGCGCATAATTTATTCGCTATTTACCAAATCGAAATGGTCAAAAACAATCCGTCAGAAGTAACCACTACTACCACCATGACTCCTCCCGATGGTCAACCCATCGAATCGGGCTATGACTGGTTAGCCCCTGCTTGTGATTGGGAGTTGCCCGACTTTTCAAAAAAACATTAAGGAGTGTAGTGGGGATTTAGAATGGTACTACTCAATAGTGATTGAGACCTTGATAGATGCTTTCGCTAATTGCTGGACAAAATGAACGCTCAGTGCTGTTTATCAAGCGGTTGGCGACAGCTATTTTCTTTGTTAAGTCGATACCCTCATCATTATCAAAAATGTGACTTTTCGATTTGTGGGTAAAAAGATGAGTAATTCCCAGAATCCAACCGATAATTTACTTTTACTCATTGTAGATTTACCTTTGCAAAATAATATTTGGTCATGAAGGAGTCAAACCAATTACTTATTAGTACAAAAATACTGAGGTTATGTTTGGTTGCTTCTTCATGATAAATGCTGATAACGAACAGTTCGTTGTCCATCATTTACTTAAACTGACAGACAAATGGCAGGGACTTCATCTACTACACTACAACAATATGGTGCGTCATTAAACCGATTTGTTAAAGGAGAGTATCTTTTTTACGAAGGCTGGCCCGCTCACTTCTATTTTCAAGTAGAAGAAGGAACCGTCAAGATGTTTAATGCAGGCGAAAATAATGATTATATACAAAGTTACTTTGCACACGGAGAAAGCTTTGGAGAGCCACCACTTTTGGGAGACTTCCCCTATCCAGCAGATGCACGCGCAGTGTCAAATTGCAAAATATGGGTGCTAAAAAAAGTGGATTATTTGCGTTTACTACGCGAAAACCCCGATATTCACTTTGAACTTACCAAAGTACTAGCCAAGCGGCTTTGTCATAAAACCAAGCTACTCAAAGCTATGAATACGCAAAGCCCCGAGCAGCGTATTTTGACCATCATTGATTTTTTTAAGCAAAAATCGACACGTTCGGGCAGTTGTTTTGAAGTACCATTAACGCGCCAGGCCATCGCAGATATGACAGGACTTCGAGTGGAAACTGTCATCAAAAAAGTAATTCAATTAGCAGACTCTGGCGATTTGAGCCTCAATAATCATAAAATTTTGCGACCTTGGTAGGTGTCTCAATGGTCATTTAAAGCCCCACACAGGGGCTTTTTTTGTGCCTTATCTATTTCACAATCCTGCCAAAGATTAGGAAAGTGTTATGATTCAAACCATAAGTTTTTGGTTCTCAACGGCTGTACGTTTGTACAGTTGTTAACCAAAAACAAATTCCCTAATGAAACGTGTACTCATCTATTTGCTCGCACTCACCCCCTTTCTTTGGTACGGGTGTTCTGGAAAAGGAGCCGAGCAACGAGCCGAATCTCCAGAAACAAATCCAAAAGAGATTTTAGAACAACCCGAAACACATGGAACGGAAGTAAAAGAGGTAGCCCTTACCACTCCACTCGACCCCACTTCGGTCAAAAAAGGAAATGACATTTACGACCTAAAATGTATGTCGTGCCACAAACTCACCGACGAAAAACTGGTTGGGCCAGGATGGAAAGGCGTTACTACAAAACGTAAACCCACTTGGATTATCAACATGATTACTAACGTGGACATGATGCTCGCCGAAGATGCCGAAGCTCAAAAACTGTTGGAACAATGTCTAGTTCGAATGCCGAATCAGAACATTACTGCCGAAGAAGCCCGCAGCGTGTTAGAATTTATGCGTAAAAACGACGGTGAAAAATAACGACTAGGTCAGACGACAGTCAGGCCTATAAAACAGGCCATCCCCCCTAGGTCTGACTATCCTCTGACCTAGGGGGAAGAATAAACATAAATCACTTTAAACCATATTTCAATGAAAACCAATATTATCAAAGGCATCGCAGTAGCGGTGCTTGCTGGAGGCTTTTTTGCCTGTAAACCCGACAACGCTGGCAAAAACGGCGGTTCGGAAATCGCAGGCGACGCTGCCCAAAAAGTGTACGTTGCTCCAGGAAAACATGACGAGTTTTACAACATTGTTTCGGGAGGATTCAACGGCCAACTTTCGGTCGTGGGACTCCCTTCAGGACGGGTGTTTCGGATTATTCCTGTCTTTTCCCAATTTGCCGAAAACGGCTGGGGCTACAGCGAAGAAACCAAACCAATGCTCAACACCTCGCACGGTTTTGTTCCTTGGGATGACTCTCACCACGTAGCGCTATCGACCACCAACGGCGAGCACGATGGGCGCTGGGCGTTCATCAATGGTAACAACACCCCACGTATTGCCCGCGTGAGCCTTTCGACGTTCCGCACCGATGAAATTATCGAACTGCCTAATTCTGGTGGAAACCACTCTTCACCATTTATCACAGCCAACACTGAATATGCCGTGGCAGGAACCCGTTTTTCGGTACCACCCGATGCCAACGCTGATGTTCCCATCAGTAGTTTTAAACAAAACTTCAAAGGGTATATCAGTTTTGTAAGCATCGACAAAACCACAGGCCACATGGGCGTTAAGTTTCAATTAAAAACCCCTGGGGTAAGTTTCGACTTGGCACGGGCTGGTAAGGGTAAGTCGGACGGGTGGTTCTTTTTCTCATGCTACAACACCGAACAGGCGGCTTCTTTGTTAGAAGTAAATGCTTCTCAAAAAGACAAAGACTTTATTTTGGCTGTCAATTGGAAAAAGGCAGAGGAGTACTTAGCCCAGGGCAAAGGAAAAAAAGAAGCAGCCAAGTATGCCCACAATGTGTACGACGAAAAAATACATTCGGCCACCTCAACCATCTTGACGGAGGTGATGACCCTCGACCCTAAAGAGTGCCCAGGGATGTTGTACTTTATGCCTTGTCCCAAATCACCCCACGGCTGCGACGTTGACCCCACAGGAAGTTACATTGTGGGTTCGGGTAAATTGGCAGCGGTTATTCCTGTATTTTCGTTTGACAAAATGCAAAAAGCGATTGCTTCCAAAACCTTTGATGGAGATTTTGACGGCATTCCGGTATTGAAATATGATGCGGTATTGCATGGAGAAGTGAAAAAACCAGGCTTAGGCCCTCTCCACACCGAATTTGACGGACAAGGAAATGCCATCACTTCGTTTTTTGTATCCTCAGAATTGGTCAAATGGAACATCGAAAAATTGGAAGTTCTTGACCGCGTTCCTACTTACTATTCGGTAGGTCACTTGTGTATCCCTGGTGGCCCTACTGCCAAGCCTCATGGCAAATACGTGATTGCTTACAATAAAATCACCAAAGACCGCTACTTGCCAACTGGTCCAGAATTGACTCAGTCGGCACAGTTGTACGACATATCGGGCGACAAAATGAAGCTCTTACTCGATTTTCCAACCATAGGAGAACCCCACTACGCCGAAGCTATACCAGCATCGTTGGTCGAGAAAAATACTAAGAAAATATTCAAACTAGAAGAAAATAATCACCCTTACGTTGCTAAAGGCGAAAAAGAAACCAAAGTAGTACGCAAGGGCAATGAGGTCCACGTCTATATGACGTCGATTCGTTCACACTTTACACCTGACAATATTGAAGGAGTAAAAATGGGCGATGAAGTATTCTTCCATGTCACCAACCTCGAACAAGACTGGGACGTTCCGCACGGATTTGCGGTACGCGGCGCTCAAAATGCCGAAATTCTCATCATGCCAGGCGAAACTTCGACGCTTCGTTGGAGGCCTACTAAGGTCGGCGTGACTCCTATGTACTGTACCGATTTTTGTTCGGCACTTCACCAAGAAATGCAAGGCTACGTACGAGTGTCTCCAGCGAGTAGTAACGTTCCGCTGACGTGGGGAACGGGCAAAACGCCAACCGCCGAAGCTGAAAAGAAAACAGCAAGTGCAAAACCCAAACTGAATACACCTAAAGTGGCAATGAAATAAGGTTTCCACTACTGATAAGGGGGCAAGCACCTCGTTTGCTCCCCTCTGTCGGATTTCAAAAACTATTTTTATGAAACCCCTCCGTCCGTTTACCATTGGTAGTTTATATGTGGCGTCATTGTCGCTCATTGCTACCTATTTTCTCCCACTTTGGCGCATCGACCTGTGGGCACCACAATACCCCGAAGGACTTTCGATGCAAATCTGGCTCAACAAACTTTCGGGGCAAGTCGAAATTATCAACGGCCTCAATCACTACATTGGCATGGCGCACATCAAGGAAGAAATGTTTCCTGAATTTAAGTTTCTTTCTTACATCGTTGCTTTTTACATTGCTTTCGGGTTATTAACTGCTTTTTTGAAAAACCGTAAAATGCTCATCAGCTATTTGGTACTGCTCATTTTAGCGGGAGTTGCTGCTCTATACGATTTTTGGAGCTGGGGCTACGAATACGGTCATAATTTGAGTCCAGATGCCGCTATTAAAGTACCAGGTATGTCGTACCAGCCCCCATTAATAGGCTACAAAGAACTTCTCAATTTTGGAGCATATTCTATTCCTGATGCGGGAGGATGGGTATTTGTGGCCGTGGGCGTTATCATCATTCTTTTGGTCGCCTGCGAAACCTATTTTTGTCAGCCAAAACGCAGTTTAACGCCCAAAAACAGCATTTCACCCATTTTGATAGTGTTTTTGTTGGGAACGATTATAACCCTCCAAAGCTGTGCTCAACAGCCTGAGCCTATTCGCTACGGACAAGAGGCCTGTGTGTTTTGTAAAATGACGATTATAGACAAAAAATTTGCGGCTGAAATTGTGACTGACAAAGGCAAAGTATTCAAGTTCGACGACCTGAGTTGCCTATCAAAATACCTAAAAGTCAATAAGTTACAAGAAGCATCTCTGTCTTTTATCGTTGTCAATGATTACAATAATCCAGGGGAATTAATTGATGCACGCACAGCCATTTTTGTCGGTAGTCACGATTTGCGTAGTCCGATGCGGGGCGATGTAGCGGCATTCTCCAATAAAGCCTCTGCCGATGCAGTAAAAGCAAAATTTTCAGAAGCAAAATTACTTACGTGGAAAGAGGTTTTTGACAATTTCTAAAGATGAAAATGACAATTAAATATAAAACACGGATTGGAGAGATAAGACACAGATTTATCCGTGTTAATCCGTGTCTTATCTGTGTCAATCTGTGTGCGATTGTTTTCGCTCTTGCTCTCAATTTACAAGCAAAAATGTGGAAAGTCACCCCAACTCAAAACCTCAAACAAGTCATTATTCAAGCCAATGCCCATGATACGCTTCTGATTCAGAAAGGATTATACCGAACTGAAAACATCATCATTGACAAGCCCTTAACCCTGATTGGGCAACATTATCCTGTTTTAGACATTCAGTTTAAAAATGAAATTTTTACCGTAAAATCAAGTGACGTTATCATCAAAGGTATCGAATTTAGGAACGTGGGTATGACCAGTATGATTGACTGGGCAGCTATCAAAGTACTGGAAGCAAGCAACGTTCGAATTGTAAACAATCGCATTCGAAACTGTTATTTCGGCATTTATTTATCAGCCTCCGACCATTGTTTGGTACAAGGTAATGACATCGAAGGCAACCCCAAAGAAGAACAAAATACTGGCAACGGTATCCACGCGTGGAAATGTGATAGCATACTTATCCAACGTAATCATACCCAAGGGCACCGCGACGGTATTTATTTTGAGTTTGTGACGAATTCTACCATCCAACACAATGATAGTCAAGGTAATATTCGTTATGGATTGCATTTTATGTTTTCGCATAACAACGGTTATTTCTACAATCATTTTCACAGAAACGGCGCAGGAGTAGCCGTGATGTACACCAAGTTTGTGACTATGAAACACAACGTTTTTGAGCAAAATTGGGGAGGGGCAGCCTACGGACTTTTGCTTAAAGATATTTCGGACAGCCACATCGAACAAAATATTTTCAAAACCAACACCGTCGGCGTATATATGGAAGGGTGTAGTAGATCGGTATTTACTAAAAATCAGTTTATCGAAAACGGTTACGCTCTCCGTGTCCAGGCCAATTGCGACGACAACTCGCTTACCTACAGCAACTTTTGTGGAAACACTTTTGATGTAGCTACGAACGGAGAGGTTGTTTTAAACCATGTTTCGCACAACTATTGGGATAAATACGAAGGCTATGACCTCAACCGCGACGGCATTGGCGATGTGCCTTTTCGCCCAGTAAGCCTGTACGCTACCGTCATAGAGCGTATTCCTCAGGCCATGATGTTACTTAGGAGTTTTACCGTTTCACTTCTCGATCGCATCGAAAAGATTATTCCAACCCTTACTCCTGAAGGAATGAAAGATGAAAAACCATTGCTGAAACCCCTAAAATTATAAACCCATGATTCGCACAGAAGCTATTTCAAAATCCTTTGGTAAACTCAACGTACTCCGTGAACTCAGCGTGCAGCTTGAGGCAGGGCGGGTAGTAGCGGTCATAGGACCCAATGGTTCGGGCAAAACCACCTTTATCAAAACACTGCTCGGAATGGTTATTCCTGACCGAGGAAGGGTGTTATTTAATAATCAGACCATTACAAAACAACATACTTATCGCTCACAGATTGGCTATATGCCTCAAATTGGGCATTATCCAGTCAACCTGAAAATCAAGCAGTTGTTTGAAATGATGATTGATATACGCAAAGATGCCACTATGCAGTTAGACGAAGATTTGGTAGCAGCTTTTCAGTTAAAAGCATTATTTGAAAAACCATTAGGAACATTATCAGGAGGAACCAAACAAAAAGTAAGTGCGGCGTTGGCATTTTTATTTAACCCTTCTGTATTGATTTTGGACGAACCTACGGCTGGTTTAGACCCGCTATCAAGTGAAGTCTTGAAGAAAAAAATTCAGAAAGAATACCAAAAAGGGAAACTCATTTTGATTACTTCCCACGTGATGTCAGACTTAGACGAACTCGCTACCGATGTACTGTATCTGCAAGACGGAAGCGTACAATTTTATAAAACTATCACCGAACTCAAACTTGAAACGGGCGAAAGTAAACTTGGCCGCGTGATTGCCCAACTGATGTCAAAAATCCCCCAAATGTCATGAATAAAATCACCAAATACGTCTTATACGACATCATCCGAAACCGTTTCGTGATGGGTTATACCTTACTACTATTGGTCATAGGCATGAGCTTTTTTAGCTTCGAGTCCGACCCCAACAAAGGGCTTTTGAGTTTACTAAACATCATTTTGATGGTCGTGCCGTTGGTTAGCATCATTTTTTCGACCATTCATTTTTATAATTCATACGAATTTATTGAGCTGATGTCGGCACAACCAATGAGTCGCAAAGCCATTTTTTTAAGCGAATACATGGGCGTTGCGACTTCTTTGAGTTTAGCTTTTTTAGTCGGTGTTGGTCTTCCTACCCTCGCTTTCGGCGGTGGTGAAAGCAGCCTTATATTGATAATGAGTGGGTTTCTCCTCACACTTTCTTTTGTCTCTCTAGCATTTCTAGCTTCCGTCATTACCCGCGACAAAGCAAAAGGCATTGGCCTCGCACTGGTGATATGGTTTTATTTTTCATTGGTATATGACGGATTGGTTCTAAGTATTTTATTCTCCTTCAACGACTATCCACTCGAAAAAGCCATGCTTCTACTGACTGCTCTCAATCCTACCGATTTAGCACGAATCATGGTACTGATGAAAATGGACATTTCGGCCTTGATGGGCTTTACGGGTGCTGTTTTTCAAGATTTTTTTAGCACCAATTACGGATTACTGGTAGCCATCTTTATTCTTATGGGTTGGGTTGTACTTCCAATCACTATTGCCTCCCAAATTTTTCAAAGAAAAGACCTTTAACTAGGTCAGACCTGTTTTAGACTGACTATCATTGGACATTTGATTGATTATCCTTTTAAACAAACCTCTTACAAAAATGAAAAATCAACTCCTTTCTATTTCATTTATAGCCATTTTTGCGGCTTGCCAATCGTCTCAAGAATCACAAAACCAATCAAGTGCCGCTACTGTCGAAAGTGCGCTCGCTGCTGGGCAGTCGGGCGTAGAAGACAATGATTCACAAAAAGACGTCGTAAAGGTCGCCGTAGGGTCGCCCGACCATACCACGCTCGTCAAAGCAGTTCAAGCCGCAGGACTTGTTGATGCGCTTTCCAACGCAGGGCCTTTTACGGTGTTTGCACCCACCAATGCCGCCTTTGACAAACTTCCCGCAGGAACCATCGAAGACTTATTGAAACCAGAAAACAAAGACAAACTCAAGGCCATTTTGGAGCATCATGTCATGACTTCTGCACTGGCAGCCGACTTTTTTCAAGAAGGACAAAGCATGGGTATGGTCGATGGAACCAACGCCACCTTCTACATTAAAGGCAAAGATGTATATATCGGTAATGCCAAAATTCTGGCTTCAATACGCGCCTCCAATGGTTATGTTCACGTAATAGATGGTGTTGTTATTACTAAATAAAATTTACCATGACCACCCACAATATCCCCGAATTATTGCCCTACAACGGCATTAAAACTAAAAAAATTGAGGCTAATGAGCACTTTAGAGTGGTGCTCATTAGCCTCCAACAGGGACAACGTCTCGATAAACACACCTCTCCTACCGATGCTTTCATTTATGTGTTAGAAGGAAATGCCAATTTTAATTTGGAGGGAGTTGCCCATTTTCTTTCGCCTGGAGATGGGTTATCGTTCAAAGCACATGCTGAACATTCAGTCAACGCACTTACTGATTTTAAGATGCTTCTTTTTAGATAAATCTCGTACTTTTGTAAAAATTTCAAACATTCAAATGAATCCCAAACGGCACATAGCATTCTTTTTGCTTCTGCTCGTCAGCTTCAAAACGCTGGTAGTGCCGTTTGTGTATCTTGATTTTGAGTTACGCAAAGAATACATCGTTCATCACCTTTGCGAAAACCGCTTTAAGCCTCAATTGCACTGCGACGGAAAATGCTATTTGGCCAAACAACTCCAGAAAGTAGCCGAAGATAACGCCCGCCAGGAAACGCAAAAACAGAGCGATAATGTCAAAAAACTCCTTCAAGAAGTTTTTGATGAAACTCCTTTGACTATTTCAACCCTTTCCTTTGCTTTCATTCACAAAGAGCGGCTGTTTTTGTATCAGTGCTCTCCTCAACAAGGCTTTTTAGACAAGCTGATTCTTCCTCCTATTGCCTAGTGGTTTCGGGTACGTATTTAGTGTACTTTTTGCTCCCTCCAAGGAGCAACTGAAATTAGTTTTATACTAGTAACATTAGTCAAACCAAATGAAAATCAAGCACATATTTTTGTGCGGATGGTGCATTACGTCTGCTTGCAGCAATCCACAAAAAAACCAAGCCGAAAAACTTGAGAAAGAAGTCATGATGATTCACGATGCAGTGATGCCCAAAATGGGTGAGCTACTTTCGCTAGAATCAGCCATTAGCAGGCGCATTGCGCAGTTGGATAGCATTACCCAAAGCAATCCTACAGATTCGCTTTCTCATTCCTTACTCAAAAATGCGCTTCTACTAAGCAGTCAGCTCAAAAAAGCAGACGACGGGATGATGGATTGGATGCACCGCTACAAGGGCGATTCGCTCAAAAAAACCGCTCCCGAAGAGGCTATAAAAGCACTGACCCGCGAAAAAATCAACATTGAACAAGTAAGCGACGACATGCTTAAAAGCATTGAAGACGCCAAAAAATTTTTGAAACAACAATGAAAAATTTATATATCACGCTCCTAGTTTTCTGCGGAGCAATTTCTCAACTACTTCATGCTCAATCGCTAAAAGGTAAGATTTTTGATGCCGCTACCAAAGAACCCGTCATTGGAGCCTTTGTTCAAATTATCAATACCAACACGGTTGTCGCCAGCGACAACCACGGCTCTTTTGCGCTTCACAATGTAGGCAAAGGTACCAAAATTCGTATTTCTACGATTGGATATGTTTCTCAGGAAATTGAAGTAACGTCGGAGACATCGTTGAGCATTGTGTTAGAACCCGCCGTTGAAAACCTACAAACGATTGTCGTGACGGGGAATCGCGAGGCGGCACTTCGTACCGAAACACCCATCGCAATTTCGAAGCTATCACCCAAAATGATTGAAGAAGCAAAACCAACCGCGATTTATGAGGTCATCAACAAAACCCCAGGGGTGATGATGGTAAACCTCAATAATGAGCAGCACTCGATGTCGATTCGCCAGCCAATGACAACCAACGCTTATTATTTATATTTGGAAGACGGTGTGCCGATTCGCCCAATGGGGGTTTTCAACCACAACTCATTACTCGAAATGAATCAGTTTACGGTCAGTTCGATTGAGGTCGTAAAAGGCCCTGTATCTTCGATTTATGGTCCGGAGGCTGTTGGTGGTGCTATTAATTTTATTTCTCAACGCCCAACGGCCTTGCCTACCGCTCGGATAGGTGTGCAGTTTGACCAGTGGGGCTACCGCCGGGTACAGTATGGTACAGGTGCAACTACCAGAAAATTCGGCATCTATTTAGGAGGCTTAGTTGCCGAACAAAAAGACGCTTGGATGGCCAGTTCTGACTATACTAAAAATGCGCAATATGCACGTTTAGAATATCATTTTTCGCCAAAAGCACGCCTGATTTATACCCTTTCTTATGCAAAGTACAATTCGCAAACCAGCGGTAGTATAGATAGTGTAGCATTTTATAGCCGCCAATATGTGAGTACTACCGATTTTACTTATCGCAAATCATACTCACTTCGTACCCGTTTGACCTTCGAGAAAGATTGGAATAACGGTTCACAATCGTTCATTACAGTATTTGCAAGAGATAACAAACACGGTCAAAACCCAAGCTATGGTATTCGTTGGACTTCCGGTGCAGCAACTGCCCGCGGTGAAATCAATTCCAATGACTTCAAAAGTTTAGGGGTTATTGCTCAACACAGCCAAAGGTTTAAGTTCTTAAACTCCAAAGCTACCATTGGTACAACCGTTGATTTCTCACCCAACGATTATTGGTCTTATCAGATTGATTTAGCAGCACAACTAAGAGCCGACAAGAAATCTGTTGAAAAATACACCATTACCAAAGAACGTCCGGATATTAAAATTGCAGATTACAATGCTGATATTCGTAATACAGCCGTATATCTTCAATATGATTTTGAACCAATCAAAAACCTTCGAGTGTCGGCAGGCTTGCGTTATGATAACATGTCGTTTGATTTTGTAAATAACCTTGATATAGACAAAACTACGGGTGAGTCAATTGGTGGTTCTAAAACCTACACAAAAACCACTCCTAAACTTGGCCTGACGTATGATTTGGGTAAAGGGAAGGGGCTATATGCAAATTTCTCCAAAGGTTTTGCCCCATCGGGACTGACCGCTATTTTCCGTAAACGTCCTACTCCTGCCGCCAATGGCGACTTGTTCTATTATAACCTGATTCCAGCGACGTTCACCAACGCTGAAGTGGGGGGATGGGTGTCTTTGTTGAAAAATAAAATATACATTGATGCATCTTTGTACCAAATGAAAGGCAGCAACGAGCTCCTCAATATTCGCCAGCCTGACAATTCAACAGATTATCAGGCAGCAGGCAAAACGTTGCATAAAGGAGTAGAGCTAGGAATTACTTACAAACCCTCTAAACAAGTTTTTGCCCGACTAGGTGGTACTTATTCTATTCACCGTTTTGTGGAGTTTATTCTTAGTCAAAAAGCCTCAGATGCCCTTAAAGACGTAAATGGCAAAGATATGCCTTCGGCTCCTCGATGGGTCTGGAACGGCGAAATTAGCTATTATCCACAATGGTTTAGGAATTTTCGCACCTCTGTTGAATGGCAGCACGTGAGTAAATGGTACCAAAATCAAGTAAACACCATCGCTTACAACGGTTATGACTTGGTTAATTTCCGCGCAGGTTATCAGTGGAAGGGTATCGAGTTGTTTACCAACATTATGAACCTTACTGATGCTCTTTACGCCACCAACGCTACTCGTGGCAATGCCTCAACCGACCGTACTACATTTACCCCCGCAGCTCCTCGTACCTTTGTACTTGGGGTGCAATATAGTTTTACTGGAAAGAAATAGTAAACCTCATAACCAACCATACATCTCCTATGAAATATTTTGCATTGCTTCTTGTGATGATCAGCGGCTTAGAACGAATCATTCCAAAAACGATTCAGCTTTCTGACCCTAAAAAAACAGGGGCTACCCCTCGTTTTACTACCGACCATCGTGGTCGACCAGTATTGAGTTGGGTGGAAAAAGAAGGGGAGAAAAATCAGTTCTTTTTTGCAGTATCAAATGATAATGGGAAAACATTCGATGATAAAATTAGCATCGGAGCCCCAATCAATTGTTCAGTTCACGCCGAAGGAATGCCCCGAATTTCCTTCAAATCCGATGGAACTATTTTCGCGACTTTTGAGCTAAAAAAACCAACCAAAGAAGCAGCTCGAGCCTCTGATTTGATGTATATTACTTCCAACGATAATGGTCAAACGTGGTCGACCCCAAAAGCGCTTCACCGCGATACCACGCCAGGAAAAGGGCATTCGTTTAGCGATGTAACGCGTTTACCAAATGGTGAACTAGGATTTGTATGGTTAGACGATAAACTGGGGAAGTATGATGGAAGAAGCGTAAAATTTGCACAAACTCTTCCCAACGGCGGGTTTTCGAAAGAAGTAGTGGTCGATTCAAACGCCTGTCAATGCTGTCGAACGGTCGTGTTTGTTGATCATTCGGGGCACATTCATATCACTTACCGCGACCTAAATGCCGATGGCACCAGAGACATGAGCCATAGTATCTCCAACGATGGTGGTCATACATTTTCTATTCCGAAACTAGTTCACACCGACTTATGGAAAATCAATGCTTGTCCACACACAGGCCCCAGTATGGCGCAAGTAGGCAACGACTTGTTTGTGTCATGGTTTAGTGGAACCTCTGCCAACCATGAAGCGGGCATTCGGATTGCCAAACTTGGGCAAGAGAAATTGTATTCTTCGGAGCTAAGTGTCCGCGCTAAGCACCCACAATTAGCAGCTTATGAAGGAAGCTTAGCTGTTGTCTGGGACGAGTCAACGGAGAAAAACGACCACTATTTTTCCAAAATAGCTCTTCGTTTTATTCAAAAAAACGGAACAGAAAAAACGACGTACCTCACCGCCAACTTCGATAATGCCTCTTATCCCGTACTTTTACCTACATCACAGGGGTTGCTGGTAGCCTACGAACTTCAGAAGCCCAGCCAAGAATCTATTATTGTAGTTACTAGGGTTGATACTGACTTATAAGCCACTGAACATCAAAAAACACCCTCATTGTTAGCAGGGGTGTTTTTTGATTATTGGTTATTTTCTAACTTAAATATCTGCTTCATCAGCATCCATTTTTCGCCTTCTTTGGCCATGGGCAACGCTTGCTGATAGTTCCACATCAATGTTTCCCACTCTTGTACTGCTGTATTTACTGCGTCGGCAGCGTCTTTTGCTTCAAATGAAAAGTCATCGGTGGTTTCCATTATCATAAAAAGACGGTTTCCAACTCTATAAATCTCCATGTCTGTTACCCCAGACGAGACAATGCTTTCGGTAATAGCAGGCTGAATTTTTTCGTGGTACTTTTCGTATTCAGCGATCAGTGCGGGGTTATCTTTTAAATCAAGGGCGAGACAATACCGTGGCATAACTTCTGTTTTTATTTACCAAAAAGTCCACCTAACAACCCACCAAGGCCACCTGCACCACCAGCGTTGCCTGAATTTCCACCCAACAGGCTACCACCAATGCGCATTACATCATTCATATCCAATTTCCCATCGGCAAGGGCATAGCCAATTTGGTTGAAATCAAACCCGCCTTGCTGTTGTTGCTGAGGAGCTTGACCGCCAAATAACGACCCCATGATACCACCAAAGTCCATACTGTTGTCGTTAGGGTTGCTTGTTCTAGCAATCATTGAGCTAAGAACACCAGGAAGTACTTGAGCAATGATGTTTACAGCTGCACTATTTGAAAGTCCAAACTTTTCCATCAAACTGCCAATGGCATTTTGGGCAATCCCCGCTACAATAGGGTTGTTCATTAGACTTCCACCTTGGCCACCTTGGCCTGCTAAAAGACCCATCAAACCACTTAAATTTCCGCCTTGAGCCTCGTTTTGCAAACCTCCCACTACTGACTGGAAGATAGATTGCATGACATCGTTATTATATTGATTAGGAACAGCGGGGTTATTAACAATAGCATCCTGAGAATTGTCTTGAATAAGACTCATTAATTGCTCTAACATTGTCTTGAAAAAGTTTTAAGTTTGGCTCAAATTTAGAGATAATTTTAAAATGGGAAACATGCAAAAAGAGAATCTTGAAAATATCCCTCAGATCACTTCTGGCATTGAGACGCAGTGGCAAACAGAAATCACAACTCTTTTGCCTAATTTATTGTATCCTAGCGAATCAGACGAGCCTTTAGAATGGATTAAAATCCCTCAACCCTACATTTTTCCTTTGAAAATCAGCGATTTGATGGAATATTTTTCATTTCCTGAAGGAATATTAATTGAAGAAATTTTAGTAGAAAATTTTTGGTTGCCAGTAGTAACAATCGAAGATTGGTATGAAGAGGAAGAGAAACAACACGTTGAACAATTTTTACACTTGAAAAGCTTAGTCGAAAGCCAGTTAAAAAATTTTCAAGCATTTAGAGTAGGACAAACCGAAATAGACCTGTATTTACTAGGACAAACTGCCAATGAAACATGGGCAGGGTTGAAAACCAAACTAATCGAAACCTAATCAAACCACCTAAACATCTATATTTTCAATTTTATGTACCAAGACGCCACAATTTCAGAAATTAATGATGCCATGCAGCGTGCTTACGCGGCATTTTTGGAATACCGCCATAAAAGCGGTCGAGAGAAAGCAACGTTCATTCGAGCCGTTGCGGATGAGATAGAGGCATTAGGGGAGGCGGTCATTGAAGTAGCCATGCGCGAAACACACCTACCTTCGGTTCGCCTAACGGGCGAGCGCGGACGTACTTGTAACCAACTTCGCAACATTGCCGATGTAGTCGCTGAAGGCTCATGGGTAGATGCCACCATTGATACCGCCATTCCTGACCGCCAGCCGCTACCCAAACCTGATATACGCAACATGCTTGTGCCTATCGGCCCAGTCGTAGTCTTTGGAGCAAGTAACTTTCCGTTTGCCTACTCAACCGCAGGAGTTGACCCAGCAGCAGCGTGGGGCGCAGGCTGTCCTGTTGTGCTCAAAGCTCACCCAGCGCACCCCGAAACCTCGGAGATGGTTGCGGGAGCCGTTCGTAAAGCAGTTGAAAAAACAGCTATGCCCCAAGGACTTTTTGAACACCTGCAAGGCGCTAACTTTGAAGTAGGAAAAGCCCTCGTTTTACATCCCAAAACAGCGGCAGTAGGTTTCACTGGTTCATACGTGGGAGGAAAAGCTTTATTCGATTTGGCGAATCAACGCCCAGTACCAATCCCTGTCTTTGCAGAAATGGGCAGTACCAATCCCGTTTTCCTTCTACCTGATGCCCTTGAAAAAGAAGCCGAAAAATACGCAAAGCTTTACGCGGGGTCTATCACAGGGGGCATGGGACAATTTTGTACAAAACCTGGTTTGATTATAGGAGTAGCTAGCGAAGGACTTGAAAACTTTAGCAAAATATTAGCCAATGAAATCCGTCAAATCGCTCCAGTTGCCATGTTACACCCTGGAATTGCAAACGCCTTCCGTGCCAAACGTAGCGAAGTGATTGGTCACGAAACTGTCACAGTAGAGGCCGAAACGGAAGGAAATTACCAAGATTTAGACGGGATTCCTTCGGTAGCCTCGGTAAGCGGTGGGAGCTTTTTAGAAAACACTAGTCTTCATCAAGAAGTTTTTGGCCCTTTCTCATTGATTATCAAATGCAAAGATACGGCTGAAATGAATAATATTATAAGCCATTTGGAAGGACAACTGACCTGCACCGTCATTGGAACAGATGCTGACCTCGCCAACGCCGCCGAATTGATTGCTTCCGTAAGCCTCTTATGCGGTCGGGTACTTCTCAACGGCGTTCCGACAGGTGTTGAAGTTTGCGCAGCAATGCAACATGGCGGGCCTTTCCCTGCCAGCACCGACGGCCGCTTTGGATCCGTAGGTGCTCACGCCCTCAAACGTTTTGTTCGTCCATTAGCTTACCAAAATTTCCCACAACACTTATTACCCGCCGAGCTCAAAGACGACAACCCATTAGGAATTTGGAGAATGGTAAACGGAAATTGGGAGAAGTAATAAACAAAGACAAGAAGCAAATTGCAAGTAACAACTAACAAAGGGCAATAGGTAAAATAAAAGGTGCTTAGAAATTTCTAAGCACCTTTTATTTTACCGTTCCTATCTGATTTTTCGACCTTCATCCAAGAACGCTTGACTCCTTTAAGAGAAGCAACTATTTTCGTTTCAACAATTTAACCTTAACTACTGATATGATTACGTTTGGAGTAATTGCTGTACTAGCTTTTTTGCTTGTTTGGGTAACCGTTAAGGTCGTACCTCAACAGACCGCATTTGTCATTGAACGCCTAGGTAAGTTTCACGGTGTGCTACAGCCTGGTATCAACTGGGTCGTACCTTTTTTTGACCGTGTCGCCTATAAACATAGCCTAAAAGAAAAGGCAATTGATATACCAGAACAAATTTGTATTACTCGCGACAATGTTCAGGTACGTGTAGACGGCGTACTGTTTTTGCAAGTAGTTGATCCTCAGAGGGCCTCTTATGGAATTAGCGATTATGTTTTTGCGGTAACTCAATTAGCCCAAACTACCATGCGTTCGGAGATTGGGAAAATCGACCTTGATAAAACGTTTGAAGAACGTACAACGGTGAACCATGCCGTCGTGCAAGCCATTGACGAAGCAGCCATTGGTTGGGGGGTAAAAATGCTCCGTTACGAGATCAAAAATATTACGCCTCCACAAAGCGTCCTTCATGCGATGGAAAAACAAATGCAAGCCGAACGGGAACGTCGTGCGTTGATTTTACAATCAGACGGTGAAAAAATGGCTGCTATCAACCAAGCCGAAGGGCAAAAGCAAAAAGTTGTCCTAGAATCAGAGGCATTAAAAATGCGTCAAATCAACGAATCGGAAGGGCAAGCCGCGGCCATTAAATCAGTAGCCGATGCAACTGCCGACAGTATTCGGGTGATTGCTGCTGCCCTTCAAGAAAAAGGAGGTATGGATGCCGTTCAACTAAAAGTAGCCGAACAAATGGTACAACAGTTCGGTAACTTAGCGAAGAGTACCAATACGATGATTCTTCCTGCCAATTTTGGAGACATGTCTTCGATGATTGCCACGGCTATGAGTGTCGTCAAACAACAGCAAAAATAAACGTTGCTGGTAGTTCCAAAATCAGATGCAGTGTTTAACATTTAATTTTTACCCGAAATGGAAATTTCATCCACACAAATTTGGATTATCGTCGGAGTAGTAATGTTCATAGCCGAACTACTTTCTGTCTCGTTCGTATTTGCGTTTATTGGTGTGGGGGCACTTTTTACTGCTTTATTAACGTGGATTGGCGTGTTACCCATGATTAATGCGCAACTATTTTGCTTCTCAGTCGTGTCTGTTTTGTCGCTATTTGCGTTTCGAAAACCGCTCCAAGCGCTTACCAAAAAATCGTCTAACAAATCTCTTGAGTATTCTGAATACGTGGGGGATAAAGCAACGGTAGTGATAGATATTCCTGCCGATGGCGAAGGGAAGGTTTTTTACCGAGGAACCGAATGGATTGCTCTCTCGAAATCGCACGAGCGTATTCACAAAGGCAAGTCGGTCGTTATTAAAGAACTCGACGGTATTCGTCTCATTGTAGGAGAATAAAACACAACCAACTTTCAACAAAAAAGTCGCTGATTATCAGCGACTTTTTTGTTGAAAAGATTCTATTATTGCTAGTATTTAAACGGTTTTCCTCCCGCCAATACTTCTTGTGATTTGGCATCAAACGTCACACGTTGGCCTGTACGGTAGGCTGCGTTGGCCATAATAGTCGCGATTGAGTGCTGGTAGCCTGCTTCAATCGGTGCATTAGGTTGCTTGCGGCTACGAACGCACTCCATCCAATTTTTAATGTGATTGAACGTAAGTGGGTCGTTACCTGTATTGGCACTGGTTTCAACTTTTGCCCCTTCCAACTTCATGGTTGGTAGCAAGTTGGCTTGTAATCCCATTGCTTTGGCTTCGCGCTCCCGCAATCCACCCATTGGGCTGATTTCGTTGGTATCAAGGTTGATCATCCCACCGTTGGAGTAGTACAATTCTTTCGTATCTCCCGCAGCATTAGAAAAACGACTTGTAAACTGCACTTGGAAGCCTGTTTTAGGATCGTCCAATGGGCCATAATCAAATACAACCGTTAACGTATCTGGGTTCGTACGCCCATCTTTCCACTGATAAATTCCTCCGTTGGCTACAGCCGAACGTGGGTGTGGCAACCCACTGAACCAGTGTACCGTATCAATTTGGTGACTCATCCACTGACCTGGAATCCCTGATGAATACGGCCAAAACAAACGGTATTCGAGGTATTTGCGTGGGTCAAAAGCGGTTTTAGGACGATTGAGTTGATAACGCATCCAGTCAATATCTGATTCTTTGAGGCTTGCTACCAAGTCGGGGCGGCGCCAGCGACCGGGTTGATTGACGTTCCACATCAATTCCACCATGACGATAGGGCCAAACTTGCCCGATTTGATAAAATCAGCCGCTGCCCAATAGTTTTCACCGCTACGGCGCTGCGAACCAATCTGAACAATTTTGCCCGAAGCCTTCACAGCTTTCAGCACCGCGCGGTTATCTTCCATGGTTTCTGAAAGTGGTTTTTCAGCATATACATCACAGCCTGCTTGTACGGCTTCGATGGTATGAATGGCGTGTTGGAAGTCGGCAGTACTCATAAAAACGGCATCCACCACTTTGGCGTCATACATTTCTTCGTTGTTACGGAATGCCTTTACATTACTCCCTAACTGCTTATCTAAATAAGCTTTCCCTTCGTCGCGGCGGCGATTCCAAATATCAGAAATAGCTGTCATTTCAAAGTTCATCTGCTTTGAAAGTTCCTTAAATGGCCCTACGTGTGACGAACGGTGACGGTCTGAAAAACCGACAACTCCGACCCGTACACGATCATTGGCGCCAATGATTTTGGCATAACTGCTCGCCGACATGGCTGTTGCAGCACTGGCTAAAATGGACTTTTGTATAAATTCTCTGCGTTGCATGAGCGAAAACTTTGTTTAGTATGTACTTAAAGAAAGTTATATTTTTAGCTATTTACTTTCTAAAAGGCCAAAATTCCTAGCCAAAATTTCATAAAATTTACGCAAACGTTCCCGAATGTAAGTCATTGATTTTGGGAATTATGACGCGGGTTACTCATATCCCGCGTCGCAATCATCGGGGTGTAAGCACCCCCTCTCCACAGTACGCACTCATCGGGATATGGACATCCCGACGCACGAGCTCCCACTGTGTTACATTATTCGACGCTCTCCATTCTTCCCTCAACATTCTCCGATGGCCCCGCCTTGATGATTTCTTCAGAACAGCCGTCTTTATACGTCTCAAAGTTTTTATTGAACAAAGCAGCCAGTTTTTTTGCCGTCGCTACATAGTCTTCTTGGCTCTCCCACGTATTTTGCGGAATCAGCAATTCGCTAGGTACATCGGCACAGGTAGTAGGAATTTCGAGGCCAAAAATTTCATCGACCACTGTAGAAGCATTCACTAACTCACCGTTATGAATCGCGTCTAAGATAGCGCGGGTGTAACGCAATTTTATCCGAGAACCAACCCCATAGGAACCGCCCGTCCAGCCCGTATTCACCAACCAAACTTTCGTGTCGTTTTCTTGGATTTTTTGAGCCAATAACTCCGCGTATTTGCTCGGGTGCCATACCATAAATGCTGCCCCAAAACAAGCTGAGAACGTGGCGGTAGGCTCCGTGACGCCCATTTCTGTACCAGCAACCTTGGCTGTATAGCCGCTGATAAAATGATACATCGCTTGGGAAGGCGTTAGTTTGGATACGGGAGGCAGCACCCCGTAGGCATCACACGTCAAGAAGATAATATTTTTGGGATGCCCACCTACGCACGGTATTTTGGCGTTTGGAATAAACTCAATTGGATACGAGGCGCGGGTATTTTCCGTAATTGAAGTATCATCGTAATCAACTTCGTGCGTTGTTGGGTCATACACTACGTTTTCCAACACCGTTCCAAACTTGATGGCTTGGAAAATTTCGGGCTCTTTTTCAGCACTTAAATTAACAGCTTTAGCGTAGCATCCTCCTTCGATGTTAAACACGCCATCGGTCGACCAGCAGTGTTCATCGTCACCAATCAATTGGCGATGTGGGTCCGCAGAAAGGGTCGTTTTTCCTGTTCCACTTAAGCCAAAAAACAGCGACACATCTCCCTTCACCCCTTCGTTGGCTGAGCAATGCATCGACAATACCCCGATTTTGGGCATGATGTAGTTCATAATCGTGAATACGCCTTTTTTCATTTCACCAGCGTACTCCGTTCCCAAAATCACAAATTGTTTTCGCTCAAAACACAAGTCGATGCTCGTCCGCGAATTCATGTGGGTCGTAAACGGATTAGCAGGAAATTCGCCCGCGTTATAAATCACATAATCGGGTTCACCAAACGTTGCCAATTCCTCTGCTGTAGGACGAATGAGCATATTGTTCATAAACAAGGCATGGTAAGGGCGTGTACAAATCACCCGAACCTTGATGCGGTACTTAGGATCCCAGCCTGCAAAGCCATCCACCACGTACATTCTCGTACGGGTATTGAGGTAGTCAATCGCCCGTTGAAGGTTGATATCAAACGTATGTTCATCCATTTTGATGTTCACACTTCCCCACCAAATATCATTGACACTTTCAGGACGTTCAATGATACGTTTATCTTTGGGGCTACGCCCTGTTTTTTCACCCGAATCGAGCATTAAAGCCCCTTTGTCCGAAATAGCCGCCACTTTTTCGAACAAAATAGCCATTTTATACAACTGGGCAGGTGAGGCGTTTCGAATCGTCTCTTTGTTTTTAATACCGTACTGGAGAAGGTTGAATGAAGTGCTCATAAGAGGAAGTTAATGGTTAATAACAATGACGAAATAATCAAACAGAGAAATGAATAATCATCCCAAATGTACAAACCATTCCACTACGAATCACAGGATAACCGTCACATTTACAGCACTATTATGCTAAATAAATAATGATATAGGTCATTTTTGTTTTTTATTCTCTAGCACCCAAAATCCCCTTAACGACTGATTGATAGGGTGATGATAAGGAGGACGCTCAAGGTAGCCCAGTAGAAGGTCGGTGTCGCCGTCGCGGTCGTAATCTGCCTTTTCCATGAGCATCCACTTGTCTTGGCGGGGTTGGGCAAATGTTTTGGCTTTAAATTTCAAATTCCCTTGATTTTCCAAAAATACAAACCCTTCTTGAGGTTTGGCAGGAAAATAAGAGATTGCGGCAATGTCCACGTCTCCATCTTTGTCGAAATCTTCTGCAAAGGCCTTCGCTGCACCATTTAAGCCAAAGAAGTACGATTCTTTGAAGTGCAAATGTCCATCATTTAAAAATATCCGAACACCATGGTAGGGCTTCAAAATCATCGAATAATCAGCATTATCGCCGTTGGTATAAAGAATATCAATGTTTCCATCCTTGTTAATGTCGGCCAATTCAGCATAACTAGAGCCGTACACGGGTGGAAAACGAAGCAGCACTTTTTTTTCAAAACGACCACCGCCACGGTTGTAATAGACGGTCATTTGTTCGTCTCCTTGCGCCAGCAATACAAAATAATCTAACTTGCCATCACGATTAAAATCGTAGGGGTGAACAACCCGTGCCCCAGGAATTCCCTCTAACTGAAAAGCTTGATAAGTATGATTAGAAAGTTGTTTATACCACGAGAACTGCCCTAAATGAAATCCAAATTCACACATCATTACATCTTCTAATCCATCTCCATCTACGTCTGAAAAGTAGTGATTTACTGGTCGACGAAGGTTAGAAATTAGCGTTTTTGAATCCCATTTTTTGCCGTCGGCTGATTTTTGAAATTTCACCATCGACCCTGTCATTTTATCATTTGGGTCCATGATTCCCATCACCAGAGCTTCAAGGCTTCCATCGTTGTTAAAATGTACTTCAGAAGGCGCAGAACCTACCGAAATCGAGTCTATTTGCTTAAATTTATTGTTTAAAATATAGATATTACCCGTTCGGCTACCAACATAAAGTTTTTGTGCTTTATCATCAAATTTGAGCATCGATACCATCGGCAGTTTTTCTACGTCAGGCACCTCTACTTTGGGAGAAAACAAAGCTAAATCGTTTGAAATTGGGTAATTTTTAGACGAATCGGGTAGTTTTTCGGGGGCTTTGTCTAGGTAAAATTTTATAATTTTTTCCCATTCTACTTTGGAAAGAATAGGAGCATCGGGGTATATATTGGCCTGCGAAAGTGCGATGATTTCATCAGGCGACAACTGCCCATCTAGGCTCATCGTAGGAGCAGGCTCCATGCCTAATCTAAGAGCCATTTTAGGCAAAACTCCCTCTTTCCACGTCTTTTTGTCCAATAAACTCGGAGAGGGCATCTCATGACAACCTCCGCAATATCTCTGTGCAAGTTGCTCTTCTTCTGACTTCGAACCAAAATTACAGGCATTGATTAGAACGATAAGTGAACCTAAGGTAACGATTTTTCTCATAGGAAGTATTTACTTTGTAGTCAAAAGCGAAAAACGGCCCTAAAATTACGCAATGAAATCCACATCTTCTCTCATTTGGCGTCTACACCAGTTATTCTTTATTTTTACGCTATTGGTATATGTGCTTTCTTATTTTACCCTCTCGGGCCATTGGATAGCGGGTTTTTTGATGATGAGTTTACCCATTTTATTGGTCATTCATCTGGTATTTTTTGTTTATTTCGCTCTTCGCAAATCGTCAAAAATAACTCTTTCGGGCACTGCTTTGTTGCTAAGTTTTCCATTTTGGAACCGTACTTACCAATTTTCGTTGAGTTCCCCTCTTCCCCCCGAAGCCCTCGAACTTAGCGTTCTTTCCTACAATGTTATGTCTTTTGACGGATACAATTTTATTCAGGGTATTCGTCCCGAAAATTGTCAATCTATGATAAAGTGGGTAAAAAACTTGGATACTGATATTCAATGTTACCAAGAATTTTATAACCTAGACACCCGCCCGAATCTGAACACTTTGCAACAACTTAAAAATACCAGATACCCTCACTGCACGGTTCTTCATCCTAAAGTAGCTCCGCGCGAGCAGCATTGCGTAGGTTTAGCTATTCTTTCAAAATACCCCATCATCGACCGTGGAGAAATTGAATTTCATGACCAAAATGGGTTACTTTTCGCCGATATTGTGGTTCGCAAAGACACTATTCGAGTGATAAATCTACACTTACGCTCCATGATTTTACGGTTTGGCAGACTAAAAGAAGCTTTCAAAAACAATAATTATCGCGTAGCTAAAAAAGAAGCAAAAAAAGTAGCTCAACGCCTCAAAATGGGGTTTGTCCACCATTCCGAAGAAACCCAGGTGTTGCGCGAATGGATACAGGAAAGCCCCTATCCTGTGTTGGTTTGTGGCGATTTTAATGAAACTCCGTACGGTTATGTCTACGGAGAAATTCGTAATCTTCTTTCCAATGCCTTCGAAGAAGCTGGACACGGTTTTGGGTTTTCGTTTCGAAATACTCCTCGTTTTATTCGAATTGATAACCAGTTTTTTGACAAAAAAAAGCTGGAAGTCATCGACTTCCAGACCCGAAGAGATATTCCTTATTCCGATCACTACCCCGTCATTGGCCGTTACAGGCTGTTGTAATACGCAAAAACCTTGGCCATATCCGCCCGCGATTTCATGCTTAGGTCGTTGGTTTTTATGTATTTTTCAACGTCATCGGCACGGTCGCCTAGGGCTTCCAATAGTTTCTTTTTAGAAGTACCAATCTGAAAAAGGGTGTTTCCTTTTACGGCATAATACTGAAGACTTTTGGATATTTTTGTATCCTTACTTCCTGTACCAAGTGCCTCGTTGAAGGTAGGTTTAATGATATTGAGTTTTGTGTATTCGACCAACGAAATCCGTCCTGCTGCAATCAACTCCATAAACCCTTGCACGGGTTCCTCGGCCCGAAACTGCCTAGCATTCATAAACACCCGACGCTCTGCGCCTTCGATGGCAAAAAAACGTACCATGCTGCCGCTTACCGCCCGAACTTCGTTGGCAGATGTTTTGATTTCTAATTCGTTGGCATACAAATCGAGGCGAATCGGAACATTGGAAATGCTATCACCCTCGCGGCCAGGAGGCCCAATTTTTTGAAACAATTTAATACTTCCTTCCTGCCAAGTTGAATCAAGGTACGGATTACCCACTACCTCACCACGTGGCCCTTTGATACCAAAAAGCCCTACGTTGGCATTGAGTGATACTTTCAATCCTTCGGTATTCATCATATCCCGTGTGACGTTGCTCATACCATTACTGGTATTTTGCGAAACTACGGCGACGGATACACAGCCCGCAAGCAAAGTGAAAAGAAGTGTTCGAAACATGGTATCCAAAAAGAGGTTTTGATTTTTGAGTCAACGTAAATCTAGCAGGATTTCTTGTTTCCCAGAGCATCAATGAGTAGGTTTATTTCATTCTCTTGTCAAGAGTTGACATTTCTCAACGATTTCTATGATTTTTCTCATTAATAATTTTATTAAAAATGAGTGATTTTGATAAAATTTAATCTCAACAAGAACCATGGCCAAGAATCCAAAATTTGACCTCCAACGATTTCATTTTGAACATCGCCTTTGGGAAAAAGAAATAGATTTTGTCAACGAAGAAGTGACCATTTTTGCGCATTTGCTCGACGAAATGAAGGTTATTTTACCTACGGACTTAAATACTCACTTTGCCGAAACGATACAGCGTATTTCAAGGGAAATGGAGCATTTTAAACGTATCAACAATACCCTCAAAAGTGAAATTCACGCTCAAGAAAACGTCATGGCAGTTGCTTTAAAAAATGAAACGGTTCAATACAACGACGATATTTGGGCAACTCAAGTGTATTTACGCGAAAAAATGGACTTCTACCACGACAATTACCGCAAATTCAAAACCGAATTTCGGCTGTTCATTGGAAAAGATTTAGAGAATCATTTCTCCCTTAAAGAAGTTACTTCTCTACAATAAATAGCCTAAGGCTTGATTTTTTTAGGAGGTCTGTGTAAGTTGTCGCCTGAATCAGTTCTTCAAATGCGACAACTTATTTTTTTTGTGCTCTTTACCCATTTCTCATCGGCTTTTGCTCAACATCCCGTTTTGGAGCAACGTCTGGCCGATTACTTGTCTCAATTGCCTTCCTCAGTAAACCTGAATTACCGTATTGAGTCACTCGATGGCAACCTATACGCTAGTCGCTCTCCCGACGAACGGGTGCCGTCGGCGAGTATCATCAAAATCCCCATTTTGGTCGAGGTAATGGAACAGGTGAAGGCACAACATTTTAAACTTACCGATTATTATACCCTCCAAAACACCGACAAAGTGGGAGGTGCTGGCACTATTTCTCAGCAAGCCGAAGGAAAAGCCTATACTTACGAAGAACTTGCCCGCCAAATGATGATTTCAAGCGATAATACGGCCACCAATGTTCTGATTCGAAAAGTGGGTCGCGAAGCAGTCAATGGGCGAATGAAATTGATGGGTTTTTCGAATCTCCAACTCAATCGAGTAATGATGGATACGGCCGCCGTAGCTCGAGGTATCGAAAACTACGTGAATGCCACCGATATCAATCGTCTACTGAGTCTTATTTACCAGCGTAAAGTTGTCACTCCTGCCCTGTGCGATTTGATGGTTGCTTTTTTGCTTGACAACCATGATACTACTACCCTTCCTTCGCTTATTCCTCCGCAAATTGGCATTGCCCATAAAACAGGCACATTGACGTACATTCGGGGCGATGCAGGAATTATTTTTACCCAAAAACCGTTCGCCATTTCGGTTTTTGTACGGGGTGTTCCACAAACCCAAGCCGAAAGAATCATTGGTGAGGTTGGTAAAATTTGTTACGAAGTCCTGAAATAGCGTTTATTCATCAACCCTAACAACCCCCTTTTTCATGACTACTTTTTTTGACATTTTAAGCCAAACCCCTTCCCCTTGGTTGAGTTGGCTAATTATTGTCCTGATTATCATTGCGATTCGGGATATTTCTCAGAAAAAGCACACTATCAAGCACAATTTCCCTATTGTGGGGCATTTGCGCTACTGGATAGAAACCGTGGGGCCTGAATTTCGGCAGTATATCGTGGCCAACAACCGCGAAGAGCTTCCGTTCAACCGTCGGCAGAGGTCATGGATTTATGCTTCGTCCAAACGTGAGAATAATTTTCAGGGCTTTGGCACCGACCAAGACGTGAATGGAGCAGGATATATTTTTATCAAACCCGCTTTACTCACCAAACGCCTACCCAAAGACCACCCTTACCGCGAAAATCCGTACGTTTTGCCCTCAGCCAAGGTAATTGGGCTACCTCATGGGCGTCGTAAACCCTACCGCCCCAAACAAGTCATTAATATTTCGGGAATGAGCTTTGGGTCGTTATCGGCTACGGCCATTGAATCTTTAAACAAAGGTGCGGCCAAATTTGGCTGTTATCACAACACGGGCGAGGGTGGTTTTTCTCCCTATCACAACAATGGCGGAGACGTGGTACTTAACATTGGGACGGCTTATTTTGGCATCCGTGACGATGATGGGAATTTTGTTTTGCAAAAACTGGTGGACTTAACCAACACCAACCCGTCGATTCGGATGCTAGAATTAAAACTTTCACAAGGGGCAAAACCTGGAAAAGGAGGCGTATTACCAGCGTCCAAAATCACGAAAGAGATTGCCGATATTCGTCACATCCCACAGGGGAAAGACGTCATTTCACCTGCCGCACACAGTGCTTTTTCGAACATTCCCGAAATGATTGACTTCATCGAAAGCATGGCCGAAGCTACGGGGCTTCCCGTAGGTATCAAAGCGGCGGTTGGGAAACTTGAAATGTGGGAAGAATTGGCCAAATTGATGGTAAAAACGGGCAAAGGCCCCGATTTCATTACGGTTGATGGTGGAGAGGGAGGAACGGGCGCTGCGCCACCGTCGTTTGCCGACCATGTTTCGTTGCCGTGGGTCTATGCGTTTTCGAGCGTGTACAAAATATTTAAAAAACACCAACTTACCGACCGTGTTACGTTCGTTGGCTCGGGAAAATTAGGGCTACCCGCCCAAGCCATTATGGCCTTTTCGATGGGGGTCGATGTCATCAATATTGCCCGTGAAGCCATGATTTCTATTGGGTGTATTCAAGCCCAAATTTGTCATACCAACCGCTGCCCGACGGGAGTGGCTACCCAAAATAAATGGTTACAGGCAGGAATTGACCCTACTTTAAAAAGCGAGCGATTTTATAATTATGCCAAAACGCTCACCAAAGAAATATTAGAGATTTCGATTGCCTGCGGATACGAACATCCTTGTCAATTTACTATGGATGACGTCGACGTGGCAATGGGTGACAACAACCATACCCGCCCACTCAAAATTGCGTACGATTACGAAAAAGTCCCCGTAACTTATAACGGCATCGACCAGCTCGTCAATTGTTCACACTTAGGCGGACACAACTAATTAGGAAATCAATGAAGTGGGTTGTAAGCGACCCGCTTTTTTATTAAACAAACACACCACTATATAGAATATTAAAGCCATTTCATGTTATATTTCAGCCATTTAAATAAAAATCATTCCTACAAAAACTACCTCAATAATTCCCCATTCGTCCAATAAAAAATAGGTAACCCATTTTCTTTCATGTCTGACGAAAAAATCTACCAACTTGCCCTTCATCTCACCAATGGCCTCGGCAGCGTTCTGGTTCGACAGTTGATTGCCCATTTCGGAAGTGCGCAAAAAATATTTCAAGCCAACCTTAAAAGTCTAACAAGGGTCAATGGTATTGGGGAAGCTACTGCACGGATTATTTTACAAAAAAAAGGATTCATTGAAGCTGAAAAAGAACTCAAAAAGCTCGAAACAACGGGTGGCCAACTGCTTTTTTATACTGACCCCGAATTTCCTTCTCGTTTCAAATCACTGTATGATGCTCCGGCCTTAATTTATGGCAAAGGCAACTTCAATCTCAACGAAGGTCGATTTGTGGGGATCGTAGGCACACGAAAAGCAACCGATTATGGCAAAAACACCTGTGAACAAATTGTAGAGGGCTTGGCCAACCAAGGAGTAACCATTGTGAGTGGTTTGGCCTATGGCATCGACATCGCTACGCACCGAGCTTGCCTCAAGAATCGCGTTCCAACGCTTGGAGTCATGGCTACTGGAATAGACCTTATTTACCCGTCGACCCACGCTAAAACAGCCCAAGAAATGCAAGCCAATGGGGGGATTTTAACCGAGTATCCGTTAGGTACTAAGCCTGATTTTATGCGTTTCCCCGCCCGAAATCGCATCATCGCAGGGTTGTCCGATGCTATCATTGTGGTAGAAGCAGCCGACAAAGGGGGCGCACTCATCACCGCCGAATATGCCAACAATTACAACCGAGACGTATTTGCCGTTCCAGGAAACCTGACAAATTCGTACTCCACAGGCTGTAATCAGCTCATTCGTACACACAAGGCACAAATTTTTACGGGCGTAGATGATTTATTAGACGCACTTAGCTGGCTTCCCAGCAGCAGCACCCCCTCCGTTCCTCCACCGTTGCCAGAACATTTTACTCAAGACGAAAGCACCGTTGTTGCACTTTTGCGCCAAAAAGGAGAAATGCTGATTGATGAATTAGGTTGGGAAAGTAATATTTCAGCAGGAAAATTGGCCACTCTACTGTTAAATTTAGAGCTACAAGGATTTATAAGGAGTCTACCTGGTAAGCGATTTGGTTTGGCATAGTTTACATTAATTCTCTAGCTTTGTGGGCTTAATTGATGACACCAATTAATTGCCCACATTACTTCATGAGTATAAAAATTTCGAGGACAAGCCTCTTAGTAGGTGTGATTTTATTTTGTTGTATGACGACGGTATCTCATGCTCAATTTATCACCGATGACCTAACCGATACCACCAAATACCAACAGGCCATGATTGGCCTCTATCAAAAATTTAATCGCCTTCGCTTCACGGGGTACATTCAACCCCAATTTCAAACCATCCAAACCAAAGGGGCGGCCAACTTCAGCGGTGGAGACTTTCAAGCAGGAGCTACTAATCGTTTCATGCTACGCCGTGGCCGTTTACGACTTGATTATACTCACCTCAACAAAGCTGGCAATCGTTCTGTTTTTTTTGTATTTCAGTTTGATGGTACTGAGCGAGGGGTGTTTATACGCGATTTTTTTGGGCGCTTCTTCGATACCCGTTGGAACCTGTTCAACATCACGACAGGAATGTTTCCCCGACCGTTTGGTTTTGAAGTCAATTTGGGTTCGGCCGACCGTGAATCGCCCGAACGCGGTAGAATGTCACAAATACTGATGCGAACCGAACGTGATTTAGGATTTATGGCTTCGTTTGAACCCCTAGCCTCTGGCCATCCTTTGAGTTGGTTGAAAATTGACATCGGGCTTTTTAATGGACAAGGACTTGCTGGTACAGCTGACTTCGACAGCCACAAAGACCTGATAGCACGCATCAATGCGCGTTCATTACAAATTTTCAAGAAAAGAGCTATTCTCTCCTTTGGCGCTTCCGTTCTTTATGGTGGAATGGAACAATTTACTTCCCAGCGATATACCATGAAGGGAGAGCAATTTCAACGTGACTCCTCCACCAAAAATATCGGAACCATTGCCCCCAGGCACTATTATGGGTTCGATGCCCAACTCAAATTCCCTCTTCGTAAAAAAGGAATGGCTACGGAGTTTCGAGCAGAGTATATTTCAGGACAACAAACGGGTACTCAAAACACGACCGAAACCCCTGGAAGTATTCCGACCGCCAACGGTACCTTTGCCCCTCTCTATGTTCGTCCGTTCAGTGGCGGATATTTTTATTTTTTACAACATATCGGAAGTCCAAAACACCAACTTGGCTTTAAATATGATTATTACGACCCCAATCGTGGAATTGCAGGTTCCAAACTTAGTACGGGTTTTACCACCGCAGACCTCCGTTTTGATACCTTTTCGATTGGGTATAATTATTACATCAATGAAAACTTGAGGTGGCTGATTTGGTACGATATTATTCGAAACGAAAAGAGTGGACTTAAAAACTACGAAAACGATTTCAAAGATAATGTCCTGACGTGTCGAATGCAGTACCGTTTTTAAGTCAAAAATTTTTATATCTTTGACTCAACAAGGTGTAAAAAATGAAAGTTTATTTTCGCATAGATGAAGTTACATATTTCAACTTATTGGGGCGGCTCAATGATTTGTACCTGACTGACAAACGTGGTTCGTTGCCTGACTTTACCTTTTTTCATAAAGACGAATGGCTCGCCGACACAGCCGTTATCGAAGAACTCACGCGACACAAAGGCGAGTGGCAAGTGAATTTGGTCTTTGCCCATACCAACAACCCGATGCGGTTTATCCGCCGCCAAATCACTTCGTATTCTTGTCCGCGTAAGGCGTCGTTGTTTGCGTCATTAATGCGCCGATTGGCCGCGAAAGACCAACGAGGTACGCAAGAAATCAGTATAAATGATATATTTGTACCACAGAACTGAGCATTATCGCAAGGGTTATTATGCACAATACCAAAGAGAAAATCGTTTTAGCTTCCATCAAACTCTTTAATGAGCATGGGGTGGCAAGTGTCAGGCTCCAGCAGATAGCCGACGAAACGGGTATTAGTGTGGGGAATTTAGCCTATCATTTTCGCAATAAAGAAGCCATCGTTTCATCGGTATACGAGAAGCTTTTCGACGAGTTTCGTCAACTTCTCAGCTTATATCTTCTCACGCCTTCTTTTGCCGATTTCGACGCACAGATGTCGGGATATTTTGAATTTTTCAAAACGTATCGCTTCTACATTACTGATTTATTTTCTACCGAGCACCCTCTTCCCGAAATTCAGTCGGAATGGGAGATGTTTATGAGTAAAATGATCCTGCAAATCAGAAACCGTATCGACTTTCACATCAACCGTGGCGAGCTTCTTCCCGAATCATCACAAGGCACATATCACCTCATCGCAGAATCCATTTGGATGACACTCGTTTTTTGGATTCCTCAGCAAACCATGCGCCGCAAACCCATTACTCAACCACGGTATCGTACAGCGGTCTGGAACCTTTTAAAACCATATTTTACCCAAAAAGGGTTAGATACTTTCGAGCTTATTTCTCCCTTACTTTCTCAAAATTAACTCCTAATACTGACCAAAGTCATATATCTATCATAAGGTAGTGTCTAATTTAGACCACCTCACCTTTCTTCTGATATTTAGGTCTGCTCTAAATTAGAAAAAAATTTCTAAAATATATTAGAAAATATTTTCTAATATATTCAAAGTAGTTATATTTGTTCACATTTTAGTACAATTTTAGCAAACCAAAACCCTTAAGCTAGTTTTTCTTATGGCAAATGTACTATGGCTTCAAGGAGGCGCGTGCAGTGGCAATACCATGTCATTTCTCAACGCCGAAGAGCCCACGGTGGTCGACCTCGTCACCGATTTTGGCGTAAATATTCTTTGGCACCCCTCCATTGGGCTCGAAATCGGTCACCAAGTAACTGAGTTGCTCAATGACATCATCAAAGGGAAAGTGCAATGTGACATTTTAGTCTACGAAGGTAGCATCATCCAAGGCCCCAAAAACACAGGAACGATGAACTACTTCTGCGACCGTCCAATGAAGGATTGGGTGCGAGAGTTATCAGAGGTCGCTGGTTTTGTGGTTGCCATCGGTGATTGCGCCACGTGGGGAGGAATTCCCGCCGTTGCCCCTAACCCTAGCGAGTCAACAGGAGTACAGTTTTTGAAAAAAGAAAAAGGGGGATTTTTGGGGGCAAATTACAAATCAAAAGGTGGGTTACCCGTTATTAACATTCCTGGCTGTCCTGCGCACCCCGACTGGATTACACAAATTTTGGTAGCAATCGCCACAGGTCGTATCGGAGATGTTTTACTAGACGACTACCACCGTCCCAAAACCTTCTTTACTGATTTTGTGCAAACGGGCTGTACCAATGTTGTGAACTTTGCCAATAAGGTTGATGGAGGTTTTGGAAAACGAGGCAATGGCTGCTTGTTCTACGAAGTAGGGTGCCGTGGACCTATGACCCGTGCAAGTTGTAACAGAATTTTATGGAATCGTCAATCGAGTAAAACCCGCGCCAATCACCCCTGCTTGGGCTGTACCGAACCAGGTTTCCCTCACCACGATTTGGCCAAAGGTAGTGTATTTAAAACCTTGAAATATTTGGGCTTTTTACCCCAAGACGTACCCGCAGGCAACTCCAAACTTGGCTACTACATGCGTGCTGGCTTTGAAAAAACAATGCACGCCATGGAAGTGGGACTTGGTATCGAGAAAGCCCACAGCCAAGGTTCTAAATAGTTACCTCAAATCGCATTTTTATCACTTCAATTTGAACAAATTCCAATGGCAATCACCAAAGAACTAAACATATCCCCCGTAGGTCGGGTAGAAGGTGACCTCGACGTAAAAGTGTACATGGAAGATGGCGTAGTGACTCGTGCTCACACCCAAGCTGCCATGTTCCGTGGTTTTGAACAGATTATGGCAGGCAAAGACCCCCAATCGGGCTTGATTGTCACCCCTCGTATTTGCGGTATTTGCGGTGGCTCGCACCTGTACTGTGCGTCCTCGGCCTTAGATACCGCTTGGGGAACGACCCTACCACCCAATGCCCTCTTGCTTCGTGCCTTGGGACAAGCCACCGAAACCATTCAAAGTATTCCTCGTTGGTTTTACGCCATTTTTGCGACTGATTTAGCCAATAAAAAATTTGCTAACAAGCCTCTCTATGCCGAAGTCGTAAAACGCTGGGCAGCCTACGTGGGCACTTCTTTTCAGAAAGGAGTTACTGCCAGTGCACTTCCTGTACAAGTGTATGCCCTTTTTGGAGGACAATGGCCACACTCTAGTTACATGGTACCAGGTGGGGTAATGAGCGCGCCTACCCTCAAAGACATTACGCGAGCTCACGCTATCATGAATCAATTCCGCAAAGATTGGCTCGAAAGCATCTTTTTGGGCTGTTCCATTGAACGCTACATGCAAATTAAAACTTGGGACGATTTGATGGAGTGGGTCGAAGAAAACGAATCGCAACGTAACTCCGATTTAGGCTTGTACATTCGAGCAGGTATTGAGTTTGGGCTTCATAAATTTGGACAAGGGGTAGGTAAATTTGTGGCGTTTGGTACCTATATTCACAAAGATTTGTGGAACCAGCCCAAAATTGAAACCCGCAATAACGCTGTGATTAGCCCTGGGGGATTCTGGGATGGCAAAAAGTACCATGAATTAGACCATTTGCAGGTTCAGGAGCACGTCAAGCACGCATGGTATACCGATGTACCTGCCGCCCACCCTTGGGACGAGCCACTGCCAACACCACTGCCATCGCAAAACTTGGCCGAAACAAATTTTAACGATAAATACAGCTGGTCAAAAGCACCACGCTACATGAATTTTGCGGCAGAAGCTGGGCCCTTGTCACGTGTGATTATGAATGCGAATCCTGCCAATAAATCGCACCAATTCCAAGACCCGCTCTTCATGGATATTATGGAGAAAATGGGGCCTAGTGTATTTACTCGGACGTTGGCACGTTTGCACGAAGCGCCTCGTTTATACTTAATGATTGACGAATGGCTACGCCAAGTCGACCTTAACGGTGATTTTTACATCAAACCCACCGAGCGCGACGGCAAAGGCTGGGGTGCAACCGAAGCAGCACGTGGGGCATTGGCGCACTGGATTGAAATTGAAAACGGTGTCATCAAAAATTACCAAGTAATGGCTCCAACCACTTGGAACGTAGGCCCTAACGACGAAACAGGCAACCCTGGGCCGATTGAAGCCGCCTTGGAAGGAACCGAAATCGAAGACCCGCACGACCCCGTAGAAGTAGGCTTAGTGGCTCGGTCTTTTGACTCGTGCTTGGTGTGTACTGTTCACGCCCATGACGGCAAAAGCGGTCAAGAACTAGCGAAGTTTAAATTGTAATTTATTTTTTAACCACAAAGGACTCAAAGAATCGCACAAAGTTCGCAAAGAGCAAAATAACATTAGTGTTCTTGAAACTGCATCATTGATTCCTTTGTGATTAACTTGTTTGACATAATACATGAAAAAAACAGCGATAATGGGGTTTGGGAACCCATGCCGAAGCGACGACGGGGTCGGATGCTTTGTAATTGATCAACTCAAACCTCAATTTGCTGATTCCAAAAGGGTAAGCTTGTTTGACATGGGCACTTCGGCGTTTGAGGTACTTTTCCACTTGCAGGGTCACGAACGAATCATCGTCGTAGATGCCGTTGTCAATTCTGGAGAGATTCCTGGAACATTGTATCGGTTGCCTGCCTCAGAAATCGACGCGCACATTCAAGACGACCCTATGGTGTTTTTACACAGTTTAAAATGGGACCAAGCTCTCTCGTACGCAAAGAAAATCTTGCGCGAAACTTACCCCGACGATATTCAAGTGTATTTGATTGCCATTGAAAATATTCGTTTGGAGATTGGTCTAAGCGAAACAGTTCAAAACGCGGGAGAACGAGTTGTGAAATTGATTTTGAAAGAATTGGCGTTGTATGAAACTCCAGCTTAAAAACGGCCATTTGATTCTGCCCTCCACATTGGTTCAGGCGGTCTTGGAAAGCGAAACCCAAGTTAATTGGGTGTATTATCCCGAACGTCAAGCCCTATTGTTGGCAGGGAAATCCAAACAGTTTTTTGAGAAACTCCACAAAACAAATTGGCAAACCCTCAAAGACAAAAACTTACTTGGGGACAAAGCCTTTTACCTCCGTGGATTATTGATTGATTTTGAATTAGACGAACACGACCGCGAACTAACATACAACATAACACAGGTAGGTATCATAAACGTACAATTGTGACTAACTATCCCGATTCTCGCGCCGGATTTACCCTCAATATCCGAGGCTTATACAAAGATTTAGAAGTAGTTATCAACGACCGTTGGCTTCATTCGACCGAAGTGAGCCCCCGCATCGAAGCCCGAAATGGGCGCTGGTACTTGATCATGGTCTACGTGTTTGTCAACACCCCTTTCCAATTCTTATGCCGTAAACTCGACCATTACGACACCGAGGAAAAAGCTAAATTATACGCACAACTGTTCCGACGCGGAATACAGCGCGACGCCCGAGGAAACCTTAAATCAAACGCTTTACATGTTTTCGATATTTGCCTCAACTGACCAACTCTCTGCTTTACAGGCTATTATTGATAGCGAATTTCGATTAAACGAAGTTGTAGCTGTTAGAGCTATGCCCTCAATTGGGGAGGAAATCACCAATCGTTTTTTGGTTATCCGCGACAATGAAATTTACATTCCTATTGATTGGCTTAACGAAGCCCCGCCTTTCCTTCTTCCCTATCCATTAGAACTCAGTACGCCAAATCTGCTGGCCGTTGTTTATACCAAACTCAACAATTATGAAAAAGCCTACACCTTTGCTGAAGCTAATCCGTACCTGCTTCGTGACATAGATATACTAAATTGCCTACAACATGGGGTTCAGGTTAGTTTGTTTGATGAACCACTTACGGAGATATCTTCGTTTGAAACCTTTCGTTTTTGGCACAATACCGCCGTCATGGCTCACTATGGCGAATTGACGCATTTTGTGCATTATGTAACCGTAAAAAAATACTACCAAAAAGCGCTAGAAACTGCTCCCGACGACGAATGGAAGGCATTTACGGGTAAACATTACGCTTCGCTTTTGTTAGACGCTGACGAACTTAGTGAAGCCGAATATCTTGTAAATCAATGCCGAGATACGGCCATTTCCGAGGATGCACAGTTTGAATTATTGGCGATTCTTTGTGCGATTTGGATGAAGAAAATACAGGTACCTTACGACGCGGTACTGCTCCAACAAATCAAAACTACGTTGGCGACTCTTGTCTCCTATTATGAACAACGAAAAAACGGGGCACAAGCAGCTTTGTTACTCACTGATGCTTCCCAAATAACTAACTTGACGGATAATTTTGCGGAATCATTGGGATACATCAATCGAGCGATTGCGTTGTTGCGACAAGAAGACATTCCCGAACTGATAGCCAATGCTTATTACAGAAAAGGAACACTGTTATATACGTGGGCTCAAAACGGCAATCCGCAGTTTTTGAAACCTGCGATGGAAGCTTATCAAGAAGCGCTCAAACTATTTACCCGTGATAATGCCCCCGAGATTTTTGCCGAAATTCATCACCATTTGGGCGTGATTTATTCCGAAATTCCTGACGAAGCCAAGAAAAAAGGAATTTGGGCGGCCATATCCGTCAGTTCCTTCAAGGAAGCACTCCGTTATTATACCCGCGAAACCAATCCGTACGAATACGCCCGCATTTGCAATAGTTACGCCAATGCACTCACAAAATACCCTGAAGCCGCTATCAGTGACAACCACGCCAAGGCACTATCGTTTTATCGGGAAGCGCTAGACGTCCGAACGGCGGGAGACTACCCACAAGAACGGGCACTGACCTTGCTCAATTTTTTGGAAATAGGCTGGTTTGTTCACCACGAAAACGAAGCCAGTGAAAAAGCCCTTTTACAAGAAATGGAAGGCTATATCACGGAATTACTCCAGTTGACTAATGATTCGTCTTTACTTGTAGAAGTAGCACAACATCAAGAAAAATTGGAGAAATTAAGAGCAGTAATTGGTCTATAAAATGTCTTAATAAATGCACGAAATATCTTTGGTACGGAACATATTTAGAACATTGGAGGAGGAATTCCCCAACGACATGCAGCGTATCCGTGGAATTTACTTGAAAGCAGGGCTTTTATCTAACGTACAGCCTATTTTAATGCAAAATGCGTTTGAGGCGGTGCTAGAAGACCAACCCAAATACAACCAAACCAGCTTGCACGTTGAAGTTTTGCCTATTTTGATTCAATGCGACCTTTGTGGACAAACCTCAAAAGTTGAACAATATCGCTTCGTGTGTAAACACTGCGGTAAGCCAAGTCGAAACGTGATACAAGGAGAAGAATTACTCATCAGTAAAGTAGAATTTGACTAATAGCTATGCAAAAACCTAAATCCAACCAAGCGTCTGTCGGGTCGGTACAGTGCGAGAACACGACGCTTAACTTGCTAAAAGTAAACGATTTTGTAGCCAAAGCCATCCGTGAGCGGCTGCCGAACATCTTGGTCATCAACGTTTGTTCTTCGCCTGGAAGTGGCAAAACTACCCTCATGCAAGAAACTGGCAGACGGCTCCGAGATAAGTTAAACATGGCTGTTTTGGTAGGTGACCCCGAAACCGAACGCGACGCCATCCGTATGCGCGATGTGGGTATCAACGCCCTTCAAATTGTAACGGGCGGCATGTGCCACATCGAGGCGCAAATGATTTACCAAGCCCTCGACCACATCGACCTCACAGGTACGGATGTTTTGTTTATCGAAAACGTGGGCAATTTGGTTTGTCCTGCGGCTTTCGATTTGGGAGAGGATTACCGAGTGACTGTTTTGGCTTGCACTGAAGGCGACGATAAGCCAAAAAAATACCCTCGCATGTTTTTGACCAGCGAACTACTTATCGTTTCCAAGTCTGACTTGTTGCCTTACGTTCCTTTTTCGGTGGAAGCGGTCACCAAAGACGCCCGCGACGTAAATCCTGACATCGAAGTACTTAGCATTTCGAGCTTGAAAGGCGACGGCATGGAAGAATGGTGCGATTGGTTGACCGAGCGCGTTCATGCAAAAAAAGAAAAAAACACCGAAAAAGTAGCGTAAAGCAATTATGTGGGTAGAGGCTATTGAAAATACAATGCAACCTGTTGTTTCTCAAAAGTCAGTTTCTTTTGAAGTACAAACGTATTGTATTCGGCTCACGGGTATCGTACAGGGGGTTGGATTTCGGCCATTGGTGCACCAACTAGCCCACAAATGGGGACTAACGGGAACCGTAAGCAATGGCCCTGAAGGCGTAACAGTGGTTGTTAATACCGACGAAATTACGGCAAACCGTTTTTTAGATACCCTTTTGGCCAATACTCCTCCCCAAGCTTTGGTAGAAAAATACGAGTTAACGCAGCTTCCATTTCACTCCTTTCAGGCGTTCAAAATCATTGAAAGTCACATAGGTAAACTCACCAATGGGTTCAAACTTACTCCCGATTTTGCAATGTGTTCATCGTGCCGCGAAGAACTACATGATCCACAAAATCGTCGTTTTCGGTATCCATTTATTACCTGTACACAGTGCGGGCCACGCTTTTCAATTCAGCGAAGAGTTCCCTACGACCGCGTCCAAACGACTATGCAAGCTTTTGAGATGTGTCCCGCTTGTTTGGACGAATACAACGACACAAATAATCGTCGTTTTTACTCTCAAACCAATTCTTGTCCTACCTGCGGCGTTCAATTGGGTTGGTACACTTGCCGACAATCCACTGCGTATCCTTCCTCTTTGTTACACGATACCCATTGGATTTTAGACCGCGCCCATCGAGCTTTGAAGGCAGGAAAAATTGTAGCAATAAAAGGAATTGGAGGGTATCTTTTGCTTTGTGATGCCACCAACGAAAGTGCAGTAACTACCCTTCGCGAGCGAAAATACCGCCCTGCCAAGCCCTTTGCAGTACTTTATCCTACCCTTGATTTATTACAGCAGGAGGCTTTAGTAACTCCCCAAGAGGTTGGGGTTCTTCAAAGTACTGCTTCTCCCATTGTGCTAGTCCGACAAGCTCCAACGTCATCCATTACCTCCTCGGTCAATCCTGGTTTAAATCATTTGGGGGTTATGTTACCCTATACTCCTCTGCTGGAGTTGATAGCACATGATTTTGGAAAACCGTTGATAGCCACGAGCGGAAATCGGAGTGGCAGCCCTATCGTTTTTAAAGACACTGACGCCTTAACCGAACTCAGTCAAATCGCCGATTTCATCTTAACGCACAACCGCGAAATTATACTTCCCCAAGACGATTCGGTGCTACGATTTTCACCTTTTTATGGTAATCAAATGATACTCCGCCGCAGTCGTGGCTTAACAGGAAGTGTTTCAACAGAGGACTTAAACATCGACATATCGGTTCAGTTGTCGTTTGGAGCTTCTCAAAAAAGTACATTTACGCTACTTGCGGCCAACAATTTACACACAAGCCAATACCTCGGTAATTTGGAAGATTGGGAAACCCAAGAACATTTCAAACACACCCTCCAGCACTTTGTCAGGGTGTTTGATGTAGAGCCCAGCTGTTTTTTGGTCGATGCCCACCCAGGCTATTTTTCTACACAATTGGCCCACGAATTAGCTGTCGAGAAAGAAACAATTCCTCAAAAAATTCAACATCACGCCGCTCATTTTGCCGCTGTGTTAGCTGATAACCGACTCACCCAATGTTCTGCCCAAATTCTTGGAGTAGTGTGGGACGGCACAGGATTAGGCTCCGACGGCCACAGCTGGGGTGGAGAGTTTTTTTTATATTATTCCAATCCATCGCAACCCTTGCGAGAAAACATCAAACGAATAGCGCATTTTGAATATTTCGACTCGTTGGCGGGGGATAAAATGGCATTAGAACCTCGTTTGTCGGCATTTTCATTGCTTTTTCCTAACAAAAAAGAATTACTCACCAGCAAGTTTTCGGAGAAAGAACGTAATTTTTATACCAAACTTTTAGCGAAAAATACCTTTAAAACCTCATCTGTTGGAAGGCTGTTTGACGCCGTCGCCAGTGTTTTAATGGGTGTTGATAAAACGAGTTACGAGGGGGAGACTGCTCTCAAATTGGAAGAACTAGCCGAAAGCTATTTTGTACAACATGGACTCATCACCACGCAGTTTTATTCATTGAAAACGTTGGAACCAGCGCTTATTCCTTCCAAAGAACTGCTACAAAAGGTAGTCGACGATGTTCTAACGGGCGTTCCACTGGATGAAATCGCGGCCAAATTTCATGTAACATTAATCAAAATTATAGAAAAAATCACCCAGAAAACAGGGGTTCAAAAAGTAGCTTTCAGCGGTGGAGTTTTCCAAAATGCGTTGTTGGTAGACCTTTGCATTGCGGTCTTGGGAGATACCCATGAGCTGTTTTTCCACCAACAATTTTCACCTAACGACGAATGTATTTCGTTTGGACAGGCTGTACTGAATTAAAATTCCTCTATGGCCACGCGCACAAAGTAAGTAATGATGCAAAATTAAGTTAAACATCATCAATAATATGCAACTCCTTAAACCCGATGCTTCTAGGCTGGGACTAAAATAGAGATAACCGTTTACTAGCTTAATTTTGCACAGTACCACTCTGTGAAACTTTGTGTCAAAAACCAATGTATCACCCACTCTCAATTTTTCTCTTATGTGTTTAGCAATTCCAGGTAAAATAAAATCCATAGAATTCCAGTACGACGGTACAGTACGCATGGCCAAAGTGCTCTTTGGCGGCATCACCAAAGAAGCTAGTTTGGAAATGGTACCCGATGCCAAAGAAGGCGATTATGTGCTGGTACACGTAGGAGTGGCCATCAGCATCGTCGATGAAGAAGAAGCCCAAAAAACCTTCGCGTATTTGGAGGAAATCGGAGAAATAGATGAGTTGGTAGAATCTTCCCAATTAGACCGTCCTACCCCCCTCTAATTCCCATGAAATACTTATCAGAATTTCGCGACCCCGAAGTAGTCGAACACTACCTCGAAGAACTGCACAAAGTAGCCACCCGCCCGTGGACAATTATGGAAATTTGCGGCGGACAAACCCATAGTTTAGTCAAAAACGGTCTGTTAAATTTATTACCCAAACCAATCACCATGGTACACGGCCCAGGCTGCCCCGTGTGCGTGACTCCGCTAAACCTCATCGACAAGGCCGTTTACTTGGCCGAAGAGAAGGGAGTCATTTTATGTTCTTTTGGTGACATGATTCGCGTGCCAGGGTCGAGCCGTAGTTTGTTGGAGGCCAAAGCCAACGGCGCCGACGTACGGATTTTGTACTCGCCCTTGGAAGCCGTCAAAATTGCCCAAGAACACCCTCATCGCCAAGTGGTTTTTTTTGCCGTAGGGTTTGAAACTACTGCCCCTGCCAATGCGCTTTCGGTGCTTCATGCGCGTCGGTTAGGTCTAACCAATTATTCTATTTTAGCCTCTCATGTACTTGTTCCTCCCGCTATGGAGGCCGTTATCAACGACGGTGAGGCTCAAATTCAGGGTTTTTTGGCGGCAGGACACGTTTGTACCATCATGGGAATCGAAGAATACGAACCCATCGTTCAAAAATACCACATCCCAATGGTAGTAACTGGTTTTGAACCTGTTGACTTGCTACAAGGAATCTTAATGACGGTCAAGCAGCTTGAAAAAGGCGAAGCTAGACTCGAAAACCAGTACAGCCGCGTGGTGAAAGCTGAAGGAAATCCCCAGGCTCGAAAAGTCATTGAGCAAGTCTTTGAAGTCTCTGACCGTGAATGGCGCGGCATCGGAAATATCCCGTTGAGTGGTTGGGAAGTCAAGGAATCGTTGGCTGAGTTTGACGCCAATCGCAAATTTTTGATTTCTATTGCCAAAGCTCCCGAATGTACCGATTGTATTGCTGGGCTCGTATTAAAAGGTATCAAAAAACCTTTTGAATGCTCACAGTTTGGCAAAGGCTGTACACCTATTACACCCCTTGGAGCGCCCATGGTGTCGTCGGAAGGTGCTTGCGCAGCCTACTACCACTTTGCCGAAGCAGATATCGTATAATTTTTGACTCATCACGTTTAAAAATAAATGATAACACTCGATTGCCCCATGCCACAACTTGAATTCGACGTCATTACGCTCGGTCACGGTAGCGGCGGGATACTGACCAACCAATTGCTCGAATCAGGCGTATTCGATTTGCTCAAAAACCCATTGCTAGACGAACACCACGACGGTGCCATATTTGAGTGGTCGGGACGAACGGCGTTTTCTGCCGATAGTTATGTCATCTCGCCTATTTTCTTCCCAGGCGGGAACATTGGCGAACTGGCGGTTCACGGAACAGTCAACGATTTAGCTATGTGCGGAGCTGTTCCTCAATACCTTTCGTTGAGTTTTATATTGGAAGAAGGACTTACGATGAAAGAGTTTTGGGAAATACTGGTATCCATTCGTCGAGCGGCCGAAAAAGCGGAAGTGAGTATCGTGACGGGCGATACCAAAGTGGTAGAACGGGGCAAAGGCGACAAAATTTTTATCAATACCTCTGGGTTAGGAAAAATCCACCCACAGGCTCACATCTCGACAAAAAACATACGAGTAGGTGACAAAATCATTGTGAGTGGTCCCATTGCCACGCACGGCATCGCCATTATGTCAGTGCGAGAAGGATTGGAGTTCGAAACAACCCTTACCAGCGATTCTGCCCCATTGAATCACACCGTCAAAGCGTTATTAGATGAATTTGGGATGGATATTCACTTACTCAAAGACCCAACGCGCGGTGGTGTAGCCTCTGTCCTTAACGAAGTCGCCCGCGACTCTCGCTTAGGTGTCAATCTTTTTCAGCAACCAATTCCTGTACTTGACGAAGTTCGAGGGGCGTGTGAACTGCTTGGTTTAGACCCGCTTTACGTGGCCAATGAAGGAGTTTTTATGACTTTTGTTTCTGCCAAACGGGCTGAAGAATTTGTTCAAAAACTTCAAACGTTGGAGTACGGCCAACATGCAGCTATCATTGGAGAAATAACCGCTGAGCATCCCAAACAAGTGGTACTTCACAGCCGAATTGGCGGAAAACGAGTTGTAAATATGCTGGTGGGCGAACAACTTCCTCGCATTTGTTAACCTTTAAACCTTTCTCCAACCCTTATAGGATAAGGGTTCTAACGAAAATGAACTTAAATATAGCCATTTCTGACGCCACTGACGTCCTACCACCCCCACTTTCCACTGCCAGTGCCCGTAATACTTATGCGGCATCCTTGGCAGAGAAAGCGCCGCTAGTAGAGAAGGTCACCATTTTTCGGGGAGATGAAGGGAACCCTTTATTAGCGCCACGCGGTGTATGGGTGGTTGGAAAGCGTCTGTTGGTGGCTGATACGGGTCAAAATCGGCTATTTTGTTGGAATACCCTGCCAAAGGCGGAATTTGCACCACCCGATTTAGTCTTGGGACAGCTCGAAACATCACACACAAGACGAAACGCAGGAAGCGCTGTCCATGCGGGTTCGTTACAATATCCATCGGGAATTTGGTCAGACGGACAGCGGTTGGTTGTCGCCGACGCGTGGAATCACCGAGTACTCATTTGGAATAGCTTCCCAAGTCATAATGGACAAGAGGCCGATGTGGTCATCGGGCAGCCCGATTTTGAAAGCAACTTACCAAACCTTCAAGGCGTTGGAGCTACTCCTTCGGCTCAGTCACTGTATTGGCCATACGGTGTTTTTTCGGACGGCCAACGGCTATGGATTTGCGATACAGGTAATCGTCGTGTTTTGTTTTATGAACAATTTCCCAGTCACAATTTCGCTGCCGCCGACGCGGTCATTGGAAAACCTGATTTTAGTGAACGAGACTACGAGAATCACGAACCCATTTGGCCCTATTCCGTACGAATCAGTGCTGAGGGTGCGCTTTCAATTACCGATACGCAATATTACCGTAACTTGATTTGGCACCGTTGGCAAGATGCTTTTACTCAACCTGCCGATGTGCTCATTGGCCAGCCCGATTTTGAGGCCAATGGAATGAATCAATTCAGTTTGTTTCCCCAACAAAACTCCATGAGTTGGACTTACGACGCATTTTTTTACCAAAATGGATTATTTGTTGCTGATACGGGAAATAGCCGCCTGCTTTGGTTTGACCACATCCCTACCGAAAACAACGCCTTAGCTGACAACCTCATTGGCCATGATAATTTTAGAACCGGCAGCGAAAATAGCAATACTCGCTTTGGTACCGACAAGCAATTATACTGGCCTTTTTCACTTTGTGCCATTGCGAACGGTTTAATAGTCGCCGATACGGGTAACCATCGCGTGCTTTTGTACCAATTATCCAACCCTTAACCAGTCACTTACATGGAACTCGCCCCTTTACTTCTTGCCGTTGTTGTCGGGTTTTCTCACTGTTTTGAAGCTGACCACCTAGTGGCAGTCAGTAGCATTGTTACTCGCCGAGACTCCACCCCAGCCGCGCTCAAAGATGGCGCATTTTGGGGGCTTGGTCATACGTCCACGATACTATTGGTGGCATTGGTGTATATGCTTGGTAAATTTGTCCTTTCTGAAACACTTTTTCAATATTTTGAAGCAGGTGTAGGGCTGATGCTCATCGTGTTAGGGATTCATCGTATCATAAAATTAAAATCCGAATTCCATCACGTCCACGAACCTACTTACGGCTTAGCCTATGGCGTTGGGCTAATGCACGGATTGGCGGGCAGCGGCGGATTGTTGATTTCGGTATTGACCCAACTCAAGGAACCAAGTCATGCTTTTCTGTATTTGCTGCTTTTTGGTGTTGGTTCTATTCTTGGAATGATGCTTGCCGCAGGAGCTTTTAGTCTCCCATTTTCGGGCAAATTACTCCAAAATCGGAACTTATCTCGTGGTTTAGCACTGATTTCAGGTACTTTGTGTGTCGGTTTAGGAGTAAAAATTGTTTTGGAGAATGTCTTCTAAAAAGGGTTGATGGGTTGTGAGCAATCCTCTCCTCACAAAAATAACCCCTCTCTACAGTATGAATTACAACGAAGCTGATTTTGTCCAATACGCCCTCCAGCAAATGGAGATTCCGATACTTCGCCGTAGCGGCAAGTTCTTTGACCTTGCAGGTGGCTTTTCGTTGGAAGTCGAAGGCCGTAATTTATACCGCCTTTCGTTTGAACAATGGGTCATTTCTCCTTTCGACGACATCGGAACACTCTGTCAGTTCGTTAAAACCAATCTCACTCCCCCAACGAATGAATAAATATGAAGTTTTTGTAATAGCCATGGCCGAAAGTGAGTCGCAACGTGGTCATTATGTTTTAATTTTAGAAGAACCCATTTCAAAGCGTCGTATCCCGATTATTGTGGGCGCTAGTGAAGCCCAAGCCATTGCTATTCATTTAGAGGGACTTCAACCTTCTCGTCCGCTTACCCACGATTTGTGCAAAACCATCATCCAAGAGCTAGGTGCTAAAACCAAAGAGGTGTTTATTTATCAGATTCAAAAAGATATTTTTTATGCGAAATTGCTCCTTCAAGGCCCAAAGAACATGATAGAAATCGAAAGTCGCCCTTCAGACGCCATTGCGTTAGCAGTACGGATGCACAGTCCTTTGTACGTAAGTGAACAGGTGTTGGAAGAAGCGGGGTATTTGTTAGATGAAAAAGGCCGTGAGAAAAAGTCGTATGCCGAGTACACTTTGGAGGAACTGGAAGAATTACTAGCCAAAGTAATCGCCAAGGAAGACTACGAAAGTGCCGCACGCTTGCGAAGTGCCATTGAAAAGCGGAAACAAGTTTGATTATTTATACAAAAAAGGCGAAAAGAGCCAATCTGTTGATGATGAACTCCTTACGCCTCTTTATAATTTCAACCACCTATTCTTTAATCAGTTACCCACTATTTTTTTACATTCAGCACTATCACCGAATACGCAGGTATCGTAAGTTTTAGCACTCCTTTTTCAAGCTTTGCTCCCGAGAAATCCTTTACTGAAATCTTGTTAGGTTGGTCAAAAGTATTGTGGTCATTGATTTTGGCTGAGGATAAAATTTGACCCGTTACTTTAGAGAAGTCCTCCCCGCGAAGATTTATTGAAACTTCGTGAGGCTTGCTGTAATCAATATTTGTCAACGAAATATTCACGGCACCCGTCGCGTCTTTGGAAGCCGATGCCGATACCGCCGTCAGTTTTTTTCCTTGAAACTCGTACGAAGGTGATTCAATGCTGATAGGTACCAAAAGAGCCCCTTGGTGAACATTGTACATCTTCATGACGTGGTAGGTAGGCGTAAGCAACATTTTCTCTTCATTGGTTAGAATCACCGACTGAAGCACATTGACAATTTGCGCAAGGTTAGCCCCCCGCACACGGTCGGCATGGTTGTTGAAAATATTGAGTGTAAGCCCTGCAATCATCGCATCGCGCATCGTATTTTGTTGGTACAAAAACCCAGGGTTTGTACCTGGTTCTACGGTGTACCACCCTCCCCATTCGTCCACAATCAAGGCTACTTTTTTTTCAGGGTCATATTTGTCCATAATAGTACTGTGGCGAGTTACCAACTCTTCCATTTCCCACGCTTCATCCATGATTTTAAAATACTCTTGCTCATTGAAATTCACCGAAGGCCCTTTTTCATTCCAATTTATCACCGAATA